>ENA-UONY01002351-UONY01002351.1-human-gut-metagenome-genome-assembly--contig:-CS9-NODE-2351-length-13502-cov-7.127166_pt1 | contig 13502 bp, 7 predicted proteins | sample MGYA00242465_ERZ724012 | MGnify/ENA metagenome assembly ERZ724012 | reverse complement strand
CCCTGACGGTGTCGGTCGGCTGGGCGCCGTTGGCGATCCAGTACTTGGCGCGCTCCATGTCGATCTTGATGGTGGCGGGCTCGGTCAGGGGATCGTAGGTGCCGATCTCTTCGATGAAGCGGCCGTCGCGGGCGAAGTGGCTGTCGGCCACGACGACGCGGTAGAACGGAGCTTTCTTGGCGCCGGCGCGGCGCAGACGGATTTTGACCATGATGTTTTTCCTCCAAAGATGTTTAAAATTTTATATTTTTATTGCTGTGCAACAAAAAGCGGGTTAGAAGCCGAACGGCATTTTGGCGCCGCCGCGCTGGAAGCGCTTCATTTTTTTGCCGGAGAACTGGCGCGCCATCGTCTGCATCATTTCAAACTGCTTGAGCAGACGGTTGATGTCCACTACGCCGACGCCCGCGCCCGCAGCGATGCGCCGCTTGCGGCTGGAGTTTAAAATCGAGGGGTTTTCGCGCTCGGCAGGTGTCATGGAAAGAATGATCGCCTCGGTGTGCGCCATGGCTTTCTCGTCGATCTTTGCCCCGGCGAGCGCCTTGGCGTCCAGCCCCGGTACCATCCCGGCGAGCTCCTGCAGCGAGCCCATGTTCTTCATGGAGTTGAGCTGGTCGAGATAGTCGGTCAGCGTGAAGCGGTTCTTTTTGAGCTTTTCGGCAAGCTCCTGCGCTTTTTTCTCGTCGACGGCGGCCTCCGCCTTTTCGATGAGCGTGAGCACGTCGCCCATGCCAAGAATGCGGCTCGCCATGCGGTCGGGGTGAAAGACCTCGATAGCGTCGAGCTTTTCGCCGACACCGGCGAACTTGATGGGCTTGCCCGTCACGGCTTTGACGGAGAGCGCCGCGCCGCCGCGGGCGTCGCCGTCGAGCTTGGTGAGCATCACGCCGGTGATGCCGAGCGCCTCGTCAAAGGCGGCGGCGGCGTTCACGGCGTCCTGACCGGTCATCGCGTCCACAACGAGCAGAATCTCCGCCGGTTCGGTCTCGGCCTTGATGCGCCGCAGCTCGTCCATGAGTGCTTCGTCGATATGGAGCCGACCGGCGGTATCGAGAAATACGAGATCGTTTCCGTGGCGGCGGGCATGGTCGATGGCGTGCTTTGCAATTTCCACCGGGTCGCCCTGGCCTTCCTCGTATACGGGAAGATCAAGCTTTTTGCCGACGGTTTTGAGCTGATCGATCGCGGCGGGGCGGTATACGTCGCACGCGACGAGCAGGGGGCGCTTGTTCTGGCTCTTGCGCATGAGCGCGGCGAGCTTCGCGCCGTTCGTGGTTTTACCGGCACCCTGCAAGCCGACGAGCATCACAACGCTCGGAGACTTGGAGCCGATGTTGAGCTTCTGGCTCTGCCCGCCCATGAGCGCGCACAGCTCCTCATTGACGATCTTGATGACCATCTGCGCGGGGGAAAGGCTCTCGAGCACGTCCGTGCCGACGGCGCGCTCGCTGACGGATTTGACAAAGTCTTTGACGACCTTGTAGCTCACGTCGGCTTCGAGCAACGCGAGACGCACCTCGCGCATAGCTTCCTTTACGTCCGACTCCGAAAGACGGCCCTTGCCGCGGAGTTTTTTGAATACGTTATTGAGTTTGTCGGAAAGGTTTTCAAATGCCATGTCCCAGCTCCTGTAATGTGGCGGCGATTTCACGCGTTAAGGTCTGCGCGTCGCCTTCGGTCATGGTTTCGAGCCGCGCGAGCTTTTCCCGCGCCGCGGCGAGAATGTCCCGCTCGGCGGCAAAGCGCGCGACCAGCCCGGTTTTCTCTTCAAACCGGCGCATCGTCTCCTCGGCGCGGCGGATGATATCCCACACGCTCTGCCGGGAAACGCCCTCGCTCTGCGCGATCTCGGCAAGAGAGAGGTCCTCATTATAATGCAGGTCAAAATACTCGCGCTGCTTTTCGGTGAGCAGCTCGCCGTAAGAGTCAAAGAGCATTGTGCGAAAGAGCGCTTCTTCCATCCTCTCTGCCTCCCTCTGTCAAGGATTTTTCCCTGTCACCGGCACATTATACCCGCACGGGATGAGTCTGTCAAGGCTTTTTCGCTGACAGGGAGGGAAAAACGCATATCGCGCAGCGCTTCGGGGAAAAATGTTCCGTAAATGTCATGCGTTGGAGGCAGAAAAGTATGGAAACGGTCACGATTGCACTCGGAGAACTCGCGCACTATGCTGAGAGCACGGCGCGCACGATGCCCGTGACGGGCGTGGTGCCGCGCACCGTGGCGGAGGATCAGATCCGGTACGCGCTCCGGTCGCTTCGCGCCGCGCGGCGGCGGATGGAATCGGCGGCTGACGCGCCGGATGGCGGCGCGCGGTGGCTGCTCGATAATCTCTGGCTGTGCGAGCGGGAGGGAGCCTCCGCGCTTGCCGCGTTTCATGCCGCCGGGCGGCTTCGCACAACGTGCGAGGGGGCGCTCGTCCCCGCGCTCTGCCGGGTGCTGCTAGCCTCCGGCGGCGGGCGCGTGGACGAGGAGCGCATTGCCGTGTTTCTCGAAGGGTTTCAGCGGAAAACGGCGCTCACCGGGCGCGAGCTGGGGCTGCTCGGCGCGTCGCTGCGCGCGGCGGCGCTCGTCCGGCTCGCGCAGCTCTACCGCAGCGATACACCGTCCGGCAGCGCGGCCGCTCTGCATTTTACGACGCTGCGGCACATCGCCTCGCTCGATCTGGACGCGGTGCTGGAGGAGGCAGACGCCGTGGAGCACATCCTCCGGTGCGACCCGGCGGGGGTGTACCCGCTCATGGACGAGCGCAGCCGCCGCGACTATCGCGCACGCGTCGAAACGCTCTCGCGCCGGAAAAATCGGAGCGAAGTGCGCTTTGCGGAAGAGGCGCTGCGCCTCTCTAGGCGCGCCGAGGGCGTCCGGCGGAGGCACATCGGCTACTGGCTCTTCGAAAATCCCCTCGGCACCGGCGTGCCGCGAAAAACGGGCGCGGCGTACATTTTGGCAAACGTTCTCTTTACGCTTGCGCTCTCCGCCGCGCTTGCGTTCTGGACGCGAAGCATTCTCGCGGCGGCGCTCTCGCTCCTGCCGGTCTCGGAGATCGTGAAAAGCGTTCTTGACCGCGTGCTGCTCCGCGCTGTGCCGCCGCGCCATGTGCCGCGGCTCGCGCTGCGAAAGGGCGTTCCGCCCGAGGGAAAGACGGCATGCGTGCTCTCCATACTGCTCACAGGAGAGAAGGCGGCGGACAGTGCGCTCCGGCGGCTCGAAGAATTTCGCGCCGCTTCCCGCGAATGCGGGGAAAATCTTCTCTTCGGCCTTCTCTGTGACCTGCCGGAGAGCGGCGAAACGCTCTCGCACGCTGACCGCGCGCTGCTCGATGATGCCGCCGCCAAAATGGACGCACTCAACGCGCGTTGCGGCGGAGGCTTTTATCTCTTTACCCGCGACCGGCTTTTCAGCCGCGACAGCGGCAAATTTGCCCCCTGGGAGCGGAAACGCGGCGCGATGCTGGAGCTGTGCCGTCTGCTCGCCGGGGAGGAGACCGGTCTTCGCGTCCGCGCCGGAGACGCATCCATGCTGCACGGCACGCGCTATATCCTCACGCTCGACGCCGACACGCGCCTGGAGCCGGAGAGCGCCCGCGCACTGATCGGCGCGGCGCTCCACCCGCTCAACCGCCCGGTGGTCGATCCCAAACGCGGAATCGTTTTTCGCGGCCACGGCGTGCTGCACCCGCGCATCGCGGTATCTCTGGAAAGCGCATACCGGAACGATTTTACACGCCTTTTTGCTCCCGCGGGCGGCGGCGACCCCTACGGCTCGGACGCCGGGGAGGTGTATATGGACGCCTTCCAGAGCGGCGGCTTTGCCGGAAAGGGGATCATCCACGTGGGGGCATATCTCGCATGCCTGGGAGACCGCATCCCGGAAGGGCGCGTTTTGAGCCACGATGCGCTCGAAGGGGCGTTCCTCCGCGGCGGGTATGTGAGCGATGTGGAGCTGACCGACGGCTTCCCCTCCGGCGCGGTGAGCTATTTTGCCCGTGCGCACCGCTGGATACGCGGCGATGTGCAGAATTTGTCGTGGCTCTTCCGGCGCGGGAGGGCGCTGCCGCCCATCGAGCGCTGGCGGCTTTTTGATTCCTTCCGCCGCGCGCTGCTGCCGGTGGGACTTTTTGTCTCGCTTGGTGCGTGGTTTCTCGCGCCGAACGCTGCGACGAGGGCCGCGGCGCTCTGCGCGCTGCTCGTTTTGGCTTTGCCGGTGCTCCGGTACTGCCTCGGCGTTCTCTTTCGTGACGGGCGCGAGGTGCGCTACAAAAGCGCGGCGCTGCACGGCCTTGGCGGCGAGCTGACGCGCGCGCTCACGCGGGCGCTCTTCCTCGCGGCGGAGGCATGGACGAGCGTTTCAGCGATCGTTCTCGCGCTCTGGCGGATGGGCGTTTCGCACCGGCGGCTGCTCCAATGGCAGACCGCCGAGCAGAGTGAGCGCCGCGGCGCCGGTCTTGCCGGCACGTTCGCCGCGCTGTGGCCGGTCGTATACTTTTCCGGGCTGCTGCTCGCCTTTTCGCAGACGTTCGCCGGGCGCGCTGCCGCGATCTGCTGGATCTTCACGCCGCTTTTTGCCTACCGTCTCGGACGGGAGAAGAAGGAAAAGCCGCTCGACAGCGGAGAGCGGGAATTCCTCCTGCGCCGCGCCGCGGAGATTTGGCGGTATTTTCGCGAAAACTGCACGGCGGAATCGCACTATCTTCCGCCGGACAACGTGCAGCTCTCGCCTCCGGCATCGAGCGCGGACCGGACGAGCCCGACGAACATCGCCATGGCGCTCTCGGGCGCGCTTTCAGCGCTGGAGCTCGGCATCGTGTCGGAGACCGAGGCGCTCACGCTCTGCGGGAGGATTCTCGAAGCGGTTGAGGGTCTCGGCAAATGGAAGGGCCATCTATACAATTGGTACGATACGAAAACGCTCCGCCCCCTCGCTCCGGCGTATATCTCGACCGTGGACAGCGGTAACCTTGCCGCGGCGCTCGTATCCTGTGCCGCAGGACTTGCCGCGCACGGTGCGCCTGCGCTCGCAAAGCGGGCGAGAGCGATTGCCGCAGCGATGGATTTTCGCGCGCTCTATGATGAGAAGCGGCGGCTTTTCCGCATTGGGCTTCTGCCCTGCGAGAGCGCCGCGGCGCAGAGCTGGTATGATCTTTTGGAGAGTGAGGAGCGCCTGACGGCGTATTTCACCATCGCCTCCGGGCAGATCGAGCACCGCCACTGGCGGCAGCTCAGCCGCGCGCAGGTCGGCTATCAGGGGCGGCGCGGCATGGTGAGCTGGTCGGGGAGCCTTTTTGAATACCTGATGCCGGAGCTCTTCCTGCCGCTGTACCGCGGTTCGCATCTCTGGGAGAGCGCCCGCTTTGCCGTATACGTCCAGCGGCGGCGCACGTTCGGCGCGAAAAAGCTCTGGGGCATTTCTGAGAGCGCTTTCTACGCCTTTGACGCTACGGAGCACTACCGCTACAAGGCGCACGGCTGCGCGCCTCTTGCGCTCTGCCGCGATGGAAGCGGCGAGAGCGTCGTCTCGCCCTACAGCAGCTATCTTTCGCTCTGCGCCGCGCCGCACGCGGCGGTGGAAAACCTCCGACGCATGGCGGAGGCCGGGCTTTCCGGCCCATACGGGCTGTGGGAGGCGGTCGACTTTACGCCCTCGCGCACAGGCGGCGGGGCGATCTGCGTCCGGTGCGTCATGGCGCACCATCTCGGCATGAGCCTTTGCGCCATTGCAAACGCGCTGTGCGGCGGCGTTCTGTGCCGGTGGTTTTTGAGCGATCCGGCCATGGCGGCGTACACGGGGCTTTTGCAGGAGAAGATCCCCCTCGGCGGGAAGCTTTTGCGCCGTGTGCCGGCGGCCGGAGAGCGGGGGAAGCGCGCCGGGTACGAGGTACCCCGCAAGGGCGAGGGCGCAGACCCCTTTTTCCCGGACGGCGCGGCGCTCTCCAATGGTGCGTACCGTCTGCTCGTAACGGCGAACGGCGCATCGCGCGCCGCGTGCGGCACGCTCATCCCGTACCGGGGCGCCCGGACGCCGTGGGAGGATGCGCCCGGCATGGCACTCTGGGCGGAGAGGGGCGGCATCTGCCGGTCGCTCCTGCCGAAACCAGGGGAGAAGAGCGCGCTGCGCTGGTATTTTACCGCCGGGGAGGCACGCCTCTCGGGACAGAGCGAAGATATACTCTGGGAGATGCGCTGCACTGTTTCGCGCACGCATCCGGGCGAGCTGCGGCGGCTCAGCCTGCGCTCCGAGAGCGCCGCGCCGGACGCCGTTATTATCGGTTTTGAGCCGGTGCTGCTCGGCGCGCGCGACTATGCCGCGCACCCGGCCTTTGCCCGGCTGGGGCTTTGCACATCGATAGAGGACGGTGTGCTCATCGTATACCGCGCGCCGCGGGGCAGCCAGAGCGCGCAGTATCTCGCGCTCGCCTGCTCGGAGGAGGCGGAGTTTTCCTCCGATTTCCGGCAGTTTCCCGCCCGCGGGGGCAAAGGGACGTTCCGGGCGAATACCGGCTGGCAGAATGAGCCGTATATCGCCGCGCGCATTTCCCTGCCGGAGGGAGGCGCGCGGGAAATTGCCTTCGCGCTCTGCGTTGCGGGGGATGCGGATACCGCCGCGCGCGGCGCGCAGGATATGCTCCAAGAAACCTCCGGCTTTGCCATGGCGGATGCGGCCGCTGCGGTCTGGGGCATGGAGCCGGGGGAGAGCGCCGCAGCCATGGAATATCTTCGCGCGCTCACCTTCCCGCAGCTCTGCGCCGAGGGACGTGCCCTGCCGGGCGGAACGCGGGAAGCGCTCTGGCGGCTCGGCATCTCCGGCGATCTCCCCATTATGGTGTTCGACGGCGGGGAAAACGGCACGGAGGCCGCGCTCCGGGAACTTCGGCGGCATGCGCTGCTCGGCGCGTGCGGCGTGGAGTACGATCTCGTGTTCCTCACCGCGCCCGCCGGAGACTACCGGAACGAGCAGCGCGCGGCGATCGAGACGGCGCTCGAGGCAATGCGCCTTTCCGAAACGCTCTCCCTGCCGGGCGGGGTATACTTTGCCTCCCGCAGCGAGCGGAAGGCGCTTCTCGCCTGTGCCGCTCTTTTCGGCGACGCGGCGGGAACGTCCCTCCCAGCGGGACGGGCGCGCGTGCTCCGCCTCCCTCCGGCGGCGGAGGGAGAGACCGGCGTGCCGGGCGTGTCTTATTCCGAAAAGCAGGAAGTGCACTTCCTGCTGCCGCCGCTGCCGCCGCGTGTCTGGACGAACATGCTCTATGGCGGCGGTCTCGGCTGCGCCGCGGCGGACGCCGGCCCGGCGGCGCTCTGGTACGAAAATGCGCGCGAGTGCCCCATCGTCCCGTGGCCGGGCGATGCGCTCGCGGCCGAGGGCGCGGAGCGGCTGTGGGTTGAGACGGAAAACGGCACAGAAAGCCTCTTTTCCGACGGCGGCGCTTGTGAGATCACGTTCGGCCTCGGCTATGCCCGCTGGGAGCGCCATACCGGCGGAAACCGCATCGCGGTCACGGCGTTTATCGTGCCGGACGCGCCGGTGCGCGTGCTGCTGATCGAGAGCACCGCGCCGTGCGAGATCACGTACTTCGCGCCTGTGCAGCTCGCTCCGGAGCGGGAGGACGCGGCTTCCGCATCCGTCTGGCGCGACGGCGGCGCAATTTGCGCGGAAAACCCGCGCTGTCCGTATAAGGATGTGCGCGTGACGCTGCGGTGCAGCGCGCCGTGGGTCTCAGCCGGGACGGACGCGCGCTTCCTCTGCGGCGAAACGTCCGGCACTCTCCGCCGCGGTTTCCCGGCGCTGGCCGGGACGTTCCGGCTGGAAAAAGAGGCGGTATTGCTGCTCGGTACGGCGGATGTTCCGGTGCTGCTCAATATTGCGCGGGCGAGAGAAGCGCTTGCAAAGACGAAGGCGTGGTGGGCGCAGCGCGTGATGGGCGGGAAGTATTCCAAAACTATGCCGGAGAGCGTGCGGCGTCTCGTGCCGTGGAGCATCTATGCTGCGCTCTGCTGCCGTGTCCTGGGGCGGGGGAGTCTCTACCAGAGCGGCGGCGCGGTCGGCTTCCGGGATCAATTGCAGGACCGCATCAACCTCCTGCCCGTCGATCCCGCCGGGGCGCGGGCGCACATTCTTTCGTGCTGCGCTCATCAGTACGCCGAGGGCGATGTGCAGCACTGGTATCATCCGGCCGGCGGCGCGACCGACAAGGGCGTGCGCACCGACTGCGCCGACGATCTCCTCTGGCTGCCGTGGGCGGTGTGCGAGCATGTGCGAGTGACCGGGGACGAGAGCCTCTGCGCGGAGAGTGCGCCATATCTTGCCTCGCCGCCGCTTGCTCGCGGCGAGCGCAGCCGGTACGAAACGCCCGCGCTCTCCGAAGAGCGCGGCACCGTGCTCGACCACTGCCACCGCGCCGCGGCTCTCGTGCTCCGGCGGGGAATCGGCGCACACCGGCTGCTGCTCATGGGCGGCGGCGACTGGAACGACGGCTTTGACGCCATGGGAGAGCGCGCAGAGAGCGTATGGCTCACGTGGTTCGCCTCCGGCGTATTCCACGATTTTTCCGCCCTGCTCACGAGACTTGGCGAGCCGGGCGCGGACCGGTATGAGACCGCCGCGGCGTCTCTCGGTGCGGCGGCGAACGAGGCGTGGGACGCCGATCACTATCTGCGCGGGTATTATTCGGATGGCACGCCTCTCGGCGCGTCCGGCGCGGCGGCGTGCCGCATTGACTCCGTGGCGCAGAGCTTTGCCGCCTTTTCGCCCTATGCCGGGAAAGAGCGCGTGCAGACCGCGCTCACCGCGGCGCTTGCCGCGCTTTGGGACAGGGAGAGACGGCTTATCCGCATCTATGCTCCGCCGTTTCTGCCGGAGGAGCGCTCGCCGGGGTATGTTTCAACCTACGGGCCGGGCTTTCGCGAAAACGGCGGGCAGTATACCCACGCGGCGGTGTGGCTTGCGCTCGCACTGCTGCGCGCCGGGCGGCGGGAGGAGGCGGAGAGGCTCGCGGAGGATATCGCGCTCTCGCTCGCCTCGGACGAATACGGCGCGGAGCCGTTCGTTCTCCCGGCAGATATCGCATATGCGCCCGGGAAGGAAGGACGCGCTGGCTGGAGCTGGTATACGGGCGCGGCGGGCTGGTATTACCGGCTGCTGCGCGAGCTGTACGGCGAAGCGCCGTGAGGAAAAAATTCACATTTGCGCTATGAACGGCAGAAAAAACGTGATATACTCAAGAAAAACAATCCCTCAGTCAGCCTTGCGGCTGACAGCCCTCTTTGCACAAGGGGGCCTTGATCAAAAAAGGGAAAGGGGCGTGACCGTATGGAATACTTCCGCGAAGAACTGTTCCCCTGCGTATCGCTGACGGCGGTGCAGACCGACAAATTCAAAACCGGCTGTATGACGGCGTATCTGCTCACGCAGATCCACCGCGAAATGGCGGCGGAAAACGCCGTGCTGCCGTATGTGCTGCGGCGCGGCACAAAGTCGCTGCCGGACATGCGCCGCATCTCCGAACGGCTTGACGCACTCTACGGCACGGAGATCGAGCCCTCGGTGCGAAAGCTTGGCGAAATCCAGGCCGTCGGCTTCTATGCGGGCTTTGCCGAGGACGCGTATCTCCCCGGCGAGACGAACGTGCTCGGCGAGGTCGTATCCCTGCTCGGCGAGCTGTGGCTCTCGCCCGCAACGCGCGGCGGACTGTTTCTGCCCGCGTACGTCGATTCCGAGCGCGAACAGCTTGTCGAGCGCATTGAGCGCGTGAAAAACGACAAGCGCAGCTGGGCGTTCCAGCGTCTGCGGGAAAATATGTGCGCCTATGAAGACTATGCGACCGGCGCTTACGGCACGGCAGACGAGGCCGAGAGCATCCACTATGTAAAGCTCACGAAGCACTATAAGGAGCTTCTTGCCACATCGCCGATGGAGTTTTTCTACTGCGGCAGCCGTCCGGGCGAGGAAGTGGCGGACATGCTGCGCGAGGCTTTTGCGCTGCTGCCGCGCGGCGAGATCGATCTCGATCTTGGCACCGATATCCGCATGAACGCCGTGGAGGAAGAGCCCCGGTACTTCACCGAGGAGGATGAAATTTCGCAGGGCGTGCTCGCCGTTGGCTTCCGGCTCGGTGAATGTATGGACGATCCTGACCCGGCGAAGCTCGCCGTGTTCAACGCCGTATACGGCGCGGGCGTTACCTCGAAGCTCTTTCTGAACGTCCGTGAAAAGCTTTCGCTTTGCTATTACGCCTTTTCCAGCACCGACGCGCTCAAGGGCATCATGGCGGTGCTCTCCGGCATCGAGGTTGATAAGTACGATGAAGCGCTCCATGAAATCCTCGCCCAGCTCGACGCGGTGCGCGCGGGCGATATTTCCGAAGCCGAGCTCGACGCGGCGCGGCGCAGCGTGGCGGGTGATCTTCGCACCGGCGCGGACAGCCCGTACTATCTCGCGGACTTTTATCTGCGCGAGACCGTGCAGGGGACGGACGCCTCGCCCGACGATATCGCGGCGCTCGCCGAGACCGTCACGGCGGAGGACGTGGCCGCCATCGCGCGCGGCGTGGAGCTCGACGCCGTATACTTTCTCCGCAGAGAGGAGGCCGAGACCGAATGAACAAGCACGAATATCCGCATCTCGGCGAAACGCTGTATGAGGAAGTCCTTCCGAACGGACTTTCCATTCTCGTGGCGGTAAAGCCGGGCTTTCGCAAAAATGCGGCCTTTTTCGCCACGCGCTACGGCGGGGCGGACCGCCGCTTCAAGGTAAACGGCGAGTGGATCGATACGCCCGCGGGCGTTGCCCACTTTCTGGAGCACAAAATGTTCGATATGCCCGACGGGCGCAATGTCCTTTCAGACTTTGCCGCGCTCGGCGCGAGTCCCAACGCCTTCACCGGCACCGGCCACACGGCATATTACTTTACGGGTTCGGAGAACTTCATGGAAAATCTCCGACTGCTGCTCACCTATGTCTCTACGCCGTATTATACCGAGGAGAGCGTTGCCAAGGAGCAGGGCATCATCGGGCAGGAGATCTGCATGGGCGAGGACAGCCCCGGCTACGCCGGATACTTCCAGCTTCTGAGCGCGCTCTACGACCACCATCCTATCCGCGAGAACATCGCCGGTTCCATAGAGAGCATCGCGCAGATCACGCCCGAAACGCTTTACCACTGCCACAGCATCTTTTACCATCCCTCGAACATGGTGCTCTGCTGCGTCGGCGACGTGGATCCCGAGGCGATCGCCGCGGCGGCGCGCGAGATATTGCCGGACACACCCGGCGAGAAGCCGGAGCGTGACTACGGCGCGCCCGAAACGCTTTTGCCTGCCCGCATGCGCGTCGAGAAAACGATGAGCGTTTCCGCGCCGCAGCTCCTGCTCGGCGTGAAGCTGCCGTATTTACCAGACGGCGCGGCACGGGAGCGGCAGAAGCTCCTCGCGGAGCTTGCCGGGGAGTGCCTGTTCGGCAAGGCGTCGGCATTCTTCAACGATCTCTATGCCAAAGGACTTCTGAACGGCGACTGCACCGTCCAATACGATTCCTCCGCCGGAACGGCCATGCTGTTCCTCGGCGCTCAGGGACGTGACCCCGACGCTGTGGTGGAAGCGGTGCACGAGGCGGTCTCCGGCGTTGCGCTGCGCGGGCTGGATAAGGACGCGCTCGAGCGCTGCCGCCGCGCGATGTACGGCCAGAGACTCGGTTCGCTCGATTCCTTTGCCGCCTACGCCATCTCGCTCGCCGAGAGCAGGCTCGACGGCTGGGACGCGCTCGACGCTTTCACGGCGCTTGAATCCGTCACTCTTGCAGAGTGTGAGGCGTTCCTCTGCGAGAATCTCACGCGTGAGCGTATGGCGCTCTCCGTGATCCGTCCCAACGCCTGATTTTTCCGCAGCGAAAGGAGTTTTCCCCATGCCCGAAGCATTTCCCGGCGCAATCATCACGTTTCCCATGCTCGGCGAGAGCTTTTCTCTCAACCCGAGCGGTACATACACGCTCTTCGGCCATACGCTCTACTGGTACGGCGCGATCATCGGCCTCGGCTTCATCCTCGCCGCGATCTACTGCATGTGGCGCGCGCCGAAGGATTTCGGCGTTTCCAAGGACACCTTGACCGACGTTGTGCTCATTGGCCTGCCCACGGCGATTATCGGCGCGCGGCTCTACTATGTTTTTTGCCATTGGTCGAACTATGTCGGCGACACCGTCTGGCAGACGCTCTGGAACTGGTGCAAGATCTGGGAGGGCGGCACGGCCATCCCCGGCGGGCTGCTGCTTGCAACGCTGTGCGTGTGGCTGTACGCGAGAAAAAAGAAAATCCCCTTCGGCGCAATCATGGACTGCGTCGTGCTCGGATTGCTCATCGGGCAGATCATCGGGCGCTGGTCGAATTTCATGAACCGCGAGTATATCGGTGAGATAACGGATATCTTCTGCCGCATGGGACTTACGACCGGCGGCACGACGTACTATGTCCATCCGCTGTTCCTCTATGAGTCGCTCTGGAATCTTGTGGGCTTCATCTTCCTCGCCATCTGGACGCAGAAGGGGAAACGGCAGTACGACGGGCAGGCAACGCTTCTTTATTTTATATGGTACGGCCTCATCCGCTTCCTGCTCGAGCCGCTGCGCACCTCGCCCCTGCTCATTCCCGGTACGGTGCTTCGCGCCTCGCAGGTGATCGGCGGCGGCATGTGCCTTGTCGCGCTCGTGATCCTCATCGTGCAGAGCCGAAAGCCGCACCGCCCGGAGGATCTCTATGTGAACCGCGTCCGCGCGCAGAGCGCCACGGCGGAGAAAGAAGAAAAAACTCTGAACGAATCGGAAGATAAAACCGTCTGATAGCCGGAAACCAAATTTTCAAAACCAAAATCTTGAAGGAGGAAATAGATCATGAACTTCAATCTCGATTCTCTTATGGACACCATTACCAACCTGCGTGAGCGCGGCGCGGAATACGCCAATGTTGCCATGGACAAAACGAGAGACGCTGCCCGTCTCGCCAAGCTCACCGTTGCGCTGACGGGCGAGAAGGACGCGCTCAAGAAGGCGTACATCGAGCTCGGCAAGGCGTATTATGAAGAGCACCATAACGATGCCGAGGGGCTGTACGCGCAGCTCGTTGAGGAAGTGGACGCGGTCAACGCGCGCATCAAGGAGATGCAGGCGGAGATCGATTCGCTCAAGGGCTCGTTCCACGCGAGCGAGGACGCAAGCTTTGAGGATGTCGTTTCTCAGGACGAGGGCGACGAGGACATTTCCGTCGAGATCACCATCGAGGAAGAGCCCGAAGCTCCCGCTGCGGAGACCACGGAAGAGCAGCCGGAAGAGCACACCGAGGAGTAAAATGGCTTCCGGCGGCAGAGAATATCTCTGCCGCCGGAATTCTTTGTTTTTGGTGTTGACAAATGCGAGCGGATTTGCTATTATATCCCTCGCTGGATTTCCTGCTGGTGTAGCTCAGCCGGTAGAGCAGCTGATTTGTAATCAGCAGGTCGGGGGTTCGAATCCGTCCACCAGC
>ENA-UONY01002348-UONY01002348.1-human-gut-metagenome-genome-assembly--contig:-CS9-NODE-2348-length-13506-cov-4.041335_pt1 | contig 13506 bp, 9 predicted proteins | sample MGYA00242465_ERZ724012 | MGnify/ENA metagenome assembly ERZ724012 | reverse complement strand
TGCTTTTTGCAGTCCTCAGTCTTTCTTTTTTCGGGGCTTTTTGCTACAGCCCCTTAAAATTTTACCCACACCCCTCCCCAGCTTCCCCGGGGGAAGGCAGGGCGCTGGTGTGTCAGGTTCCTTTCATGGGGCCCAACTGGCTGCTCCCCCACACGCCTGGTCAGGCGCGTGGGGGAGCAGAAATTATAGCTTTCGAATGATTCCCATGGGAGTCTGCTGGTCGTCCTGGCCCAGGGGGTTGTCTTTTAAAATCCGGGCATAAAGATGCTTGTCCAGCGTCTTAGAGGAAACACCCAGAATCTGGCCCTCCAAATCGTTGATGTCCACAATACAGGTCTCAAAGCCGATGCGCGCCTTGATATCCCGGGCCACCTGGTCGGGATTCACCGGTCCAAGCACCACATAGTGGTTGTAGGGCGGTATGGTGTTGTGGCAGGGGCCATCGATAGACCGGGCCTTATAGCCCGCCACCTTGTAGAACCAGCCCTTTCTCCGGAAAATCTTCTTGCCAATGACGGAGACAAAGGCAGCAAAGAGAATCCGCAGAGTGCCGCACTCCCGCAGAGCATACTCCATGGTCTCCGGCATACCCAGGCCAATGCCATGGGGCGTCTTGGTGACGTATTTGCTCAGGGTGTAGGCCAGCTTCCGGGGCTTGATCTCCTCCATGGGAATGGCCCGCTTCTGGGTACAGGCCACACACTTTTCCGAGATGAAAAGCACATCGCCAGGCTGCAGCAGGGGCGCACCGTACTGCTGGGCCACGTCGCAGATGTTGTCCTGATCCGTAATCAGGTGGGTGGGAATGGGCAAACGGAGGTACTGCACCCAGTCTACCTCAATGACTCCCTTTTTGCCCTCATTGGGCTTCAAATCCGTTTCCATATCCGTTCCTCTCTTTCCCTTATGCCATCTCCAGCGCCAGCGGGCCCCCGCCCAGGAGGTGGAAGTGGAGATGGGGCACCGTCTGCCCGGCATCGGGGCCGCAGTTGCTCACCACCCGGAAGCCACCCTCCAGGTCCTTGCCCAGCTGGGCAATCACCTCCATGCAGTGGGCCACCACCGCGCTGTTGGAGGCGGTGACGCAGGCAGCGCTTTCGATGTGCTCCTTGGGAATCACCAAAATGTGAACAGGGGCCTGGGGCTGGATGTCCCGAAAGGCCAGAACCGTGTCATCCTCATAAACCTTCTGAGACGGAATTTCTCCGGCTACAATTTTGCAAAACAGGCATTCAGCCATGGCAGCAATCCTCCCACATAAACAGGCAGCCGGTCCGGACCGACTGCCCCTATTTTTTGTTATTATAACACAAACGGGGCCTTTTGCAAGGCTTTTACCGGCCTGCCTACAAATTCCAGCATTTTCAGAAAATTTGCCCCTTTGCTCCCGGCCACCTGTGGAGAATTTAGTAAAATCAACAAATCCAGAAAGGCTCCCTCCGCCAGAGTGGGGCACAGCCTCAGCCTGGCCTTGCCTGCAAATTAGGTCCTGTGCTTAGATTTCCCACCAGCATTCACCGGTACCCACCGTAAGAAAGCCCAACCTTTCGTACAAAGCGCGAGCCCGCAGGTTGCTCTCAGCTACCTGCAGCTCCACCGTCTCCCCCTGCATCACTGAAATGAGGGCTGCGGTCACATCCCGGCCGGCTCCCGGGCGGCAGGAGACCAGGGACAGGAGGGTATCCCCATCCACCTGCCCAATACCCAGCACTTCTCCAGCCCGGTGAACAAAATACCCACCCCCCTGGGTTAAAAGCCGGGGCAAATCCTCCTGCTGCAGGGACATGGCCGCAGGAACGCCGGACATGCCCTCATTGTAGATCCGCAAAAATTCCCCACCGTTTTCCGGCAGAAGGGGCCACAGCGCCGCGTCCGTTCCCGGCACACCAGCCCGCAGACAGGTCATGCGAAGCAGCCGGATTTGAGGGGGAGCCGCCGGAAGCTCCGGCAGATGGGTGGCCAGCACGCTCTGTGCTCCTGCCATCCGGCAAAACCGGCCGCACTCGGCCAGAAATTCCGAGGTCTTTCCAGGCTGCACCCACTGCACCACGCAGTAGGCCTCCCCCTTTCTGGGGATTTCCTGCAATATCAAGGTTGCAGCCCCAAAGTCACCGGTAAAAACCGGAATATTTCTCATAAAATTCTCCTCGCTGGCTTGGCCTTTCCGATCCCGGGCATACTACTCTCAGAAAAGGAGGGTACCCAATGGATTACGAACTCATTGTCATCGGCGCAGGACCAGCCGGCTGCGCAGCGGCGCTGTATGGCGCACGGGAAGGGCTGACCACACTCCTGTTGGAACCAGCCGCACCGGGTGGGCAGATGTCTGTCACCGCTTGGGTGGAAAACTACCCCGGCATCCCCGGCGCATCGGGGCCGGACCTGGCAAACGCCATGCTGGCCGGGGCACAGACTGCCGGGGCTGCCTTTCTTCAGGCCCAGGTAACTGGAATGCACCTGACCGAAACCCCAAAAACCGTGGAAACCACCGCCGGAGTTTACACCACCGGAGCCGTGGTCCTCGCCATGGGGGCAGCACCCCGGAAGCTCGCCCTTCCTGAGGCAGAGCGCTTCCTGGGCCGGGGCCTATCCTACTGCGCCACCTGTGACGGCATGTTTTTCCGTGGTAAGAATGTAGCCGTGCTGGGGGGCGGCAACGGCGCCGCCGCCTCCGCCCGAAGCCTGGCCCGGCTGTGCAGTCAGGTTCATGTGATTTTCCGGAGGGAGAAAATGAGTGCGGAAGCCCGGGAGCAGGAGGCCCTGGCAGCCTGCTCCAACGTCATCCTCCATCCAGGAACGCTACTCACTGGTCTGTCCGGCAGAGAAAAGCTGGAAGCTCTGACCTTGGAGAATCGGGCCACCGGCAGACGCCAAGAGCTGCCATGCCAGGGGCTCTTCGCCGCCATCGGCCGCATTCCAGAGACAGCGCTTCTTCAAGGGCAGGTAAAGCTGGACTCCGAGGGCTACATTCTGGCCGGAGAATCCACTCAAACAAGCCTCCCCGGGGTCTACGCCGCCGGAGACATCCGCACAAAGCCCCTCCGCCAAATCGTCACCGCCGCCTCCGACGGCGCCACCGCCGCCCACCTGGCCGCCCGGTATCTGGGAAGCGCCCCCTCCCCGGAAGCACAAGGCCGCTAGCAGCCAACCCCGGTGCCGCAATCTTGATGGCTTGCATCCTGCGTTCTGTTCCGTTCGAATATGTTGTCCTCATAGCAGTACTTGTACTTCAAGTAAGAATAATGGTAATATCGGATCAGCAGCAGAAGCATAGCACCGCCGGTCACAAATTGAGTGGGGAACTTTCCCATTTGGGTCTGTATGAGGCTGCATAGGTTCCCTTCTTTTGCAGTGGCATATGCACGTAAAAAAATCAGAGCCAGGAGCAGATTTCGGGCCGATGACCGGAAGCCATCAAATAAATTTCGCTTTCGCTGGGATTCCTGATCCTGTTTTGCATGAGAGTAATACTCCGCATCCCCCTCAAGCACCCGCCTGATTGCTTGGATGGTATAGCCTTCCCCGCCGGAGTCAACCTGGAACCGGTCCCGCAGAGCCCACACATTGGCTACGTAGAGCACCGCTGACAAGACAATTCCCAGCATGACACCCCACCTAAGCGGCAGCGCACACGCTGCCATCAGCAGCACGGCTATCACGGCGGATGCTGAGATGGGAGTAAACACACACATCTTCCACTCTTTCCATAACAGCTTCATGCTTTCGAAAAACTTGGGAGAGCATGCTTTGCCCCATTTGATTGCTGCATTGATGTTTTTCGCCTCTTGCTTCAAGAGCTTCGTCCAGTGGGCCGCATAAAGGCGGGGGTTCAGGATGGGAACATGCCACAGAAGCTTCTCTAATCTGTCTCCCAACTCATGCAACAGCATTCCTGCCACATATCCGGCCACTAAAATCACCGCAATTCGCATAGAAACGCTCAGCTCGCAGCCAAATGCATTTGCCAAAACCTGCCAGGCACCGGGATGCTGGATACTGAAACACAACGCCACAAAGGCTCCAGGCAGCAGCATTCCTAAAAAATCAATGATATTCAGGTCCTTGATAAAGTCTCCCATATGAACGGTCCCTCCTGATTCCCCGAGGCACGCCAAGATCGCAGCAGGGAAACACCGATCGCACACCCAGGTCTTGCAGATTTTTCAGATAGCGCAAAATGTCACAGGCCTGATACCGCTTTTTCCCGTTTTCGTCCAGCTGCGAATCCAGTGCCCGGAACAGCAGCGCATATTCAAATTCCAAAGAGGTATCGAAAATCCCCAGGTCGTCTGTGTTGACGCATACCTCCATTTGCCGGCACGCCTGCCTATCCGCCTCCAGCGCCAGGCCGTTATTATAAAAGCGGAAAATGGGATGCTTTTCATAGGCCCCGAAGGTGCCAATCAGAACATTGGAGGTGGGGTTGCACTCCACCCCAATGCCCCGCCGCTCAATATGCGTCTGCATTCTGTCCTGGACCTGAGCCATCAGCTGAATGTAATCCAGTGAAATGGTCACCTCGCATATCTCCTGGCCCCGCCGCTTCACCTCGCGGCTGTAGTGGTAGTAGTAATACATCCCGGCCATAGCCGGATTCTTTCGGTAGGTGTCCCATTTCGGTTCCCCAACCAAATACCGGTCATAGGGCCCACAGCCCAGGGCTGGGCGGGCAAACGCACCATTTTGGTACAGGCGCGGGTCATCTCCCCGGAGCTGCATGCAACAATGGTACTCCGTCAGGGTAATCATCCACCGGTTATGCCGGATGACATCTCCGTAGAGCTCCAGAAGCAGAATTTCTGCCTCCTGCTTCAGCAGGCCGTACATATGCGGATCGATGTGGGTACCCAGCTCCCGGCCGCGATACAGCAGCCACACCAGGTCGTCCAGCCGCTGCTGCTTTGGCATGAAAATTCGGTTGCCCTTTGCGGCATAATGCAGCTTCGGGTCAATCCCCAGGCCCAGGGCATGGCCCAGCCGGTCCCCCCGCCGGTAGCCCAGAAGCTCCATCGTCTCGTCCATGGCCCGCATAGCGCTGGCAATGTCCAAAAAGTCCTCTCCCACGTGGTAGGTCACGGAAAGCCTGGGGGATACCGGTGGAAGAAAGGCGCTGTCTTTGGCGAGCTCCGGACTTTTGAAGTTTCGCAAAAAACGGAAGGCCGGGGCAAACACCTCCGGCGGGCAGTGCAGCTCGTTATTTGCCGCGTCCACCCCACGAATCCGGCTGCGCAAATAGGCAGAGGTGCTGAGGGCCTTGGCCAGAGCCAATGCCTGCCGCCGGACATCCAGCCGCAGCTTCTCATGGCGGCAGTACTGCACAAGGGGCAGCTTCTCCGCATCCACATCCGGAATCTTAATGAAGTGGACCACATAAAAATAGGGGGTTTCGCTGGGGAAAGCCTCTGTCTGCGTATGGCCAAATTTTTGCCGGACACGCCACCTATCGGCGGCATTCTCTTGGTCGGCAAACTCCTTGTGCCAATCCAGCTCCTGAACCTGCGCCCGCACCTCCCGGCGGGTAGCTCTGGGTCCAATCCGGGCTTCCAGAGACTGGACGGAACCTGCCGTCAGGGGGCCGTTCAGGCCCATCCGAATGGCCTCCACCCAGTAGGAATTGTGGTGCAAAAGCGTGCCCTTTCGGGTCTCATAGCCGGCAAAATTGTCAAATCCCACTTCTCCGTTCACCTGAATCATTTCACTGCGGAACTGGAGCTTCAGCTGCAGGTACAGAAACAGCACCAGCCGGTCCTTTTGGTTCAGCTGGCCCTGCAAAAAGGCACGGAAACAACGGTACAGAACGTGACGCTCTCCCGCCAGGCTGCGATAGGGCGCATTGGGCGCCGCCTGAAAGGTACGGCGGTCCAGGGCATAGTCCAGGCAGACCGAGTTTCCCTCCGGCTGGGGGACCAGGGCGCCGCACATGGCCCGCAGGATGGCAATGTCTTTATATGCCCGCAACTCCGGCGCCAGGCCGTTGAAGCTGGCCCAGCCGTTTTCCCACTTACCGCCTTGCCGGCAGGAGACTTCCCGGCCCCCTGGGAGGCAGAACCTCCGGAAGAGGTAGCTGCGGCAAAAGGCAGCGTAGCGGACCCCGTCCTGGATGGTCAGGAGATGATCCCCCGGCCCCCGGACCATTGCCGGGCGGAGAAAGTGGGGGAAGGCTTTCACCAGCTCCCGCAGCGCCTGGGGATCATTCATCAGGCTACACCAGGACAGGGCAAAGGTCTGGGTGGATCCAAAGAGGTGACAGTGATTTTCCGCCACGCCCTGCTGAAGCTGCATATTGAGGGCTGCGTAATTGGTCCGGATCACTGCGGGCCAGGTAAAATCCCTGCGGTTCACCTGATGCTTCCAATCCTCAGACGCCAGGTAGGCACACACAAACAGATCCTGGCCCATGGTGTGGAATGCCTTCCGCCACTCCAGCACCTGCTCCACCTGACACTGAGGCTCTTCCCCGGCTTGGGTCAGGAACCGGTGGGCTGCGCTCAGCACCAAGCCCATTGTTATGGTAGGCAAGTCCATGAGCTTCCCGCTGCCTGTCCATGCAGCCGCCTCCTCCCGGAGGCGGCGGAAAATCAATTTGTGTTCATCATGTGAGTACTCCGCCAGGTCCCCGGAAGCAAACAGGAGAAATGCCCTCTGCTCCTCTTCCTCCAACCCGCCAGCCGGCGCCCAGCCTCCCGAGCGAATCCACTGCAGCACCCGCTCCGAAGGAATCCGGCGAAGGAGCACTTCCAGAGCTTTGGTGTCAATCTCTGTCATATGCATCCTCCTGTGGGGTTATTGGGAAGCATTGGACGGGTCATGCGGCTCTCCTGTTTCCTGAGTCTGGTCGTCCGTGGAAGCTGTTTCATTATTAATATGTAATATCTGTCTCATGCGATCTGCGACATCAACGTCTCCTATCATTGCACCTGTCACGCTGGCATACCGGAACGCCTGTCCAATTCCATTGAACCTGACAAGATCGCTATCTTGAACACCCTGTTCGTGCCCCGTCAAATTTTTTATCAGCATTTGAGAGTTGAGGCCTATCAGCTCCTCATCTACCCTATCATAAATGCCACTTAGCAGCATTCCTAGGTCAGTCTCTCCTCCTTCACTTTGACTAAAATTCAGCGTTCCGATATCCAACCTATCCCGCATCAATTTGAACATGTGATCCTGCACATCCCAGTTTGCCGCAATACACAGCGCTTTTTCCTGCATCTCATAAATCCGGTATTGTTGGGTCTCTCCATAACCTATACCGCCCAGACCTGTAGGAGGCTCCGCCCCGATTCCTTCCCTCACTTCTGATTGCCGCAGCAAAACAGAAACAAAGTTCATAAAATGAAACCTCAGGTGATTCTCGTTCCGCGGGGAAGGCTGCAGCATGCATTCCACGAAGAAGCTCTCCAGTTTTGTTCTACCTGCCTCCCCCTCTTGACCAATTTCCATTGCCTGACATACCCCTTTGACATCCTCATATTCTGTTTCAAAAGCAAGCCGAACTTCACTGGAACCCACTTTGAACGATTCAATCATCCTTGGAGCTAGATAGGTATCCGGCAGGTAGGTACGCGCAGGCGCGTAGTCAAACACCAGCAGCTCGCTGGAAGATTCTTCTGTGTCCCGAATTTCTTTCCTCTTCTGCTGCCAAATGGCACGGTGGTTTCCAAGGGTAAACAGGGTGTGAATGGCAAAGGCGAGGTGAAAGTCCTCCTGGGTGCGGTGTGTCTGGTGGAGCGCTGCCATAAACTCCTCCAGCAGGATTAGGCTGTTTTTGTCCAGCCCATTCACAGCCCCAGCATCGAAATCCTTTGGCAGAGACCCTTCATATCGCTTCAGCAGATAGTCCACCGTCAGCTGCACCTGCACGGACCGGGCCGAGCTGCTGAGCTTACGCAGAAACGTCAGGTCGTCTACGTTGGTCACTCTTGCGTGAATCCAGTCCTCCTGAAAATACCGGGTAAACCGGGACAGGTTCCCCTCTGCAATGGGAAGCTGCCGCTTGATCAAGTTTCTTAAATTCTCCGGCGTAAGCCTTCCATCCCGCTTGTGTCTGGGGATGTCCTCCATGGTGGTCAGGAGATACAGCAGGTGCATAATCCCCCGCATGGTGGTGGGAATGATGTTGTTCACATAAGCCGTGTGGGAAGCAAAGATGATGCCGGTCTTTTGGTAAATCGCTGTCAAAAGGAAATCCTGGAGTCCCAAGCCAGCCTCTTGCGCCCAAGGAAACACATAGTCTTTCGGCTTGGGTTCACCCTTCCTCATCCGTTCCAGGTATCGCAGCTTTAGGTAATCCCCTTGCTGTACCACCATCTGGTCCAGCAGCGGTAGGGTCACCAGCTGGATGGACGGAATCAGCTTATCCAGGTACTTACTTCGCATCCGCCGGAGATCCTCCCAGAGAGGCTTCCGCTCCTCCTCCACGCCTCTCAAAGTTGGAAATTCTGCTCCGTATTTTTCCAGAACCAGCTGCCGAAAAATATTCACATCCGCAGACATCAAAATAATCATCCTGGGAACAACCAAGTATTTGCGCACGTCCTCCAGCACCTGATAGGCGTGGTCAATTTGGGAATCCGCATCATCCAGCTGCAAAACCAAATAGGTGTCCCTTTCCCATTCCCGGCGCGGGGTGAGCTTCAGCAAATGTTTTACCAGCGAGGCAAAATGCTTCCGCAAGATCGAACCATCGCTGATATTCTGCAGGGACAGCAAATCCCAGCTTGCCGCATCCTTTTGATATTTAATGCTCTGGATGCCGGTCAAGCAATTTTGAAAGTCACGCGTCAGTTCCCGTAGGATACATTCCAAATTTTCATCGTTGTTCTCATCTTGGTTTGCCTGCACCAGTTTCTCTCCGTACGCAAACAGGCGGGAGAGGACCACCGAGAGAATGCTCTGCTGCCCCTCCAGGACAGAGGGCTCAATCGGTGGCAGCACAACAAACGAAGCGCCCTTCAGCCCCTCCCATGCACTTTTGAGCTCCCGTTGATCTTCCCGGTCAAGTATCTCCTGCGAAATGCCGGTTTCCGCGTCTCCAGCCCATTCCCTGCCGCAGCTTCTCCCGGTACCCATCTGCCGCATGATCTTAGAAAAAGACAGCATCGTACTGGTTTTGCCGCCGCCGCGTTGACCTGAAAAGGCGATGATGTTGCTGCTATACCGGAACAGCTTTTCCTGCCACGCAGACTCCGACTCTTTGGGTTCACCAGTATCTGTCTCAAATTCCCGCGCCTGGCGAACAATCCCGGCCAGCGCCTGCATCGCCTGCTTGAACACCGGAAACATCATATTCTCCGGCTCTTTCAAGCTCTCGGATATATAGACATTTAACTCCTGCCCTCTAATGACGTCAATGTACACCGTGAAATTCCCCTTTTTCTTTTTCTAAAAAACTCCCAAAACGGTCGTTGGCATTTTCCAGGATTTCAGGGCTCGAGATGCGATTGGAAAGTTGCTTTCCAGAATCTAAAACGCCAAAAACTCCGCAGAAAATCCAAAACCACCGCTTTGGGAGTTCCTTTGCAGATTATATCAAAAATTTTACGACAGGTACAGAAATTCCTTTGCCCGCTTCAGCACAGTTGACCGAATTCCCTCCTCCTGCACCTCCCGGTCGCGCCGTTGCTCCAAATTTTCAAAATCCCAGCCTCGATAGCTTTGCCCACAATCGTATAGCTCCTGGCTCAGATCCAGAAGGTGCTGCTGCACATCCTCCAGGGTATAACGTGTCAAATGCGCCGGGAGGGGATCGCCGGACACAAAGGCCCGCTCCCGCAAAAACCGCTGGACCGCCTCCCGTGGCTTCATATTCTGCCGCCAGCAGGAGCCCTCCAGGAAAGCCAAAGCGGGGACATATACGGAAAACAGCACGGGCCAGTAGAAGGTGGCCAACTCTCCCACCTTGAGAACCGTCTGCAGGGCCTTGGTCTCTACATCCTGGTGGAGCCGCAAACTCACAACGCCGCCATCCAGCAGCTCCAAAATCGTCACTATGCCCTCTTCCATGGGAAAGGACGCGCCATCACAGTCCTTTCCTTGTTTGGTCATCTCCTTCAGGAAGAAGAAAAGCGGAATTGCACCGCCGGTGTGCTCTTTGGGATCAAAGCTGTAGGGGCGCTCCTCCAGATCATAGGCTGCTTTCTCCTGCTTCATGCCCAACACAGCAGCAATCTGCCTGGCCGCTGCGTCTATACGTTCCCCGGAGTCTGTTACACCGCTAAAGGGCCACGACTTCAGAGGCTCCAGCTTTTCATCCAAAGCATGCTGTACAGCTTTCAGCAGCTCTCGGTTACAACAAAACTGGTACAGCTCCTCACCAATCCGTGGGTCTAATGGATCAAGCTGTTCGCCATCCAAATTTCTTCTGATGCCCCGGAAGTTGGCGGAAATTTTCTTCCAGTTACTCTGCTCCATCAGCTTTTTCTGGGCAGCCTCATCCAAAGCTGTCCCCTCATAGGCTTCGTAAAAATCAAAAAAGTCGGCGGCAGAAGCGAAAAAATTCACCAACTGCCACCGGACTTCCTGCAATTGTGAGGTTTCTTCGTTTAAAATACTTCGGATCCATTTATAGGAATCTCCCTTTAAGGAGTTACGAATCTGCCGGCAAATTTCTTTCAAATTCTCTGCGGAACAATCCCCAAAAATGGCTACGCTGGTAATCCATTGGTTTCTTGCTTCCCTTGAATAATAGCGCACCGTGGAGATTCGGTTTTGTGGTCTATCCTTTTGTCCCCCGCGAACGTAGGCAATCATCTTTTCATTCGGGGCGTTCTCATTTACATTGTGCCCTCTTCTTGTTAAATCTCGAACACACCGTTTCCAGTCTCCCCGGTTCACCCTTGCCTGGGATTTCAGCACAGATTTTGGAAAAGAGAGCACAAAGCTGGTATTGGTCTCTCCGGAGCGGTTCAAAAAATCTGTGATCTGCAACGAGATATCCCGAATCTCCGCATCCGAGCAGGAGCGCTCATACTGCATCTTTTGAATATAATCATACTCCAGCAACAATGGATGCTTACTTCTGACATGTGCATAGATATCCACTGCCTCAATCAGCTTCCGGTGCAAAATCCGCCTTTGTTCAAAGGTAAATTCAATTCCGGATTCCTTTAAAACCTCCACGACTTCCTCTTCCAACGTATAAAAAAAGCGCGCAAGATTCCGCCCGTGAATCACAATGTCATCACAGACTAACATGCGCGGAAAGCTATCGTTCTCCCGGTAATACCTGGCAATATCTCGTCCCATGCAGAGCAAGCCATTGGAGGTCACCACACGGTCCAGTAAATCCGGCAGAAAGTGCGCCACAAGATTAAAGCAGCGCCGCTCCATCACGCAGACGTACCGATACCCTTGGTCCTCCTGGACTGCACTCCGGATACTGCGCAGATACTCGGCCAGACGATCCAAAATCGTGTAGTTGTAAACCGATAAAGCCACCGCTAGCCCCCCTGTCAGGACGCTAGCGTAGTAAACTGCACGCCCTGTACATGATTAAGCGCCTAATGCGCTTGTATATTATACTATTTTGGACCCCGAAAGTCAAGAAAATTTTTATTACAATACGGTGAATATTCTGTGAAAAAGGTTACATCCCGGTGACACCAAAAGCTAGCGCATGCTTGCCACACTGCGAAAAGGCCATATACGTCGCCGCCAGCCGTCTCAGCGCCCCGCTGCACCTTGCCCTGCTCCCGCAACGCCACCAGCTTACCTGAATTTCCGCCCCCATTTCCGCCGGTACGCCGTTTCCAGCCGGGTCAAGAGACAATCCGTGAGGAAGAAGGTTAAAATGCCCAGGCCTGCACCCACCGCCAGGGTCCAGGGGGCTTCCTGGCGGAAGGTTTCGGCTACCTGCTCCAGGGACAGGACAAACAGGAGTACCGTGTACATGAGGCCGCAGGCAACGAGAAAAAGGGCCAGCTTGGCGAGGATGCGGAGGAGGGCCGGGGTGATGCGGTCCAAAAGGGCCTTCACAATGGGGTAGTAACCCAAAAACAGGAACAGAGCCGCCGCCTCCGGGTCTGGGCATAGCAGGCAGCTGAGAAGTGCCACAGCTCCATACCAGGCCCAGGCAATCCGCCTGCCGCAGACGTCCACCACCGGCACCAGCATCAGGCAGGCAAAGACCGGGCAGCAGTAGGAAGCGGCAGGAAACATGCCGCCCAGGATCATCACCGTGAGGGCCAGAGCCGCCAAGACGCCGCACAGGGCCATTTGCTTGGAAGTCGTCCGTCTCATCTTTATCGCTTCTGCTTCAGCATATCAAACTTAATATCCCACAGCTTCTGGGACAGGTCCACGTAATAGGTATGGGGATTGTCAAACCGCTTAACCTCATCCCAGAGGGTGTCCACCTGCTGGCGGCAGTAAGTCCGAATCTCGTCTAAGCCAGGCTTCCGGTATACCAACTGCCCGTGCTGGAAGATGGGAACCTGAAGCTCCTTGGCCGTAAAATTGTACACCGTCTTGGTCTTCCAGGTGGCCTCGGGGTCAAAAATTTCCAGGTCCTTGGAGTCGTCCACCGTCTCGTCATGGAGACACAGGTAGTCGGCAATGGCCTTGCCGGTGTCGTTTCCGTAGAACCGGTATAGCTTCTTGAAATGGGGGTTGGTGATTTTCCCCACGTTTTCCGAAATCTTGATCTTGGGGATGATATGCCCCTCCCCGTCCTCCACAGCGGCCAGCTTGTACACGCCGCCGAACACCGGCTCGGATCGGGCGGTAATCAGTCGTTCACCCACGCCGAACATGTCGATGCAGGCTCCCTGGTGCAGCAAATCCTGAATCAGGTACTCGTCCAAGGCGTTGGACACGGAAATCTGGCATTCCGTCCAACCCGCCTCATCCAGCATCTCCCGGGCCTTTCGGGTGAGATAAGCCATATCACCGGAGTCCAGACGAATGCCGCACTTGGTGATGCCCAGAGGCTTCAAAATCTCGTTGAAGGCCCGGATGGCGTTGGGAACACCGGAATGGAGGGTGTTGTAGGTGTCCACCAGGAGGGTGGCATTGGTGGGATAGAGCCGGCAATAGGTTTTGAACGCCTCCAGCTCGCTGTCAAACATTTGCACCCAGGCATGGGCCATGGTGCCGCCGGCCCGGACGCCATAGAGCTGGTCTGAAATGGTGCAGGCTGTGCCGTGGCAGCCGCCGATATAGGCAGCCCGGGCGCCCAGAATGGCCGCATCGGAGCCCTGGGCCCGGCGGGAGCCAAACTCCAGCACTGTCCGGCCCTCTGCGGCCCGGACCACCCGGCTGGCCTTGGTGGCAATCAGGCTCTGGTGATTCACTGCCAAAAGCAGGAAGGTCTCCACCAGCTGGGCCTCAATGGCCGGGGCACGGACCGTGAGGATGGGCTCCTGGGGGAAGATGGGCGTCCCCTCGGGCACGGCCCAGATATCCCCGGTGAAACGGAACCGGCTCAGGTACTCCAAAAACTCCGGCGAAAACAGGTTCCGGCCCCGGAGGTATGCAATGTCCTCCGGGGCAAAGTGCAAGTTCTGG
>ENA-UONY01002347-UONY01002347.1-human-gut-metagenome-genome-assembly--contig:-CS9-NODE-2347-length-13522-cov-3.402317_pt1 | contig 13522 bp, 13 predicted proteins | sample MGYA00242465_ERZ724012 | MGnify/ENA metagenome assembly ERZ724012 | reverse complement strand
CCGTTGTTCTGTGTCCTACGACCATAAGTATATAACGCGCGCGTGAATCTGTCGCACGATACATCATGGTCTTGGAAGGATTGGGAAAATCCCTGAGAGGTGTCCTCGGACGCATAGGGAGTGCGTCCTCGGTGGACGACGAGCTTATCAAGGTATAGTCAAGGGCCAACAGCCCGGGCGTCAGGGGGCCGGAGGAAAAGTCAGGCATGTGCAGGTCCAAACCCACCAAGGTGAAGGATCGCGCGCTCAACGAGCCCCCCGCGGCCGGCAGGAGCATGAAGGACCACGTAACCAAGATCATCTACGAGGAGCTCGTGGCACTGGTCAACAGCGACAAGGGCGGAATAGCCCTCAAGCCCCAGACCATCATGATGGTCGGTCTCTACGGACAGGGAAAGACCACCACGACCGGGAAGCTCGCCCTCTACTTCTCCAAGAAGGGTCTCTCCGTGGGACTCATCGGTGCAGATGTCTACAGGCCCGCCGCCCTAGACCAGCTGAAGCAGCTGGGCGAGAAGGTCGGCGTGGAGGTCTACGGGGAGCCCGGTCAGACCGACGCCGCACTCATCGTCAAGAACGGTCTCGACCGTTTCAGGGACAAGAAGATCGTCATCATCGATACCTCCGGAAGGCACGCGCTGGAGGACGACCTCATCGAGGAGATCAAGAGGATCGCCGAGGTCGCCAAGCCCGAGGAGAGGGTCCTCGTCCTGGACTCCCAGGTCGGCCAGCAGGCCGGTCCGCAGGCGGAGGCCTTCCACAACGCCGTCGGCGTCACAGGCGTCATTCTGACCAAGATGGACGGAACCGCCAAGGGAGGAGGCGCCATATCGGCGATCTCCAGGACCGACGCGAGGATCGTCTTCCTGGGAACCGGGGAGCACATCCGCGACCTGGAGGCGTTCGACGCCAAGAAGTTCATCTCCAGGCTGCTGGGCATGGGGGACCTGTCCGGGCTGGTCCAGATGGCCGCCGAGGAGATCGACGACCCCGAGGTCGCCCAGAAGATGGCCGACGATATGATCAAGGGGAGGTTCAACCTCAACCACATGTACTACCAGATGGCGGCCGTAGGCAAGATGGGCACCCTCGAGAAGCTTATGACCATGCTGCCCGGCATGAGAGTCATGGAGGGAAAGATCGACTACGAAGCGTCCCAGAAGAAGCTCGTGATCTTCCGCACGATCATGGACTCCATGACGGCCCAGGAGAAGGAGGACCCGAGCCTCATAAAGGCCAAGAGGATCGAGAGGATTGCCAACGGCGCCGGTGTCACGCCCCACGATGTCCGCGAGCTGCTCAGGCAGTACAACACGATGAAGAAGACCATGACGTCGTTCGGCAAGGACCGCAAGATGCGCAAGCAGATGATGAAGCAGATGGCCGGGGTCGACCTGGACGGACTCAAGGAGCTGCAGGGATCCGGATGAGGTACTTCGTCATCACCGGGCACAAGGCGGTCTCCACCGGGGACTTCAAGCTCGACGACATCGCCGGGGGCGCCGGCAGGCTGGACATCCTGTGCAGATGCGTCAACTCGGCGTTCTTCCTGAGCCACAACCTCCGCAAGGATGTGGAGATCTACCTGGTCCTAGAAGGGGGCGACGATGCCCCCAAGACCGTCATTTTCAAGGGGGAGGACCTCAGGTACCTGAACCCCGACGAGAGGAGTACCGCGTCGCTCATCAGGAACGCGCTCCTCAAACCCGTCTCCGAAGGAGAGGAGGTCCAATCCTCACCGGGGGTGTATGTGACCAGGCTGTCTTTCCCGGAGGTCCTCAGGAGGCTCTCCGAGAGGGGTAGCTTCGTGTACCTCAAGGAGGACGGCACAGACTGCAGGGAGTACGAGTTCCCCGAGAACCCGGTGTTCGTGCTGGGGGACAACCACGACCTGACCGAGGGGGAGGAGGCGGAGATGCTCTCCTACAACCCCGACAGGATCCGCATCGGGCCGCTGAGCCTTCACGCGGACCATTGCATGATCATTGTCCACAACGAGGCCGACCGCAGGTCGGAATGAGGTGTTACCATGGCAGATACCGTAGAGAGGATCCCGCAGCACAGGCACTGCGTCAACTGCGGAAAGGCGTTCGTCGGAGAGGGGAGGTTCTGCAGCGAATCCTGCAAGGAGACCGCCGGCGACGAGGTGAAGGGCAAGCTGAAGAAGCTGGGGCTCATCTGGGTGGCGATCGTCGTCGTCACCATAGTCCTGGTGGTTCTCACGCTCGGTGCGGAGTGATGACGAAGGCCGCCGTCGCCGGCACGTTCGACATCCTCCACGACGGGCACAAGGCCCTGCTGTCCCGCGCGTTCGAGGTGGGGGACACGGTCGTCGTGGGGATCACATCCGACCGCATGGCCGGCGAGGGGAGGGAGGTCTCCGTCCCCCTGCATCTGAGGAAGGCGGAGCTGGAGCGCTATCTCTCCGGAAAGGGGGACTACAGGGTCTTCGAGATCGACGACATGTACGGCCCCGACGAGGAGATGGACGACGTCGACGTCCTGGTTGTCTCAGAGGAGACGCTGGGGAACGGCAGGATCCTCAACGACCGCAGGGCGTCCAGGGGGCTGAAGCCCTTCGAGCTCTCGGTGGTCCCGCTGGTTACGAGCGACGACGGGTCCAAGATCAGTGCCACCTCCATACTTAGAGGGGAGTACGGCAGATCCGGCCACCGCTCCGTGATGGACATAGCGGTCGGTTCGCTGAATCCGGTCAAGGTCTCGGCGGTCCGCTCCGTGATGGAGCGGGTGTACGGCGAGGTCAGGATCACCGCCGTCGACGTCGGAAGCGGGGTGCCGCCGCAGCCGTTCGAGGGACAGACCCACGAGGGCTCCAGGAACAGGGCGCTGGCCGCTCTCGGCGACCATGACATGGCCGTCGGGATAGAGGCGGGTGTCTTCGAGATGCTGGACGGGCTGTACGACATCCAGCACTGCACCATAGTGAGTCGCGACGGCAGGGAGACGTACGGGCAGGGCTCTGGCTTCAGGTACCCCGACGGCATCGCCGCGCTGGTGAGGTCCGGAATGACCGTGGGGGACGCCGTCCACGAGGTCTACGGCAGCACCGACATAGGCAAGAGGCAGGGCGCGGTCGGCCTGCTCAGCAAGGGACTCATCGACCGCAAGACCCTGACCGAGCAGTCGGTCACCGCGGCCATGATTCCGCGCTTATGGGATGAGTGAGATGTTCTACAGGCAGAGGATACGCAGCGATTCCAAGTACCTCACCGACGAGTCCAAGATGACCGGAAGGGGCGAGCACGTCATCATCCCGGTCGACGACTCCGAGCTCAGGGAGGCGGTGAGGATCAACAACTCCAAGGGCAACCCGATAACGGTGGCCGGGATGAGGACCGGCGTCTGCGGGGGATGCGTCCCCACAGAGGGCGACGTGATCTCGCTCGAGCGCATGTCCGGCGTCCTGGGCGTCGGGAGGGACGAGAGGGGGTACTTCGTCAGGGTCCTCCCATGCACCACGATAGAGGAGATCAACAGGGTGCTGAGGGCCCGCGACCTCTCCGGTATGGAGGACGTCACCGAGGGCGCAAGGGAGCAGCTCCTGTCGGAGCCGGTTCCCTACTTCTACCCGGTGGATCCGACGGAGATGAACGGGTCCATCGGCGGCAACATAGCCTGCAACGCCTCCGGACCCAGGACGTACAGGTACGGCCCCACCCGCGACTGGGTCAGGAGGCTCAGGGTGGTCCTGCCCGAGGGCCAGTACATAGATTTCAAGAGGGGGGACTACAGGGCCGAAGGCAGGCGCATGAGCTTCCCGGCGGGAAGGTCGTACTACTCCTTCGACATCCCATCCTATGATTTCAACACGGACGTGAAGAACGCGGCGGGTCCGATGTTCCACGAGGGCATGGACCTCATCGACATGTTCGTCGGATCGGAGGGGATCTTCGGGATCATCTCCGAGGCGGACGTGTACGTCGCCCCCTGGCACCCTCTGGTTTCCAACATACTGTTCTTCCCCACCGACGCCGACTGCCTGGCAGCCGTCAGGGAGATTAGGTCGGACGGCCTCGTCGACCCCGAGTTCATGGAGTACATGGACTGCAGGTCGCTGGACCTCATCCGCAGGGTCATGGCCTCCGATCCCGCGCTGATCAGGGTGCCGAGACTCCCGGACTACGCTGGCTCGGCCCTGTTCTTCGACTTGCAGCTGACCGATGACATGTCCGCGAGGTACGCCAGGGTGGCGGAGATCGCGGAGCGCCACGGGGGCTCCCTGGACAGGTCCTGGTGCGGCCACGAGGAACGTGACCGCGAGAGGATGAGGGAGCTTAGGCACTCCATCCCGAGGTCGATATTCGAGTACGTCGCTTCTCTGAAGGGGGAGATGCCGGGGATCCACAAGATGGGGACGGACATGTCCGTCCCGGACTCCGCCGCGGACGAGATGATGTCGTTCTACTCGGAGCAGCTGGACGCCGCGGGCCTTGAGTACGTGGTCTTCGGCCACGTAGGCAACAACCACCCCCATGTGGAGATCATCCTGAAGTCCATGGAGGACTTCGAGAAGGCCAACGAGGTCTACCGCAGGTTCGCCGAGAAGGCCGTCGAGCTGGGGGGATCTCCCAGCGCCGAGCACGGGATCGGCAAGATCAAGAGGGATTACATGCAGCTCATGTACGGCGAGAGGGGGGTCGAGGAGATACGCAGGATCAAGACCATACTGGATCCAAAGAACATACTCTGCCGCGGAAACATAGTGGAGGTGCCGCAATGAGGTTCGCCGTCGCTGTCAAGCAGGTTCCGGACACGATGGAGATGTCCGTGGACGAGAACGGCTCCCTGGTGAGGGCGGGTGTGCCCTCGATCCTCAACCCGTACGACGAGTACGCTCTGTCGAGGGTCCTATCGATGAGATGCGAAGGGGACGAGGTCATCGTGTACACCATGGGTCCCCCGCAGGCCAGGCAGGCCCTCGTCAGATGCCTTGAGATGGGTGCCGACAGGGCGTTCCTGCTCACAGACAGGGATTTCGCCGGTGCGGACGTATGGGCGACCGCCAGGACCATCACAGCGTTCCTGCTCAGGCACATCCCCGACGCGGACGTCTACGTGTTTGGGAGGCAGGCCATAGACGGCGACACGGGGCAGGTGCCCTACGAGGTCGCCGCCCAGCTGGGGGTCCAGCAGTTCGCGTACACGGAGTCCCTCTCCAGGACTGACGACGGCCTGGTGGCCGTCCAGGACTACGGTGACGTGCGCAGGACATGCTCCGTCCCGAAGGGATCAGTGGTGTCCTTCGGCTCCGTGGACCCGAACGGCACTCTGGTGTCCATATCGGACTACCTGTCTGCCCAGGACAGGGAGGTGGAGGAGGTCGACAGGATCGCCATCGGTCTCGGACTGTACTCCGTCGGCCTCAAGGGATCGATGACGAGGATAGTCTCCACAACGGCGTCCTCCGGCGTCAGACGTAACAGGAAGGTGGAGATCACCGACCCTGCTAAGGGGGCGGGGTTCATCATAGACGAGCTGGAGGCGGTCAGATGAGCGAGTGCTCTGGTGGTTCGTGCTCCACATGCTCCTCGTGCGGGTCCGACGACCCAGACAGGCTTCCGCCGGGGATGCTGAAGGTGTACAACCTCAACCAGTCGACCGCCGACGGCATCCTCGTGTGGATCGAGACTGAGCCGGAAGGAGACGGGGTGAGGATGGCCGACGTCAGCGCGGAGCTGCTGGGCGCGGCGAGCGGGCTCTCGGACGGACGCGTGTTCGCCGTCGTGTTCGGAGGGGCGGAGGTCAAACCCCTGTATCCCAGGATATTCGGCTGCGGAGTGGACACCCTTTATCACGTCAGGGAGAAGAGCCTGGAGGTCTACGCTCCGGAGGGCTACGCATCGTGCATCGTGTCCCTCATCAAGCGCATCGAGCCGGCGACGGTTCTCATCGGGGCGACTCCCCGCGGGAGGGAGCTGGCGCCCAGGATCGCGTCGGAGCTCGGCACAGGCCTGACTGCCGACTGCACCGGTCTGAGGGCGGAGGGCAGGAAGCTCGTGATGACGCGTCCGGCATTCGGAGGGAACCTCGTCGCGGACATAGAGTGCCTGAGGTTCCCGCAGATGGCCACCGTCCGTCAGGGGACGTTCCCGATGCCGGAGGAGAAGGATGGCACTGGGACCGCCATCTACTGGCAGTTCAGGGACGGGGCCGTGAAGCAGGTCATCTCGGAGGAGAGGGTAGTGGAGTCCGGAGAGGACATCCGCGACGCCAGGATCCTGATATCCCTCGGTGACGGGATCCGCGACAGAAACCTCATCGATGTGGCCGAGTCGGTGGCCAGGAAGGTCGGTGGGACCGTGTCATGCTCCAGGTCCCTGGTGGAGAAGGGCTGGATGCCCCGCTCCCGCCAGGTCGGCATGTCCGGCAGGACGGTGGCTCCAGACCTGTACATCGCATTCGGGATATCCGGCGCGGTGCAGCACCGCGTGGGCATGTCCGGGGCCAAGAAGGTCATCGCGGTCAACAACGACCCCGATGCTCCCATACACCGCTATGCGGACCTCAGCCTTATAGCCGATGCAGGGGAGATCCTGAGGGAGATGGACCGTTCTCTCGGTTCCTGAAATCGAGGGCCCGGAGGCCCCCACCAGGACCGATCAGTACGGGTTCCTCTCCGACACCTCAACCATCGCACGGATGTTCTCGATGGGGGTGCCGTTGGGTTCGGCGCATCCGGCACCGAATATGAACCCTCCACCCTCTCCGGCGTCGTCGAAGCACTTCTGAGCTGCCGCTCTGACATCGTCGGCGGTGCCGTTCAGCATTATCGACACGGGGTCGATGTTCCCCATCACAGCCATCTTGTCGCCGAAGGCCGTTTTGGCTGCTCTGAGGTCGACGGCATGGTCCAGGCTCATCGCGGCCGCGCCTGTCAAGGCGAAGTCGTCCAGCATGGGTCCTGTGTTGCCGCAGATGTGGAGCATCGTCGGGACCCCGTAGTCCTTCCTCCAGTGCTCGATGTTCCTCCTGAGGAGGTCCCTGTTGAACTCCCTGAACATGTTGTCGTCGATCATGCTGGCGGAGGACACGGGATCCGTGTACACGACGTAGTCAGCATCGACCTCCTCGAGTTCGGCGGACACGATGTCCCTCGAGAAGTCGGCTCCTCTGGAGATGACTCTCCTGGCCTCCTCGGGATCCAGCAGCATGAGCATCAGCAGGTCCTCGGTCCCTCTCAGGAAGCCTGTGGTCGTCAGGACCCCTTCGCACCATGCGGGGGTCATCACATCGGGGCATCCCTCGTTGACAGCTCTGAGCATGTCGATGACGTACCTGTGGAAGTTGGGGCATGATTTGCCGTCGAACGGGTCGTAGAGGGGCTTGGACTCGACATCCTCGGGACCCGTGAAGTACGCGGACTTAAGGGACCCCTGGTCGTTCTCGGGGAGCTTGACCTCAATCCCCGGAAGGTCCATGAAGATGCCCTTGGTCTCGATAGGACCGAAGAACAGGTCGGCGCCGGTGTCGGCCACCCATTTGCTCATGATCTCCTTGACGAGGGAGGTGCTGTTCCTGCATTCGTTGAGCGTGTGGCCGGTGTATCCCAGCATGGCGGTATTGCCGAAGTCGCAGACAGGCGCCCTGTCGGGGATATCGCCGTCGAACACCGCGACGCAGCGTTCCTTGGATTCCATCCTGACGGTCGTTCTATCACCGGGATGAAAATCGATTTATAAGGTATTTAAATGGTTTATGAAGTGGGATGTATGCGCCAGCTCACTCGGTCTTCTTGGAGTGGGATATTGCGCACTCGGACACCTTGTCTGCGTGTCCCGCGACCTTGACGTTGCGCCAGACGGCTTCCACCGTCCCGTCCTTCCCTATGAGGAACGTGGTCCTTATCGTGCCGACCGTCTCCTTGCCGTAGGACACCTTCGTGCCCCAGGCGCCCACCTTCTCCATGAGCTCATGGTCCGGGTCGCTGAGCAGCTTCACCTTCAGCTGCTGCTTGTCGATGAACTTCCTGTGCGACTCCGTGGAGTCCTTGCTGATCCCGATCACGGGGATGTTGCGCATCATCAGCTTGGGCACGTTGGCTGTGAACTCCACCGCCTCCTTGGTGCATCCGGGGGTGTTGTCCCTCGGGTAGAAGTAGACTATGTGCCTGATGCCCTCGAGCATCCTGCTGTCGAACTCCTCGCCGTTCTCATCCTTTAGTACGAAATCCGGGAATCTGTCTCCTACTTCCATGTCATCACCTCAGAACAGCGTGTCCTTCTTCAGGGCCACGATGGGCTCCAGGTCGATCTCCATGAAGATGATCGGATGGGTGATCTCGTAGCCGACGACGACGGACGGAGCCATCTCGCCGAACATGCCGATCTCCTTCCCGTCCATCATGATCCTCGCTCCCCTGCCGGGGACGAAGGTGGGGAGGTCGCAGGGCTCGAGGGTGTACCTGAGGCCCATCTCCCTGAGGACGGACTCTGTGAGCGACTTGATCTCGGTGAACGATGTCTTGGAGGCGGTGACCATGGCGCAGAGGCGGGGCTGTGTGTGGAAGTCCCTGACGACGTTGCCGATCTCGAAGATCCTCTGGGGAAGGTCCCTGTGCTTGTTGTGCCTCAGGATCCTCACAAGGCTGGGCATGAGGTAGGGTCTCAGGCAGGTGTGGTCCTCCGTGATGGGGTTCATGACGCGGACCACGTCAACCTCTGGGAGTCCGGAGATCTCGAACTCGTCCTTCTGATTGCTGAGCGTCAGGGTGGTGACCTCGTTGAAACCGAGTCCGACCATGACGTCCCTGAGGTTCTCGGAGAACGTGGTCAGAGGGGACATGGAGCCGGAGGTCTGAACAAGGGAGTGCCTGCCTCCGAACCTGTCGAACCCGTATCCCGTGGCGACGTCCTCGTAGATGTCGACGTCGTGCATGATGTCAAGCCTGACGGAGGGGATCGTGACCTCGACCTCGTCCCCGTTCGCCACGGCGTCCATGCCCATTCTGCGGAGGCACTCGACCATGCCTTCGGGGCCGAGTGTCGTTCCGAGGAATTTGTCGCATGCGGATGCGGAGATGGTCCTCTTGGACGGGGTCAGGTCGGGGGAGCGGAAGGTCTCGTCGCCGTCGTGCATCACGACGGTCTCGATCCTGCCTCCGCGTTCCGCCAGGGCGGTGGCGACGATGTCCAGGGCGCCCTTGACAGCCTTGCGGTCGTTGCCTGTGACGTCGATGAAGAGGTCGTGCTTTCCCGTGGTGACGGTTGTCAGCACGCCGTTGATGATCGGAGGGAAGGACAGAACCGATCCGTTCTTGTCCAGGATGATGGGGTACTTGTCGAAACCATCCAGCAGATGGGCGTATGCCTTTCCCTTCTCGTTCCTCTGCAGGATCTCGGCGAGGTCCATCTCCTCATCCATGGCCAGGGGCACGAACCTGACGGAGTGGGGATCGACGAGTTTGTAGATGAACGGGGGTTCGACCTTGTCCAGGTCGTGTATGCCTATGGCCAGCTTGCTTCTCTTCCTTCCGATGGTGATGTGCAGCTTCTCCTGCAGCTCCATCATCGACCTGAGGAACTCGTCGTCGATCTCGACGTCCCTGACGACGCCGCAGAGGAACCAGGGCCTCATGCTCTTGACGCTCTGGTCGACGGTGACCTCCACGTCGGAGTCACCGACCTCGTACTTCTTCATCCCCGGTTCGATGTCCAGGAATGCGCGCAGCGCCCTGGCGAGGCCCTCGACGCTGTAGAGGTCGGGGCGGTCGGGGAAGAACTCGACGTCCATGTCCTCGCATCCCGGCTCGGTGTCGTGCATGTCGGCGCCGATCATGGGGATCCTCTGGACCAGCGTCTCCTGGGGGACTTCCTTCCCCAGCATGGTGCACAGGTCGCTGTACTTGAAGTTGATCTAAGGCATGACGCCCGAGTCGGAGACGCCCTATAATAAACGCACGCGTGCGTGCGAGAGGTAAGACGAGGGCCGACCCGCGCATGTTCGCGGGGGCCCGGAGGGGACGGACCCCTCCGCCAGGGCTCATCTGCCCAGTGCGGCGTGGGCGCTTCCGAGCTGGCCGGCGGCCTGTGCCGCAAGTGTAGACAGCTCTCCGGCAAGCACTGTAGCCGCGACGATCTCCGCCAGCTTCCTCGCCTTGCCCTCGCCGAGGCATCCGATCATCTGGAGGGCCTCGCGCTGGCAAGGGAGCCTGGTCCCTCCGCCGACAGTCCCCACCTCGACTGCGGGCATCCTGACGCAGATGTACAGGTCGCCGCCGACGTCCTCGCAGGACGTGACGGTCATGCTCCCTCCTACGACCTGGGCCGGGTCCTGTCCCGTGGCGATGTACAGCGCCGCGACCATGTTGGCCGCGTGGGCGTTCGCACCGAGGGTCCCGGCGAGGCTGCTACCGAGCAGGTTCTTCCTGTAGTTCGTCTCGACGACCGCCGCCGATGTCGTGTGGAGCCTCCTTTCGACTACTTCTTTGGGTATCGTGGCCTCGGCTATGACGGTCTTGCCGCGGCCGTTGATCATGTTGATGGCGGCGGGCTTCTTGTCCGAGCACATGTTGCCGGAGACCGAGATCATGACGGCTCCCGTCTCCTTCTCCAGGAGCCTGCAGACTGCCTCTGACGCTATGGTCGCCATGTTCATGCCCATGGCGTCCCCCGTCTCGAACGCGAACCTGAGGAACAGGCTCCTGCCGTCGGGGTACTTGTCTATCCTGGAAAGCCTCCCGTGGCTGGTGGTGGTCGAGACGGCCTCGTTGATCTCGTCCATATGGGTGTCGATCCACTCCATGACCCTCTTGCCGTGCTCGATGCCGTCGACCCTGAGCACGGGCGCGCGCGTCATGGCGTCCCCGTAGACCATGGTCCTGACACCTCCGCCGTCGTTCATCACGGACATGCCGCGGGAAATCGATGCGACGAGGGCCCCCTCCGTGGTGGCCAGGGGGATGAGGAACTCACCGTCCGCGTACTCCCCCGAGATCCTGACGGGCCCCGCGTAACCCAGCGGTATCTGAACCGTGCCGATCATGTTCTCGATGTTCTTGGACGCACCCTCGGGGTCGAATCCGTACTTCGACACCGTCTCGAGGGTCGCGCCTGTGAACTCCTCAGCCGCCTTGCGGCGCTCGTCCACATCGGCTGCTGTGTATCCGCGGTTCTTCAGCCCGCTGTGCTCTGCCATGGGGCCCCGATTGCCTTGACCGATATTAAAATGGAGGCAGGCGCGGGGTGTGATGCTCTGGCACATCGGAGTTTTCATGCGTCATATTTTAATCAGGGACGTGCTAGCGCATTCATGCGCGCCGGCTGGACGTCAGACAAGCTCGAGAAGGTGAGCGACTTCGTCGATGATGCGGCCGGCAGGCTCTACCCCCGCAGGGACAGCATAAAGTCGGTTCCGGACAGGGACCGCCGTCTCATCAGGGCGTTCCCGTACTTCATCGCCCTCTGCCTGATCCTGTGGATATGCTCGATACTGTATCTGGGGGACTACTCGTTCTCGAAGCTCGTGGAGATCCTCTGTCTGTCCTTCGTCGCGTGCTTCGCCGCCCTCGGGGTGCCCTGCCTGCTGATGATGGACAAGGGGGTCTTCAGCACCTGGGTCATATTCCTGCTGGCCGTATTCATGACAGGTCTGCTGTGGTTGTCAGAGATCTACATGGGGCAGGTGTACTACGCGGAGGCCATCTACGATATCATGAACGTCCTGGGCGTCTACCTGGACGATGTCATGCAGCTGATCCTGGGATTCGGCGGGACCCTTGCCATCATGTTCTTCACTTCCGTGGGTGTGCTGAGCGTCATTGGTGCCTACATGCGCCTCTACATGGCCCGCGTCTTCCTCTCGATGCAGAGGCGGGCCGGCACAGGGAAGCGCGGCAAGGCGGAGAAGTTCTTCATGGTCCCGGACATAATCGACGTCAAGGAGGTGGTCATGGAGCCCAGGAGGGACCCGCACGTCTTCCACTTCTCCACATCGGTGGAGGTGACGGCTTACCTGTTCATCCTGGGACTGCTGATCTCGTCCTATCTTTTCGTGAACCCACTGCTTATATCGGTGATGGGCTGGCACACCATGTTGGCGGTCACCATGATGCTCTCGATGTTCACCCCGGCCCTCATCCTGCCTTGGTTCATCGTCCGCAGCATAGGGGCCAAGGTCCGCTCGGACGCACCTCGCGACTACTACCTGTGGATCGGCGCGAGGAAGAGGCTCTTCTCGACGTTCGCCGCCCTGGGTGTGTTCATGATGATGTTCGTTCTCTCCGTCTACCTTGGCAACAGCGTCTCCGAGATCATCCTCACATACGTGTCGTTCCTGGTCCCGTTGTTCGCGACCTCGGTCGTCTACGGCGCGATATACACCAACAACTTCGACAGTCAGGTATGCGAATCGATATGCGAGAAATTTGAAGAGGGCAAGGAGAGCAGGGAGAGTCCCCGAGGTCCGTCGACCTGATCATGCGGTAAAGGAGGAAAATGATGAGCCACAAAGGCTGAGACTTCCCTGCCTATAAACGCGAGCGGCTCATCATATTTAAAGAAAACTGCTTTAAACGCCGTTATTTTCGTGGCGTTCAACCTTTGTCCGCATTCTTCTTACCTTTCTTGATCTGGATGGTCTTCCCTATAACGAGGACTATCGCAAGGGTAGCGAGGGGAATGAACGCGTCCGTGACGTCCCCCAGGAGCCAGTACGCGGCTATCAGACCGACTACACCGAAGACCCCGTATCTCTTCAGGATCCCAGAAGGACCATGAACCCTATGATCACGATCCATACGATCAGGTTCACTATCACGTCCGACGACAGCATCAGGAACGACGAGTCACCCACGAGCTCGGACACGTACCTCTCCACGACCGTGTCGACTATGACGGGGACGACGGTGACCAGGATCAGGGTCATCACGAGTCCGCCGGCGAAGGACACGGCTGCTTCCTTGGCTCCCATGACCGAGTGTATGGAAAGTGGCCTTATATCCCTGTCCTCGAAGGATCGAACGACCCCCTTAACTACTGGGACACGTTCCGGAGGCTCATGAGCGATGCGGCGTACGAGGCCATGAGCAAGGCGAAGAGACAGGCCGAGAGCGGGAACGCGCAGGGAGCGGTCGACACCCTGGAGGCGTATCTGCGCACGGATCCGCACAACACCAAGCCCAGGCTCCTGCTCGCGGACATCATCATCCACAAGCTGGACGACATGAAGTACGGGATGATGCAGCTGGACGTCATCCTTGACCTCGAGCCCGACAACGTGGACGCCCTCAAGGCGGCGGTGACGGTCCTCTCCAAGCACAAGAAGTACAACAAGGAGACGGACGAGAAGTTCCAGAGGATCCTGGAGCTGGAGCCGTCCGCGGAGATGTACAACCAGTACGCCAGGTTCCTCAGGCATCAGATCACCGATTTCAACCGCGCCAGGGAGTACTACGAGAAGGCCATCGCGATGGACCCCAAGAACTACGACTACCATCTGAACTACACGGTGCTCCTGCTCAACGATGTGAAGGACTACGCGAAGGCCAAGTCGGAACTGGAGTACC
>ENA-UONY01002344-UONY01002344.1-human-gut-metagenome-genome-assembly--contig:-CS9-NODE-2344-length-13534-cov-5.084650_pt1 | contig 13534 bp, 13 predicted proteins | sample MGYA00242465_ERZ724012 | MGnify/ENA metagenome assembly ERZ724012 | reverse complement strand
CGTGCTCATACACGTGAATCCGGTGCCCCAGGGTAAACACTTCTGCCTTGACGTAGTACTTAGGACTCCCTGTCTCATCATATACATCATATGTATCAGACCAGGAGAACACCCGCTGGCGAATCAAAAGCTTCATCCCATCGCCTCCTTTTGCCCTTATCATACCGCAGAGCCCGCCAATTTGCAAGTTTTATCCACATCTAAGCACGCCCCAACGCCTCTCTCTGGAAGCAAATATCATCCACTTACGTGCTGCTCCCAAGAGGTACCGGAGCGGTGGCTCCAGTACCCCTTGCCAAGGGCAAAGGGACTCAGCAAATCGGCGGCCTGCTGCCGGTATATTGTAGTGCCGCTTTGCTTTTCTTTCGTTTCCGCCGTGCAAATGTCCACTATGTGCGGACACATTTCCGTCAACCTCGACAAAAAATGCACCTCAAATTTGTGAGTTTCTCCAATTCTGAGCTTTCCCGATTGACTTTCGGCAGATTTATCATATCATAAAATGGATGTAGCAATTTGAACGATGCCCCCGGAGAATTCACAATCTCGTTTGGGCAGAAATCACAATTTCAAAGGAGATGGATTATGATTCAATCACTGGAATCCCTCCATCGCGCCGCACAGGAGCGAGGGAGCAGAGTTCTGGCTGTGGCGGCGGCTCAGGACGCGGAAGTGCTGCTGGCTGTGGACGCTGCCCGGAAGCTGGGGATCGCCACCGCTATCCTGGTCGGCGACGAGGAACAAATTCGTGCCATCGCCCAAGCTCACGAAATCCCCCTGGAGTCCCACCGGATTCTCCCGGAGCCCGATAAAATTCAGGCATGCCGCACCGCTGTGAAGCTGGTCCGGGACGGGCAGGCCGATGCGGTGATGAAGGGCATTGTAGACACCTCCATCATTTTGAAAGCCGTGCTGGACAAAGAAATCGGCCTGCGGGACGCGCCGGTTTTGTCCCATGTGGCCCTGTTCCAGGTGCCGGGCTATGACCGCCTGCTTTACGTAACCGATGCGGCTATGAACATCGCCCCGGATCTGGAGGCAAAAAAGCACATCGTCTCCAACGCCGTGAAGGTAGCCCACGCCTTGGGCAACTCCAATCCCATTGTGGCCTGCCTGTGCGCCGTGGAGAAAGTAAATCCCAAAATGCCTGCAACCTTGGATGCCGCAGCTTTGGTAGAAGCAAATACTGCGGGCGCCATCCCCGGCTGCACCGTCATCGGCCCCTTGGCCCTGGACAACGCCATCTCCCCGGAGGCTGCCCGCCATAAGGGGATTACCGATCCCCACGCCGGCCACGCCGACATTCTCCTGGTCCCCAACATCGAGACCGGCAATGTGTTCTACAAGTCCATGGTCTTTATGGCCAAATCCCAGAACGCCGGCCTCATCGTGGGCGCCAAGGCCCCGGTGATCGTCACCTCCCGGGCAGACAGTGAGCAGACCAAGCTCAATTCCATCGCCCTGGCCCTGGCCGTTGCCTCCCATAACCCGTGATAGAAGGAGAACCTACTATATGGAAGAATATAAAGTACTGGCTATGAACTTCGGCTCCACCTCCACCAAGGTTGCTGTCTACGAGGGGGACACCCAGCTGCTGCAGAAGGTGTTTCACCACAGCCCCGAGGATCTCGAGGGCGTCAGCAGCATGGAGGACAACGCCGCTCTGCGCAAGCCCCTGATCCTGAACTACCTCAAAGAGCAGGGCGTGGATTTGAAAGAATTTGACGCCATTGTGGGCCGGGGCGGCTTGGTGCGGCCCCTCCTGGGCGGCACCTATGCCGTCAATGAAAAAATGCTGGAAGACCTGCGCAGCTGCACCTACGGCACCCACGTGTGCAACCTGGGCGGCATTCTGGCCGCAGAGATCGGCCAGGAGCTGGGCAAGCCCGCCTACGTGGTAGATCCCCCTGTCATTGATGAAATGTCCGACCTGGCCAAGCTCTCTGGCAGTCCGGATTTCCCTCGCCGTCCCCGTTTCCATGCCCTCAACCAGAAGGCCATTGCCAAGCGCTACGCTGCCGAATATGGTCTCTCCTATGATTCCCTGCGCCTCATTGTTGCCCATATGGGCGGCGGCGTCACCGTGGGCACCCACCTGTATGGCAAGGTCGTAGACGTGAACAACGGCCTGGAGGGCGACGGTGCCTACACCGCCGAGCGGCCCGGCAGCCTGGCCGTGGTGGATGTGCTGCGGGCAGCCTTCAGCGGCAAATACGGCAGCACCTTCCAGGAGCTCCGGGAATTCTTCACCTTCCACTGCGGTCTGGCCGCCTACACCGGAACCAACGATGGCCGGGAGATTTCCCGCCGGGTGAAGGAGGGCGACAAGGACGCCGAGCTTGCCTATCGGGGCATGGCCTATCAGGTTGCCAAGGAGATCGGCGCCGCCGGCACCGTGCTCCAGGGCAAGGTGGACGCCATCCTGCTCACTGGCGGCTTTGCCTACGACTCCATGCTTATGGGCTGGATCAAAGAATACGTCAGCTATCTGGCTCCCGTATACATCTACCCCGGAGAAGATGAAATGCTCTCCCTGGCTCAGGGCGCCATCCGGGTTCTGAAGGGTCAGGAGGAGGTCCTGGAATATTGAAGCGTATCCAAATAATCACCGGCCATTACGGCAGCGGAAAGACCGAGTACGCCGTAAACCTGGCTCTCCGGCTGGCAGCGGAGGGCAATAAAACCGTCCTGGCCGACCTGGACATTGTCAATCCCTATTTTCGCTCCTATGAGCAGACGAAACGGCTGGAGGCCGCCGGCATCCGGGTCATCGTCACCTCCTGTGGCGGCGTGGCGGATATTCCCGCCATCAATCCGGCAGTCCTGTCCGTGTTTCAGGACCGGAGCTGGACTGGCGTCCTGGACATCGGCGGCGACCCCATCGGCGCCCGGGTTCTGGCCCGGTTCGCCCCCCAGATTGAAAGGGAGGAATTTGACCTTCTGTACGTTCTCAACGCCAACCGGCCGGAGACCCGGGATGTAGACCGGGCCCTGGCCTACATGCAAGGCATCGAGGCCGAATGCCGCCAAAAGGTCACAGGCATTGTAAACAACACCCATCTTTGCGGCGAGACCACTGCCGCAGAAATCCTGAAGGGCGCGAAGCTGGCCGACCAGCTGTCCCGGCAGACGGGTCTTCCCATCGTCTGCCACGCTGTGGAGCGCCGGCTTGTGCCACAGGTCGAGAATATCTTGATAGAACCCATTTTGCCAATGGATCTCTATATGAAAAAACCCTGGGAAATCACCACTTGTGAGGAGGAACATCTACTATGGCCGGAACCGTAACCTTCCGTCGGGACAGGTGCAAGGGCTGCGAGCTGTGCACCTTGGTCTGTCCGAAGCACATCATCGTCATGGACGAATCCACCACCAATCGCAAGGGATATCATCCCGCCACGGTGCGCCCCGAGGACATGGAGCAATGCGTGGGCTGCGCCAGCTGCGCCAAAATCTGTCCCGATTCTATCATCACCGTAGAACGCACATAAGGAGGACCCTATGGAGAAAGAACTGTGGAAAGGCAACGAAGCCGTTGCCGAGGCCGCCATTCGTGCCGGCTGCAAATACTTCTTCGGCTACCCCATTACCCCGCAAAACGAAATTCCTGAGTATCTGTCCCTTCACCTGCCCCAGGTGGGCGGCTGCTTCATCCAGGCTGAGTCTGAGGTTGCCGCTATCAACATGGTCTACGGCGCTGCAGGCTGCGGCGTCCGGGCTATGACTTCCTCCTCCTCTCCCGGAATCTCGCTGAAGCAGGAAGGCATCACCTATATGTGCGGCGCGGAGCTGCCGGCTGTCATTGTAAACATGATGCGCGGCGGTCCCGGTCTGGGCACCATTCAGCCCGCCCAAGGCGACTACTATCAGGCCACCCGGGGCGGCGGCAACGGTGACTACCGCCACCTGGTCTTCGCCCCCGCCACCATTCAGGAGGCTGCGGACTATGTCCAGATTGCTTTTGACGTGGCCGATTACTACCGCAACCCCGTCATGGTTCTGGCCGACGGCATGATCGGCCAGATGATGGAGGCCATTGAGTGGCACGAGATTCCCAAGCGGGAGCTGCCCCCCAAGACCTGGGCCACCACCGGCACCAAGGGTGAGCGGGAGCCCAATGTGATCAACTCCCTGTACATCGATCCCAATGTCTGCGCCGATCACAACGAGCGCCTGGCCGCCAAATACAAGGCCATGGAAGAGAATGAGACCCGTTGGGAGGAAGTGAACACGGAAAACTGTGAAATCCTGTTCGTCGCCTACGGCACCCCCTCCCGGATTACCCGGGCTGCCATCCGCCTTCTGGAGAAAGAGGGCATCAAGGCCGGCCTCCTTCGGCCCATCACCCTGTGGCCCTTCCCCGGCAAGGCTCTGAAGAACATTGCCATGCAGGACAGCGTAAAGGCTGTGGTGGATGTGGAGCTCAGCATGGGCCAGATGATCGATGACGTGAAAATCGCCCTGGAGGGCTGCCGTCCCGTGTCCTTTGTGGGCAAGGCCGGCGGCGTGGTTCCCACGCCTGCCGATGTGGCCGCCGTGGCGAAACAGGCAATTGGGAGGTAAGAAAAAATGGCGATTGTATACCAGAAATCCAAGGGTCTGACCGATGCGGAGCTGCACTACTGCCCCGGCTGTACCCACGGCATCATCCATAAGCTGGTTGCCGAAACCCTGGAGGAAATGGACGTCTTGGGCAACACCATCGGCGTGGCTCCCGTGGGCTGCTCCGTCTTTGCCTATAACTACTTCAACTGCGACATGCACGAGGCCGCTCACGGCCGGGCTCCCGCCGTGGCCACCGGTATTAAGCGGGTCTCCGAACCGGGCACCATCGTCTTCACCTACCAGGGCGACGGCGACCTGGCTGCCATCGGCACAGCAGAGATCATCCACGCCGCCATGCGTGGAGAGAAAATCACCACCATCTTCATCAACAATGCCATTTACGGCATGACCGGCGGCCAGATGGCTCCCACCACTCTGGTGGGCCAGAAGGCTACCACCGCCCCCCTGGGCCGCCAGAAGGATCACTACGGCTCCCCCATCCGCATGGCAGAGATTATCAGCACCCTGGAAGGCTGCGCCTATGCCACCCGGGTGTGCGCCACAGACATCCCCAACCTGAACAAGGCCAAGAAGGCCATTCAGAAGGCCTTCCGGCTGCAGCAGGAGGGCGCTGGCTTCACCTTCGTCGAGGTTCTGGCCTGCTGCCCCACCAACTGGGGCAAGACACCAGCCGCCTCCATTGAGTGGCTGAAGGAGAACATGATTCCTTACTTCCCTCTGGGAGTTTACAAAGACATCACTGCGGAGGTGAAATAACATGACCAATGAAATTATGATCGCCGGTTTCGGCGGACAGGGTGTCATGGCCATCGGCAAGACCCTGGCCGAGGCAGGCATGAAAGAGGGCAAGGACGTATCCTGGCTGCCCTCCTACGGTCCGGAAATGCGGGGCGGCACCGCCAACTGCTGCGTGGTCATCTCCTCCGAACCCATTATCTGCCCCATCGTCCTGGAACCCACGGAGCTCATTGCCATGAACCTGCCCTCTCTTTTGAAGTTTGAGCCCACTGTGGTTCCCAACGGTACCGTGTTTGTCAACAGCTCCATCATTCAGGAGAAGGTCCAGCGCACCGACCTGCGGGCCATTTATGTCCCCTGCCTGGAGATTGCCCAGGAGCTGGGCTACCTGAAGGTTGCCAACATGGTCATGCTGGGCGCCTACATTGAAGCCATGGGGAACCTGGGCACCGAGACCATCAAGGAGATGCTGGTGCATATGTTCACTGGCCCCAAGGCCAAGTTGGTAGACCTGAATATTGAAGCCCTGCGCCGGGGTGCTGCTTGCGTCCGGTAAGGGAGAGGGAGTACGACTATGGATCTCGAAATTCAAATCATCAAAACCAAGAGTCCCAAGGAGAAGCCCCAGAGTGAGGCCAACCTCTCCTTCGGCAAGCTGTTTACCGACCACATGTTCCTGGTGGAGTACACCGAGGGACGGGGCTGGCACGACGCCCGGATTCAGCCCTACGGCCCCCTGGCCATTGATCCCGCCTCCCCTGTGCTCCATTACAGCCAGGAGATTTTCGAGGGGCTGAAGGTCTATCGCCGCAAGGACGGCGGTCTGCAAATGTTCCGTCCCCTGGAAAACGCCAACCGGATGAACCGGAGTGCCGACCGGATGTGCATGCCGCAGCTGGACCCGGAATTCCAGGTCCGGGCCATGAAGACCTTGGTAGAGCTGGAGCAGGATTGGGTTCCCCACAGCGAAGGAACCTCTCTGTATCTGCGGCCCACCATGATCGCCGATGGTGCGGAGCTGGGCGTCCATCCCGCCCGCCATTTCCTCTATTACATCATCTGTTCCCCCTCCGGCTCTTATTACAAAAACGGCATGGCCCCCATCCGGATTCATATTGAGGACCGGTACGTTCGTGCCGTGAAGGGCGGCACCGGCGCCGCCAAGACCGGCGGCAACTACGCCTCCTCCCTAAAGGCCACCTTCGAGGCTCAGGACAAGGGCTTCGACCAGGTCCTCTGGCTGGACGGCAAGGAGAACAAGTACGTAGAAGAAGTGGGCGCCATGAACATGGTATTCGTCATGGATGGCAAGCTGGTCACTGCCCCCACAGAGGGCAGCATCCTCCCGGGCATCACCCGGAAGAGCATCCTGCAGCTGGCCCAGGAGAAGGGAATCCCCGTGGAAGAGCGGCCCATTGCCGTAGAAGAGCTCTTCCAGGCCTATGCGGAAGGCCGTCTCACGGAAGCCTTCGGCACCGGCACCGCCGCCGTCATCTCCCCTGTGGGCGAGCTGGCTTACCGCGACCGGTCCATGATCCTGAACGAGGGCAAAATCGGCCCCGTCTCCCAGGCCATGTACGACAACCTGGTAGGCATCCAGCGGGGTGACCTGCCGGACCCCCACGGCTGGGTCTATCCCATCGGCTAATTTGCCCGGTCTGTCTCAGCGTAGTCCCCTGACATCCGAAGCGGGAGAAGTCGCTAACTTTGCGACTTCTCCCGCTGTTTCTAATCGTGCTCCAGTGCGTTTGACGCGGTATTTCCCCCTTAGCTATACGCATATGCCCCCGGAAGATGAATCGGATGTCCGGAATGCATATCCGTCTCATTTCGTGCCATACTTTTCCTGTGCCCATGGGCACAGAAACATCAGCAAACTCTGACCCAATGGGGGTAAAATCATGTGGCTTCTCTATGCCTTTGGCTCCGCGCTCTTTGCCGGAGTCACTTCCATCCTGGCTAAATGCGGTATCCGAAAAACGGATTCCACCGGGGCCACCGCCATCCGCACAGTTGTGGTGCTGGCATTCGCTTGGCTCATGGTGTGGGTGGCAGGGTCGCAATCCCAGCTCCATGCCATTGCCTCAAGAACCTGGCTCTTTTTGGTTCTGTCGGGCCTTGCCACCGGGGCATCCTGGCTCTGCTATTTCAAGGCCTTACAGCTTGGCGAGATAAACAAGGTCGTTCCGATTGACAAGTCCAGCGTCATCCTCACAATTCTGCTGGCATTCCTATTTCTCCGCGAAGAAATCACCCTATCAAAGGCTGCCGGTGTCGTGCTGATTGCCGCCGGGACTTACGGGATGCTGGAGAGAAAGCCTACAGCATCCGGCCAGCCAATCCGGGGAAGCCGTTGGCTCCTCTATGCCATAGGCTCCGCCGTATTTGCAAGTCTCACATCCATCCTGGGGAAAATCGGGATCTCCGGTGTGGAGTCCAACCTGGGCACCGCCATCCGCACTGGTGTAGTGCTTCTCATGGCCTGGATCATGGTGTTTGCCACAGGGAAGCAGCACACCATTCAGAATATCCCAAAGCATGAGCTGGCATTCATCTGCCTGTCCGGTCTCGCTACCGGCATTTCCTGGCTCTGCTATTATAAAGCCCTGCAGGAGGGACCTGCCAGTGTGGTGGTTCCCATCGACAAGCTCAGTATCGTTGTCACGGTTATATTTTCTCACTTCGTGTTTCATGAACGCTTGTCCAGAAAAGCTGCCCTCGGACTTGCTGCAATTGTAACCGGCACACTGGTGATGCTGCTGCCCTGATTCTTCCCCACAAGGTCATCACATGATCCGGCGCATTCCCTGAGGAACCAGAGCGCAAAAAAAGGAGAGACCACAGCCTTTTGTCGGCAGACCGTGGTCTCTTGCGATATATCAGTGGGCCTCCTGGGAGCAACGTCGGGTTATCCGCGAAATCCTCCGCAGCATCGTCACTCGAAGCCCGGTGGAAGGCGCTCCACGCGTCTATATCATAACATACTCTCCGTGCAAAAATGGCAGAACCTTAGCCCATGGGCATCACAACCTTCCCGGAGGCTCCACTACCTCCAGTTTCTGGTCATATTGTACCATAGGGGCCCCCATAATTCTTGAACACTTTGTGAATTTTACCCTTTTGCCAGAGGCTCAAAGGTCATAACCGACTCCTGATACCGGGAAAAGGGGACGGTGTCCACCAGAGTCTCCCAGGGGAGCCGGTCCGCACTGGCGCAGCTGGGAAAGCAGGCGCGGATCACCGCGCACAGGTACTGGGCCTTGTCCCGGATGTGGGTCTCATGAAAGGCCCGGGCGTAGGCCCCCTCCTCCCCGGCGTATAGGTACTCCAGGATCCGCCCCCGGTCCTCCAGAGGGTAGCTTCTGGAGTAGCTGTCCAGAAACCATACCTCCCCGCCGTCCAGGTCCTTTCCGGCCACGGTATAGGCCGGATCATGGACCTCCACACCGCTTTCGTCAAAATAGGAGTAGAAGTAGGACCCTTCCCCGGGGGTAAAGTACTCCCAGTATGCCAGGTAGTCGATCCCATCTTCCCGGGAGCAGGCCGCAATCCGGTCCTCCATCACGTGCATAAACTCATGGGCCAGGCTCTGCTCCAGGTAGGCCTGGGACCTGGTCTCCAGCAGGTCCAGATTCATGACGACAATTCTCACCGTATCCAGCTTTGCCGTAAAGCCATAGGCCGCAGCCACGCCCCCGGTCCCATCGGGGGACAGGGAGCCGGAAAGATACAGCTCCAGCCGTTCCACCGGCGCCGTCACCATCTCCTGAAACATCCCCTGGGGATATCGCTCAGTGAAACGGCCCACCGCCTCCAGAGCCAGGTAAATGGTGACGGGGTTTTCCTCGGTTCTTCCCACATAGCCGCTGGAGCAGCCATTGTTGAAGTCCGCTCCAGCCTGGCCGTAGTACACCTGAATGCCCGTTCTTCTCCGCACAGCCGCCGCCGTGGCCCGGTTCCTGGCCTCCAAGTCCCGGATGGTAATCCGTTCGCAGCCGGTCTCCTCCGGCTCCTCCTGCCGGTAGTCCCACCGGTACAGTCTGGTGGCGCCTTCCGTATACAGGGCGTATATCAGAGACTCCTCCGTCAAAGCCGCCCCCACGCACTGGGGCTCCGTGCGGCTCCACCGCCTTGGGTACCAGAGGTCCCAGATCTCCAGCTGGCCGGCCTCGCTGGCCAGGAGCACCTGACGGTCCGCCATGTCCCGGAGGGTGCTGGTCTCCTGCCCCGGGAACCGGTACACGACCTCCTCGCCCAGGGGCCGCACCAGAAGCTCCCCCTGTCCGGCGTATACCGCCGCGTTTCCCGTCTGCCACAGAAGGGCGGCGTTGTCCCAGGCCCGGTCCGGCAGCAGCTCCCCAGCCCGCCAGTCCAGCCAGGCTGTGGTTTCCTCTTCTCCCGCGCTCCAGATCAGGAGCCGGTCCTGGCCAAAGCCCACCAAGGCATGCTCTTCCCCTTCCGGGAGCTGGTACTCCTGCCGGACGCCGTTGCAGAGGTTCACCCTGCGCACCAGGCCCGTCTCGTCCAGAGCCCACAGGTATCCGGTGTCCTCCAGGAGCCATTGGCTGCCCCACCCCTCCTCCTGCCGCCGGCTCTGGGTCAGGTTGCCGTCATACCAGAAGGCCTGTCCCGTTTTTCCATCCAGCAGCGCCACAGTCCCATCAGGCAGAAGAGCCGCCTCATACTGGCTGTCCGGCAGTGTTTGCAGCCCCAGAAGCTCCCCGTCTGCCAAGTCATACAGGGCCGCCTCACAGGCTCCCGTGTCCATCCGGTACACCGCCAGGCATCGCCCGTCCCGGCTCTTTAGGCTTTGCAGAACGCCGGAGACCGTTTGGGAAAACCCCACCACAGACGGCTCCGCAGACGCAGAGGCGACTTCCGTGGGTTCCGCCGGAGTTTCCGTAATCTCCGTCTCCTGCCGCTCCTGGGGCGCGCAGCCCACACACAGGGCCATTGCCAGCACCAACAGCGCTGCCAAATGTCTTTTCAACAAGCTTCCCCCTCTCCTTCGTATCTGCCGCCCGTTTTCATAGGAACATTATAGCACACGCAGAAAGGAAATAACAGAGGTTTTCACCCCGCCCCAAGGCAACAGCATATACTTTCCTTGCTCCGTACTGGTGCAGCAGGGCCCTGCCTTCCCCCGGGGGCGCTACCGCGCCAGTGTGAGGGATCAGGCCGCACGCTTGTCCCTAAGCTCATGGCGCCAGTATCGTGTGCCACAGCAGTGCCGCATGCAATTAGCGCAAGAGAAATATGACGCTGCTCTCCCTCAACTTTTGCACAGTACAGCAAAAAATATAAATTCCTTTTTCTCTCATAATTTGCCACGCTATCGTATTCTCCAGCTTTCAATTCTCCATCCACTTTCTCCCCAGCGCACCAAATACTTCGAAATAAAGGGAAAAACTCAGCTTTTTCCACCAGATGTATGACCACAATTGCATCTGGACCTTGCCCAGTTTCCGGAAATTATTTCCGTTTTTTACAAAAGATCCTCTTGCTTTCTGCGAACAAACAAAAATTCCACTACATTCGACACTTTGCATCGGGGATTTTCTGTGCTATAATGGGCATACAAAAATGTTTTGTATTTCCAGCCGTTAGAACATCGGCTGCTGCGGAAGGAGGGATGTCGATGCTGCACATTTCCATCTGTGATGACGATGCTGCTACCCTGGGCCAGCTGGAGGAACTGGTTCACCAGCATCTGGACCGCAGCGAGCTCTGCTTGACAACCTACTCAGGCTATGCGGATTTTCTGGCCGCCCGGCAGTGTGTGGACCTGCTATTTATGGACATTGATCTCGGCGATGGCAGCGGCATTGAACTGGCCAAAGCGGTAAAACAGGCTGACCCCGGCGTCTGCGTGATCTTCGTCACTGCCCACCCCGAGTATGTGGAGGAGTCCTTCGAGGCTGAGCCTGTCTACTTTCTGGTCAAGCCCATCCGACCGGACTCCTTTCGGCGGGCCATAGACCGCGCCATGAAGCGCCTGGCCATGGAGCGTCAGGAAGGCCGGCTTACCGTCACCTTCCAAAACCGGGTCAGCACTGTGGCCCTGCGGGACATTTCCTACATTGAATTCAGCGTCCGCAGCGCCACCATCCACGCCGGTGCCCGGGCTTTGCGAACCTATGAAAAGCTCTCCAGCCTCCAGCAGCGGCTGGACAGCCGCTTCATCCAGTGTCACAAGAGTTACCTTGTCAACATGGACTACGTCATTGGCTTCCAGGGCAATACCCTGGAGCTGTACGGCGGCGTGGAGATTCCCGTGAGTCAATCCCGGTCCAAGGTCACACGGGAAACCCTGCTGCACCATCTGACCAGGGGGATCTCATGAGCCCCATCTGGAACCCAGCCTTTGATCTGGGGATCGGGATTCTTCTTTTGTACCTGTGGGTCAAGCGGCGGCAGCGACCCTATTGGCAAGGCGTTTTAGGCTTGCCGCTCATGTTGGCCCTGCTCACCTCTCTGAGCGCCTGCGCGCCCAAGGATACAGCCTGGCTGTTTCCCTGGGTCACCGCCGCCAAATTGCTGGCCGCTCTGGCTCTGCTGGCTCTGTGGACCCGGCTTTTCGTCCGTGTCCGGTGGAACATGCGCAGCGACTGGCCCTACCTTCTGGCAGGGCTTTTCTTTCTGATCATCGCCTATGCCCTGTCCTACCTCCCGCCCTTGCCCCTTCCCGTGGCGGAGCTCCAGGCGCAGAACAGCGTCCTTGCCCTTCTGTCCCTGCTGGTTCTGGGCTTTTTGCAGCGCCAGCACCTCTATCTGGGGCGGCTGGCCCTCACTGTGGGAATTGCCTTGCTGATTCTGGCAGCCCTGGTTCTGTTCTGCTGGGGCTACTATCAGCTCTCCCCCGAGCAAATGCTGGAGCAGCTGTCCTACTTCCGGTGGGTGCCCCTTTTGCTGCTCAGCGGTATTTTTCTTTTGGAGCTGAACGAAAACCGTCTTCGCCTGGCCGCCCGGCAGGCGGAGCTGGCAGCCTTTGAGGCCAGCCAGGCTCAACAGTTCGCCCATTATCAGCAGACGGCCGCCCGCCTTCACCAGGTCCGGCTGGTTCGCCACGACATTTACAATTACATCCAGGCCGCCCTGTACCTCTCTCAGGACGGGACTCCTCAGGGCCGGGAAAAGGCCATGCATCTCATTGAGCAGGTCTACACCGCCTTGGACAGTCAGGAGGACAGCCATGATTTATGAGCACACAGAAGCCCTCATTAAGCTGCTCAACGGCGTATTGGCTGCCTATATGTGGACCTATCTGATCCCCATTGCCACCCCCAGGCGGAAAAACCGCCGGGCTCGGACCGTGTATGCCCTCTTGATTATGGCGGTCATGCTCCTCATTGACTGGAGCACTCACATTCTGGCTATCCATTTGCAAAATATGGTGCCGGGGGCGGTGCTGTCCAGTCTGCCGGTCATGTCGGGAGCCCTGGCTTACCTGGTGGTTCTGCCGCTCCTGTCCACTCTCATGACCGGGCAACGGTCCCGGCGCTGCTTCGGCATCGGGGCCCTGGTCATACTGACGCTCTACCTGTCGGATTTTCTGCTGCTGCTATTTTTCTGGTTCCTCTGGTTCCCGGACCGCCCCCTGGTGATATCCGCAGCTCTGCTCCCTTCCACCGCTCGGGTGGTTATGCTGACGGCGGTACAGTCTGTCATGTACCTGTTGCTGCTATGCCTGCACCTGGCCTCCCGGCCACGGGAGAGCCGCCGGGTGTGGTACCTGACGTTCTTCCCCATTTGGGGAATCTGTGTCTCCAATGTGCTGCTGTACTTCCTGATTCGCCGGTGCGGCAGGCCCGTTACCACCACGGTGCTGCTGTGTACCATCGTGTCCAATTTGATATTGATAATCAGCACAAACCAGCTGCTCCGCTTTACCGATCAGTACTTTTCCTACCAGAAGCTGCTCCAGCGCCACGCGCGGTCCGTGAAGGCCAGGGCCATGGAGAAAGATTATGCAGCCCTCAACCAAGCCCAGGCCCGGGAGCTGGAGGAGGTCTGCGACGACATCCGACGCACCCTCCACAATGCCTTTCCCCCAGACGGAGCCCCGGCTACCGGCTCTGCCCAAGCGCTGCTGCAGAGAATTGCCCAGATCCCCCAGGTCTTTTACTGTGGTAATCCCCTGGTGAACAGCGTCCTCTGCCTGAAAAGCCGCCGTGCCCAGGAGTTGGGCATCCACATGGAGATTCAGGTGGGCCACACGGATACTGGCAAA
>ENA-UONY01002339-UONY01002339.1-human-gut-metagenome-genome-assembly--contig:-CS9-NODE-2339-length-13549-cov-5.906625_pt1 | contig 13549 bp, 4 predicted proteins | sample MGYA00242465_ERZ724012 | MGnify/ENA metagenome assembly ERZ724012 | reverse complement strand
AGCCTTCGGACGCTTGCCATAGGAAATTGTTAGGAATAGAACCGTGCTTACGGCTGCTCTGTCACAGCGGGCGTAATGCCAATGCCATTGATGTCAATGCCATCGCCCAGAATATCGATCTCAGTCACATTGCCCTGAAGATCAAAGCTGTACAGGCGGCTTGCAGCATCGGTGACATAGAACAGCTCTCTGCTGCTGTCATAGGCCATCTCGCTGTCGTACGCGTTGGTGTTCACAGGCAGATTCTTAATCACAACCTCAGGGCTACCTGCCAGCCCGTGGGTTACCTCATCGGTGGCAAGCTTGTACAGATTGCAGCCGCTGTAGCCCTTGGCCAGGAAATAAATGTCGCTGCCAACTGCCGCAACAGCATGTGTGGTGGGAATGCCCGTCATGTTGCTGATATCTCGATAGCCTGTATACCAGTTCAGGGAGTTGGGGTCCAGCTTAGACACATCGAACTGGAAGACCATGAAGCCGGAAATCACATAGACCATGTGATTCACCGGATCGTAGGACATGTCATAGGCCTGACCGAAGGTATACAGCCGGCCGTAGCTCACGGTCTGCTTGGACACCATATCGTAGCGATACAGCACAGGCAGGCCGCCGTCATCCAGCAGATACCACAGGTTGTCGCCATCCACGTCCAGGCCATCCACATTGGTACCGCCAGAGAAGGCGGTGATGACCTCCGCAGTCGTGCCAGGCAGCTCAGGATTGAACCGGATCAGGGCGTCCTTCTTGGCGGACACTGTGTAAGCAACTGACTGAGGACCGCTTACATCCGCCACTGTGACCTTGCACGCAGCGCTGACCGCAGGGTTATCCACACTGGTGACGACAATGTCCACAGTGCCAACAGACACACCGGTGACTGTGCCGTTTTCATCTACAGTGGCAATGGCCGGGTCAGAGGTGGACCAAGTAATGGCTTTGTTAGTCGCATTGGAGGGACGGACTCTGGCGCTCAGGGAGATGGTTCCGTCCACTGCAACACGGGCAGCCTCCTTACTTAGGAGCATCCCAGTAACGCCGCTCTCCGGCAGCTCACCTTCCTCCGGGATGGCACACAGCACACCCAGATACAGATTGCCAACCTTAGTAGTCACCCGATCTCTGGCAATGGCAGGCTTACCCAGATTCAGAACCAGGTCCTTATCCAGGTCAATCATGAACATACCGGAGTTGACTCCGTAGTAACCGGTCTTGCTGGTTGCGTTCAGGTAAAGCCTTCCGCTGGTGAAATCATAGGTCATCTGCGGATTGTAGCGGGGGCTGCCATAGTTGTTGGCGCCTGTGTACACCTGAGCCCCAGGGAGCTCTTTGACCAGCGTACAAGCGCCGGTGGTCTTGTCAATGGTGTACAGGCTGGCGCTCTGCTCGTAAGAGGGGCTACCTGCGGCGTACACCGTGCCCTTACCGTCGATTGCCATGGCAAAGACCTTCTGATCCAGCTGCACAAGCTTGGTGACAGCGCCGCTGCCCAGATCAACGGAAGCCAAATAGCCCTTTTCGGAGCCAACAGGCAGCACCAGACCGTACATGGTGGCGTCGGTATAATCATAGGCCATAGAGGTGACCTGCTCGCAAACAAAGCCATCTGCATCCACAGCAAGGCCGTCGGCTGCGCCCTCAGTCAGGATGGTGTAATCCAGCTTCTGCTCCGCATTCACACGGATAAACTGGAGATTTGCATTGTAGCCGTAGTAGTAGCCGTCATAGTAGGTTCCAGAGTAGATGTTGTAGTTACCAATGGCTCTGTCACCCAGCTTGGATTCCTGCACTGCATAATCGTGCATCTCCAGCCAGTAGGAATAGTAGCCGCTGCCGCCCTCATCATCCGCCACAAAGGCAGACATCTCGCCGGCTGCGGGATAGACGGTAACTTCCACCGTATCGGTGAAGGGGCCGCCATCCTCCGGGGCCTTATTGCTGATGGAGACCGTAACGGTAGCCGTTCCCTCCCCCTGGAAGGTCAGCTTGCCAAACCGGTCCACGGTGACAACGCCGGAATCCGAGGTACTCCAGTTTCTGGTCTGGACTGTGGGGCGCAGAGGCGTGGTGACGGTTTCCAACTGCAGCGTACCACCCACCAGTCCGTTGACGGCGTCGCCGTTGGTGATCTCAATGCCCTCCACAGGAATGTGCTTTGTCTCCGGCTCGTTGGTGGGAATGGTGAACATGGCAGTCTGCTCGACGCCGTTCTTGCTGGACACGTCGCCGATGTCCACAATGGTGGCCTCCAGATCGCCGCTCCACTGGTTGTTGTCCAGCCGCACCAGATACAGGGGAGAAATGCCGGTGTTCATACAGGGGTTCCAATAGATGTTGCCGGTGTCATAGTCGTAGGTCATACCGGCGTAGTACCAGCCCTCGGTGGGCGCAGTGCCAATCTTCTTGGTGCTCAGGGTGTCGCAGTCCACAGTATACAAGGCGCCATACATGTCGGAAACCACAATCACGCCTTCCGCCGTGACACACATTGCAGGGGTAATGGCGGGACCGCCGATATCGCCGGAGTAGGTGCCCAACAGATCTATAGAGCCGGTGTCCAGGTCAATGATGCCCAGGCCGCCGTGGGTGTAGTCCACACAGTACATCCGGCCAGTGTTATAGTCGAAGCCCAGATTGCCGACCTCCACACCGATGGTGCCGCCGATCTTCTCCGGCTCGCCGATCACCGTTTCGGCAGGGGTAGCACCCTTGGTAACCTTGCTGCGGTAGAGGACGGATGCAGCGCCAACGGTGCCATCGCCAGCAGCCAGCATGTCGGTGTTCACAGTGTAGACATAGCCATTGTAGTACGTGCCGCCCTGCCAGAGCGCCAGGCCCTCGGTGGGAGTGCCGTCCATGCCGGTGGTGATCACATTCTGCTTGGCAATCTGGGTGACCTTGCCAGGCATTTGGTCAGAATAGGTGATCCAAGACTGGTTGTTGTCTGCATTGCTGTAGTCCATGATCACATAGCCGTAAATGCCATCGTTGGAGCCCACCACACGCAGGTCGCATGTAGTAGTACGGTCTACCCAATCGCCGGGATAGTTCCAGTTCTCATCCGGCTCACCGGCCCACGGGTCCCAAACTCTGCCGGTGGCGCTGATCTGCACATTGCCCTCGCTTACAGCCGTCACATAGCCATATGCGTTGACCGTTGCAATGCTTTCGTCCGAGGAGGTCCAGGTCAGCTTGCTGGGCGCAGCATTCCAGGGGGTCCAATTGATGTCCAGCCGCTTCACCTGTCCCTGCGCCATGGTCAGGCTGTAGAGGGACATTTCGAAGCTGGTGGGGTCCACCCCCATGGTGAACAGATCAGAGACCTCGTCCGTGGGAACGAACAGGCAGGTCTGGCCGCTGGGACCATAAGTGCCAACCTCTGTGCACGCGCCGGTCTCCAGGTTCACCGTGTAAGTCATGCACACATTGATGTAGCGGTTGCCGTTGGCCGTCTGGCTGTGAGCATACCAGTACATATTGCCGGTGTTGTGATCGTAGCCCATGGACTGAATCACATTGCAGCCGGAGTAATTCAGCTCGTTGACGAAGTCCGTGGTGCCCACATAGGTGCACACACCATCCCCGCCGTTGACGCTGTAGAGCTTACCATTGGTGTCGATGCCATACAGGCCGCCATCGGTGGTGCAGCCCAAGGTCAGAAGCTCCGCCCCATCCTGAGTTCCGGTGATCGGAGCAATCGGGTCCACAAAGACCTGAGAGTTGTACTTGGACATCCAAATTTGGAACAGGGTGTTGTGTCCATCGTCCTTGCCGTCGCCATCGTGGTCGCCCTCATATTGCCAACCAACGGCAAACAGCGTATCCGTACCGGTATGGCTCTGGTACTCATCCAGGACCTCCGCGTACTTACCGGAGTAATCCATAGCCATATCATACAGGACCCACACGCCCTGCTCACCCACCTTCTTGCCATTCTGAGAGACCAGGGTGCTGGCATTCCAATAGGTACTGGTGGGAGTTACCAGCATCAGGTCGCCCGTCACGGCGCTCTGCGCCACCACGTAGCCATTGACATACTCCGCAGAATAGTAGCGGTTGGTGGAGTCAAAGGTCTCATTCTTCGGGTCGGACATATCGGCTCTGTTGGCACTGAACCAGCCGCCTTCCACCACGGCAACATCATAGGTTTCACAGCCATACAGCCGGTCCTTGCTCAGCTGCTTGCGCGCAAGCGTCATGTCGGAGTACTCACCCAAATCCAGCACGGCGTCAAACTCCGTCTCGTTGCAGGCGTAGTCCGCCACCACAATGGTGAAGTCCGTACCAAAGCCGGTGATGTCGTACTCAGCGGTGTAGGGCTGGCCGGGGGTGTTGTCCACCTCGTACTTACCCATGATGATTCCATCGGGATTCACAAAGAGCACCGCCGCCATATACTGGTTGTCCTGCAGAGTCAGAGGCAGGAGGATCTTGCCGTCCTCCATCTTCAGATCCTGCTGCAGAGTATAGGCATTGACGATTTGAGGCTTTTCATTGTCCAGCGTGATCTGGAAGGAGAAGGAATCGTCCACCTCATCGTCTCCATCGTCCAGCCAAGCCTTCACCTCATAGGTCACCTTGGTGCCGTCCGGCAGCTTATTGCCCTGGGCGTCCATGCCATTCCAGACCTCGTCCTCACTGGCCAGGACATAGAAGGGAACAACCTGCCCATAAGTGGCATTATAATAGGACTTGGCAATCTGATCACCGGTAATGTTGAAGTAAACTTCGCCGGTCTGATCATCCGTCACCGTAAAGCTCATCTTCTTGGCGTTCCGGAGCATACCAAAATCCATCTCAGCCAGGGGGTTGGCATAGGAAAACGCATTGTATTGGTCCCCGGATCTGCCGTTACGCAAGTAGGGGTTAGTACCCACCTGGGTGTTATTGGTGAATACCAGTCGCTCATACAGGCTGGCATCATTGCCCGGCTCGTCAAAGACAGGCGCATCAGACCAGTCCCCGTAGAAACCAACAAACGGCATCTCCAGGTCCACGCCGCCCTCATCCGCACTGTTCACATAGAGGAAGCCCTCCACGTACATGCCGTTGGGGAAGGAATCCTGGATGTACTGCTTGTCCGCCTTGGTCAACTCCACACGGGCCACCAGCGACATGGTTTCACCGGCAGGAATCGTTACCGTCGTAACAGGTACTTCCGCACTGGCCTTCTCCAGCAGATCCACCTGGACCTCCAGCTCGGCACAGTAGGCTGTGATCACGTCCACATCAGCCTTATCCGTCTTGCCATCGCCATTCACATCGGTGTAGCCATAATGGGCATTGGAAGCATCCAGCGTCTCTGCACCGGTCACATGGCGCAGCAGAACACGGGCATCCGCTGTGGTGATCTGTCCATCGTCGTTGAAGTCATACTTCAGGACACCGGACTCCTGGTTGCTATAGACTGTCACATCCCCATCCAGGGCATAGGGCGTGTTGGCAATAAACGCACCGGCATACAGACTTTCTGTGAGGACGGAAGAATCGAATGTATACGTCAAATCCTTGTCGGAAGACATATTGTTGATTTCGAACCCGAACTCATAGGTACCAGTTCTGGCGTCATCATCGCCAAATTCACCCTTCGGCCGGCCCTCAACCGCATCGCGGCTGCTCAGGTAGGCCTGGGAGGTCGTGGCCTTCACCAGATCCACAAGACCAGCGCCCTGTGCTCTGGGAGAATACTCCAAATCACCGGTCATTACCGGGTTTGCCGTACTCATCATCAGGTTCGCCGCCACCTGACGCAGCTCAGCTTCCTGATAGTCATAGTGCTCCCGCAGGTACTGCATCAGCACCGCCATGGCGCCGGTCACCTGAGGGGTGGCCATAGAGGTACCGCTCATTTCGCCATAGTAGGAACCCGCAAGGGAGGGATCTCTCGTAGAGTAGATGCCGCCGCCCACGCCCGCGATCTCAGGCTTCAGCTTCAGGTCAGGGGTGACGCCCCAGGAGGAGAAGGAGCTGACGGTCTTCTCCAGCTTCACATGGATCAGGTCACCATCGCACACAGTCATAGCACCGGTGGACATTTCCTTCAGGTATTGACCGTCAGTCATGGAGATGGAAACACAGGGAATGTTGTTGCCGCCGTCATTGATCTGCATCAGAATCTGGCCGGGCACGTTGTTGTAAACCACACAGGCAATGGCACCGGCAGCCTGGGCAGCAGCCTGCTTCTCAGGGAAGGAGGACTGTCCGCGGGAAACCAGAGCGACCTTTCCGGTCACGTCCAGGTCCGCATAGTCAGAAGCCTCGCCAAAGCCAGGCACTGCCACAAACTCCAGAGTCTGGCCCTTAAAATTGCTAAAGAACTTGGTGGCTGTGGAGGCAGCCGTGTCGGCATAGCCGATTTTCCGGTCGTTCACCGTGAAATACAGCTGGTCTGTGCCATCATTGTCCACGGAGGCCACGGAAATCGCAGGTTCATACGTACTGGGGGTACCGGCCAAACCGATATCCGGGTTGCCGGCCTTGGACATGTTGAGACCGGTGAGGTTCATGTAGGCGTTGTTGGTATCGTTACCGGCTGCAATCAGGACCTCAATATCGGTCTCAGCGAACTGCTTCAGGACCTCGTTCATCCCGTTGGTAGAGGTGGTAAAGCCGGCAGCCGCACCCAGAGACAGGTTTACAGAGTCAACGTCCAGCCGGACGCAGTCTTCCAAAGCCGCCATAATGGTGTCCCAACCAACACCGCCGCTGCTGCTAAACACCTGCATCACCACGAGCTGTGCATCCGGCGCAACGCCAATGACAACACTGGACTCGGTCTTGTTGGCAGCCGCAATACCGGCAACATGGGTGCCATGATCATGCTTCGCCGTGGCATGGGATACATCGAAACCCATGGTGAAGTAGTTGAAAACAAAGGGTATCTTGCTATTGTAATATGAATCGTTGCTGGAAGAGGTCTTACCAGCGTTGAGGGTATTCCAAATGGCATTGACGCTTTCCTTCGTCAGGGAATCCTCCGTCAGCTTATCCTCCGGAAGCGCACCAAAGCTGGGATGATCCACCACAATACCGGTATCCAGAATGGCAATTTTCGTACCTTTGCCAGTATAGCCCGTCTCGTTCAGCACGTCAGCGCCAATCATGGTGGTGGCGTTGCTGGTCATGGGCTGGTAGGTATCGCCAGTATCCAGCCCGTAATCCTCCGGCAGCTGGAAGGTGGGGGCCACATACACGTAGTCAACGCCAGGCATTGCCTCCAGGGCCTCCTTATTGCCATACTCGGTGGTCACAGACACGCCAGTGGTGGCAACGGTATAAGTAAAGCCGATCTCAAAATTCTCGTCAGCGGCAAAGCGCTTTGACATCTGTGTCTTCAGAGAGTTCAGCGATGCGGTCTGCTTGGCTTCATAGCGAGTCACGCCGGCCGTCCTGGCCGCAATTTCGTCCGTAGAGAAGCCAGCAGCCAGCAGGGGCTGCTCCTTCATCACGACGATGAAGTTTACCACATCGGTGTCCTTGGGGGTCTCCGTCTGAGCGGCCTCAGTCAGGGAGAAGCGACCGGAAGCATCATGGACAAGCTTCGGCTCGCCTTCCAAGGCGTCACTGCCGGTTTTGGCGGCAGACTGGCTCATGCCAGATTGCTCCGCCCCATCCACCGTGTCTACGGGCAGCTGTAAGGGATCGCCGGTGTAGCCGGGCACTTCCGTGTCCGGGCTGACAAAGCCGCTGCCTGCGGCGGTGGCCACAGGAGCGCCGGTCAAAAGCATGGCCAGCACCAGCAGCAGAGATAGGAACCGTTTTTTCATCTTATCCGCACCTGCCTTTCTTACGCCAGATCAGCGGTTTCCATCCGCATGATCACAGTTGCGATTTGAGCCCGGGTAGATGCCGCCTTGGGAGCCAGCTTACCATCCAAGCCATAGACGATGCCATTGGCCACGGCCCAGGTCATGGGCTCCACGGCAAACTCATCCAGGCTACCCACATCGGGATACTGAGCCAGGCTGCCCGTTACATCTGTCTTCAGGCCCTTCAGCTGTGCATACCGGTACAGGAAGGTCACCAACTGCTCCCGGGTCACATTGCTGCCAGGGGCAAACCGCGTGTCGGACACGCCCTGGGTAATCTTGTTCTCGTAGGCCCAGGCCACTGCATCACTGTAGAACTGGTCCTCTGTCACGTCTGTGAAGGGCACACCGGTCTTTACCTCAGGCGTTCCCGCCATGCGGTACAGTACAGTCACCAGCTCAGCCCGGGTCAGGCAATGGTTGGGGTGGAACAATGTCTCCGTGACGCCAATCATCAGCTTCTGGCGCACCACATAGTCTATGCCCTCATGGTACCAGAAGCTGGTGTTCACATCGGCAAACACCTTGGAAGGGCAGTGGTCCTCATTGGCGGGCAGAACCTCCTGTTCTTTTTCACCACAAACGGTGCAGGTCCGGGTCCGCTCCCCCTCCTGGAAGCATTCCGGCTCCCGGGTGACGGTCCAGTCGGACCAGGTGTGGCCCTTGGCAATGGTCTCGCCCTTTTCCAGAACCTCTCCGCAGACGGAGCAGACCAGGTCGCCGGTGTAGCCGTCTTCCGTGCAGGTGGCTTCCTTAGCATTCACAAGCTCACCCTTGTGGCCCAAGGGCTGGGTGATCTCGCTGATGTACTGATAGTCGCAGTGCTTGCAGGCGTTTTCCGTATAGCCATAGCCTGTGCAGGTAGCCGCCACAGTCTTTGCCTCGCAGTCGTGGCCCAGCGCGTCCACAAAGGAATCCTGGTAGCTGTGGCCGCAGACGGTGCAGGTATGGGTGGTATAGCCCATATGGGTGCAGTCCGGCTTTGTGACCTGGTCCTCATAGGTATGCTCCTTCATGGGGATGGTCTCGGTGTAGGTCTTGCCACACTCGCAGGTGAAGGTCATGATACCTTCCTCGGTGCAGGTGGGCTCCTTGGTCACCTGGGAAGTATAGGTATGGCCCAGAGCGTCGGTGTAGTCCGCCACGTAGCTGTGGCCACATCTGGTGCAGGTATAGGTGGTGTAGCCCATCTTATCATGGGCAGGCGCCGTCACCTGCTTCTCATACTGGTGTCCCAGAGCCTCCACGATGCTGTCCACATAGCTGTGCTGGCACCGGGAGCAGGTGTGGACCGTGTAGCCGACCGTCTCACAGGTGGGAGCCACCACCTTCTGGGTGTACGCATGGCCCAGCTCCAGGACCAGCTTAGTCTCCTTTTCGTGACAGACGGTGCATTCCCGCTCCTGAACGCCGTTGCTGGTGCAGGTGGCTTCCTGCAGAGTCTTCCACTCCCCCCACGTATGGGAGCCGGTTGCGGCAATGGCCCGGGTCTCCTTCTCACCGCACGCTGTGCAGGTCCGGGTCTCCTCACCAGCCTCGGTGCAAGTGGCGCCCTTGGTCACAACCCACTCACCCCAAGCGTGGCCAGTGGCGGGAAGGGTCCGCTTCTCCACCTCACCACAGTTGAGGCAGGTCCGGGACTCCTCGCCCGCTTCGGTGCAGGTAGCAGCTTTGATCACCTTCCACTCGCTCCAGTTGTGGCCGCCCACCTCCACAACCGTACGGGCCTCCAGGGTGTAGTCTTCCGCACCGGTGACATAGCTGCCTTTCTCAGTCACCATGACAGCAGAAGCGCCCTCGGCAATGGCCTGGAAGGACAGGCTAATCGCCGTGCCAACCATGGCAGGCTCCTCGCCGGCAAAAGCAAGCACCAGCTTGCCTGCCTCGTTGCTGTTGACCTGAAGGCTCAGGTCCGTGTTGTCTCGCCAGGCCTCTCCTGCCTTGGCAGACAAAAATTGCAGTTTCTGGCTGTCATACCGAATGGTAAGCTTTCCATCGGCCATAACAGCATCCACCGTTGTGTCCACACAGACGGTAACTCTGCCGTTCAGCACAGGTTCCTTGGCGTCCCCATGCAGAACCAGCAAGGGCGTCCTCTCAGCCGCATAGCCAGTCAGGGCCAGAGAGAAGACCATAGCCACAGCCAGCAAGAGGGAGACGATGCGCGTTGAACTGTTTCTCATTTTCACTGTATCCTCCTTTTTATTATGAAGACTGTGTATCCGAAACCGGTACACGATCACACTGCCCAGGCGGAGCCGGGCAATTTGCGCCGCCTGTGCAGTTCGATCCTGGAATGGAGCCACGCCGGAGCGCGGGAAGACTGCCATTACCGCAGTGAAGCACGTCTTCTTCCTGCAATTTTTGCAGGTTCATCTGGGTATACAATAGCATAGGACAGTAGAAAATGCAAGACCTATTTTGCATTTTATTCAGGAAAACTGTCACCGCGCAAGCCCAGCAGTTGGACATATTACCCACCCGTTGCCACACCCGGCAGAAGCCAGAAAAAGCAAGCTGCGGAATTATTCTGCAGCTTGCCATGTTTTTTCTCCGTTTGCAGTCATGTGATTCCATGCCGGAGACAATATTGATTTTCCGTACTAATGCCACAGTGTGCATCCTAGCTTCCCCGCTACACAACGGCCCGGTAAGGGAGTCGATTTCGTCCATATCACTTTAGAAATCGTCAATTTTCTGTTGAATTTCCTCTTGAGTCAAGGTGCAAACCTGACGGTTTGCAATTTGGTAGACCCGGTTGCAGATATTTAGAACGCTGGGGCGGTGGGTGGTAACGATAACGGTTTTGTGAGCCTCTGCCCGGAGGACGTTCCGCAGAACCTTCCGCTCTGTGGACACATCCAAGGCACTGGTGGCCTCATCCAGCAGCAGCACCGGTGCATCGGCCAGCAGGGCCCGGGCAATGGACAGCCGTTGAACCTGGCCAGAGGACAAACCGCCGCCCCCCTCCTTCAGCTTGGTATCCAGGCCCTGGGGCAGCTTCCGGACAAAATCTCCGGCGCAAGCCAGGTCCAGCACCCGCCACAGGTCCTCCTCCGCAGCGTCCTGGGCCATAATCCGCAGGTTCTCCGCTACAGTCCCTGCGAACATGGTGTTTCCCTGGGGCACATAGGCAAAGAAAGCCCGGGTGGAGGCTGAAGCCGTAAGACTCTGGCCCGTTCTCTGTCCTGTAACTGCCACATGCCCCGCCTGGGGCCGGACGATGCCCAGAAGCAGACGAAGCATGGTGGTCTTTCCCTCTCCGGAGGGGCCCACCAGGGCCACAATCTCACCGGGGTCGGCATAAAAATTGGCGCAATCCAGGACCACGTCCCCATCCTGGTAGCTGAAGCCCAGGTCCCGGGTTTCCACCCGGATACCATCGGCCCGGTTTTCTGCCAGGAGCTTCCATGCCTCCTTGTCCTGAGACCTGTCCTCCCGGGGCAGCTCCGTTACCGCCATAATGCGGCCTGCTGCCGTGGCGGCGGAAATCGCACTGGGCACCAGCTTCACCAAGGCGCCAAAGCTACCAGACAGGCTTCCTGCCATTTGCAGGAACAGGATCATGGTGCCGTACGTAATGTAGCCGCCCCAGAGCCGGTACACACCCCACCCGAAGCAGACCACAGACACTGCCGTCCCCACCAGAGACATGAGGGCAGAGGCAGCCACGGAAAACTTATTGTATGCCAGCTTCACCTGGCGGTAATCTCCCTGAACCTGACGGAGCTTCCGGCTGTACAGGCCGCCCAGGCCAAAGGATTTAATGACCTGAATGTTCTGGAAGGATTCCTCATTGAACATCATCACCTGGGAGCTGACTTCCCGGACCTGTCGGCTGTACTGGCGCATCCGGCCCATAAGGGTACGGGACACCGCCAGAGTCACCGGTGCGCTGAGGAGGGCCAGTCCGGCCAGAGTGGGATCGTAATATAAAATAATTCCCAGCGCCCCCAGAAACTGCACCAGACGGGTCACCAGATCCGGCAGCCAGCCCAGGACGCTGCTGGAGACACTGGCCACGTCATTGTCCATGCGGTTCAGAAGATCGCCGGAGTGGTACTGGGACATGGCCTGCCAATCCGCCTCCATGATCTTGTCGTACACCTCCGCTCGGATCTCCTGGTCCACCTTCACCTCGATTTTGGCGGAGATGCGGCCAGTCCAGGCGTTTACTCCAATCCGGGCCAACTGCATGGACACGTAAAACACCGCTGCCGGCGCCAAGGCGCCAGTGTGGAAGCCGGTGACTACGTCTACAATGTTCTTGCTGAGGACGCTGGCCACCAGGCTCATGCCGGTACCCAGAATGCCTAAAAAAATATACCAAGCCACAGCAGACCGGTACCGCCGCCCGTAGCCATAAATCCATGCCAGCTCGCTCAGCACCTGACGCAGCTTTCCCTCTTTGATTTTCTGCCAAATCCTTTTCAAGCTGGGCATGACATTTCATTCCTTTCCCTTTGCGTCAGACCGGGCGCAGGTCAGCAAACAGATCGGGGCCGTACTCCCCCGCCGCAATGAGGGTCCGGAAGACCTCCGCCACCTGGGGCTTGTCCTCCCGGTAGGTGACGCCAAACCACCGGTCTGCCGTTGGCAGGACCTGCACGGAGACCTTTCCCTCCTGCAAGAGCTGATCCACAAAAATGGGAATCAAAAACTCCGCCGTGTCCGGCCTCTCTCCCACACACCGGAAGAAGTCCCGAAAGCCCCGGTCCAGCTCCTGAAGAAACTCCGGCGTCATGCCCCACAGGTTCATGGACCCAAAGCGATCCGGGTCCAGGGGCCTCAGGCTGCCGTCCGGCTCCCGGGCTGCCGCACCATTGGGCTGCTTTACCACATTCCGGGTCTCCACCACCCGTTGCAGATAGCCGTCCCGGCCCACGTGGCAGATGCCCCGGGTCACACCGCCATGCTCGCTCAGGGTGTTGCGCAGGATGAAGCCGGCCATGCAAAACGCTCCGGGCTTTTGCGGGTCATAGCGCTGGAGGAAAGCATACAGGCGGCTGAAGGCCTCCTTACCATAATAATCATCTGCGTTGATCACAGCAAAGGGTTCCTGGAGCACCTCCCGGCAAGCCAAAAGAGCCTGACCGGTTCCCCAGGGCTTTTTCCTCCCCGCCGGAACCTTCGCGCCCTCTGGCACATCGTCCATCTCCTGGAAGGCATAGGCCACCTCCACCCCCAGCCGGCGGCAAGCTGCCTCCATGCGATCCCCAATCACCTGGCGAAAGTCCGCCTCAATGTCCCGGCGGATGATGAATACAACTTTATCAAACCCCGCAGCGATTGCGTCGTGAATGGAGTAATCCATAATGATTTCGCCCATAGGTCCCACAGGCTCCAGCTGCTTGATCCCTCCACCATACCGGGCGCCGATCCCCGCAGCCAAAATAACCAAAGCAGTTTTCATGATTGTCCCCTCCCAAATTTGTTTGTAAAAAGCGCCGCGCTGCCTAAGGAAAGGGGCTCGCTGCCGCGCGGCTCCGACCGGAAGTCCAACCTTTTACGAAGTCAGTATATCATGTTTTCCTCCACATTTCCACCCCCATTCTGCTTCCTCCAGGGTAACGGCATTTCCTGTCCCAGCTGGCAGATTCCGTGAGTACCTCCGGAAATGGGCCCTACGGGCAGACCGTGCCATGTCACGAACGCAAAGATAACCGTACCATCTCGCTTTTGTGCTGGCGCGGTAGCTACATTTTGTTGGAGCGCAAAACCCTGTTTACAAATTTGGCCCCGGG
>ENA-UONY01002338-UONY01002338.1-human-gut-metagenome-genome-assembly--contig:-CS9-NODE-2338-length-13551-cov-3.754964_pt1 | contig 13551 bp, 5 predicted proteins | sample MGYA00242465_ERZ724012 | MGnify/ENA metagenome assembly ERZ724012 | reverse complement strand
TGAAGATCGCCGCCTGCAAGGCTCCGGGCTTCGGCGACCGCCGCAAGGAGATGCTGGAGGATATCGCCGTGCTGACGGGCGGTACCGTGATCTCGGCCGACAAGGGCATGAAGATCGAGGACGCCACGCTGGCTATGCTGGGTTCGGCCGACAAGGTGACGCTCAACAAGGAGAACACCACCATCGTCGATGGCGCCGGCAAGAAGGAGGAGATCGCTGCGCGCGTGGCACAGATCCGCGCTTCGATCGAGAAGGCTACGTCGGACTACGACAAGGAGAAGTTGCAGGAGCGTCTGGCCAAGCTGGCCGGCGGTGTGGCCGTGCTCTACGTCGGAGCCGCTACCGAGGTCGAGATGAAGGAGAAGAAAGACCGCGTGGACGACGCGTTGGCCGCAACCCGTGCAGCTGTCGAAGAGGGTATCGTCCCGGGCGGCGGTGTGGCTTACATCCGCGCCACGGCAGCTCTCGAAGGTATGAAGGGCGACAACGAGGACCAGACGACGGGTATCCAGATCGTGAAACGCGCCATCGAGGAGCCTTTGCGCCAGATCGTTGCGAACGCCGGCGGCGAGGGTTCGGTGGTCGTCAACAAGGTGAAGGAGGGCAAGGACGCCTTCGGTTACAACGCCCGCGACGACAAGTACGAGGACATGATGAAGGCCGGTATCATCGACCCGACGAAGGTGTCGCGCGTCGCACTGGAGAATGCCGCGTCGATCGCTTCGATGTTCCTCACCACGGAGTGCGTGTTGGCCGAGAAGAAATCCGAGGCTCCCGCCATGCCGGCAATGCCCGGAGGTGGTATGGGAGGCATGATGTAATTCCGATTGACAGCGGATTTTTCCGCATCATATTCGAATCCCCGGACGGGTCTCCGTCCGGGGATTCCTGTTTTTCGGGATCGCTTTACCGCCAGCTGACTGTCGCCTGTTGCGCGGCGTCGAGCCGCAGTTGCAGCGTGCCGTCGGACCGGGTTTCGAAAGGGATGTCTGCGCGAATATCCCGTGCGTTTTCGGGCAAGGCGATGTGCAGTCGGGTGGCGTCGCCGCTGCGGATGCAAAGGCTGTTCCGCGAAACGTCGAGCGCGTCGAGCCAGCCCGTCGAGGAGAGAATGCGCACGCCGCTGCCGTCGTTGCCGACGACGAACGCTTCGCGCGTGTCGTCCGGTGCGGCGAATTGCAGGTCGAGACATACGCCGTCGGGGTCGGTCGTGTAGGCGTGGTTCAGTACGCCGAGAACCTGTCGGATGTCGAGTGTGATATGCTCGGTGTGTTCCGTGGGGGAGCCGCTGAAGGCCGTGAACAGGGCGTAGCCTTTTTCGGGCGCGGCTTGGAGATAGGTTTCGGGCGCGGCTCCGATCCTGCCTTCGATCCGGAGCGGCCTTCCGGCGACGTGACGCAGTACGCGCCGTGCCTTTTCCACGGCGCCGCGGACATAGCGCCGGTCCGAAGAGGAGGTGGCTGCCAGGCTGCCCCAGAATCCGTGCCCGGCTTGCAGGGCCGTGTTCAGGTTGTAGCGCTGTGCTGCATAGGGGGATTTGTTGTGCGGATAGACGGCGTAGGTCAGCACTTCGGGCGGCAGCAGGCAGGCCGTCGCATTGACCGAATTGCGCATGCTCTTGGTGCGGAATGTCGAATAGTCGCCGTAGCCCGATGCCCCGTTGTTCATCCAGAAGAATTTGCCCTCTTGGAGCGGCATCAACCCGATCAGCGCGCGTTCGGGTTCGGTGAGGTCGATTTCGACCACCACGTCGGGGCAGTAGGCCCGCAGCTCCCGCATCAGCCGGGTGACGTAGAAGGGGATCAGGTAGTTGTACCGGTCGATCCGCTCTTTACGGGAGTGTTCGCCGGAACCGTGGCCGAGTCCGGGCTGCGCGCTGTTGAAGGTGTTGATCGCATCCCATTTGAAGAAACGGATGCCTTCGTCCGTAAGGCGTTTCAGGTCGTCGAGGATGCAGTCGTAGAATCCGCCGACGAGGTCGCAGGCCGGAAAGTCCCATTGTGCGGCGTAGGGTTTGCCCCGGCGGTCGCAGATGATCCATTCGGGATGCCGGCGGGCGCGGTCCAGTGCGGGGTCGATCCCCATGAGCGAGAGCCAGATGCCGGGTATGATGCCGTGGCGGCGGAGCGAATCCACAAGGGGTTTCAAACCCCGGGGCAGCCGTTCGGCATGGGGCCGCCAGTCGCCCATGGTCTGTTGCCAGCCGTCGTCGAAGATGAAGATGTCGATGCCCATTTCGGCGGCCAGCGCGATTTCGTGGGCGATGCGCTTCTCGGTGAACGCCTCCCGCATGTTGGGCGAGGAGTCGCGCTGCATGCCCCAGGTGTTGTAGTAGAAGTGGGGTTCCCGCGAGCGGGCATTGTCGGTGATGCGGTGCAGGAGGTATTCGCGGATGGCGTCCGACGGTTTCTCGTCGGGGCTCAGTACGGAGATCGTGCTCCACACGGTCTCGTAATCCCGGTCGGCGGGGATCGCTTCGCCGTCGAGATAGCCGCCGCGGCGGATGCGCCAGCTCACGGTGCGGCGGTCGCCATGTTGGGTGACTCCCGTGGCTATGAACCACAGGTCGTCGTCCGTCACCAGGTCGGATTCGCCCTTTACGCCCTGCGAGGCGTCGCTCAGGGCGGTGTTGACCGTCTGCGGGCGGAGCGTCATGTAGCTGCGGTCCTGCGAAGCGTGTTCGTAGGAGGTCAGGATGCGGTGCGTGCGGGTCGGAACGAGCAGGAACGGACCCTTGACCTCGCAGGGAGCCCCCTCTTCGAGCCGGTGGACGATGAAGTCGGGGTGGAACATGTGGCAGGTTGCCAGGTTGCGGTCGGGGCGCCGGTCGTCGGCGCGTGCCGGATCGTAGCCGGGCAGCACCTCGCGTCCGTAGGTGCCGATGCGCATTTCGGTCGGTGCGTCGCCGTCGGCTCGTGCGAACGTATAGCGCGGAAAGATGAAGCGGTTGCGGTTTTCGACGTTGGTCAGGCGGAAAGTTCCGGGGTGTGCGGCGCGCAGCCGCAGGCGTTCGCGCAGGAACGCTCCGTCGGGGAAATACTCCCGGTCGAGCGTCACCCGGAGCCCTCGGAGCCACTTTCGCCCCGTGAACGTATAGGTGACGACGGTTCTGCCGTTGGCGAGTTTTTCCTCCGTGGCCGAGGCGTAGTCCCAAAGCGGCATGTCGGAACTGACCGTGCGGCCGTTCACGGCGAATTCGAAGAGCGGTTCGCCGTCGGGCGCGAGCAGTTCGGCGCCGTTTTTCTTATCGAGAAGCGAGACGGCGCGGATGCGGCCGTCGGCGGCCAGAAGCGTGCTCTCGAAATCGTCGTTGCCGATCGTAAGCCGGTGTTCCCGGGCGGCGGCGTTTCCTGTGCGGAGCGCGCCGAGAAGGAGCAGTGCGGTGAAAATCCGTATCATGGACAAAGTTTGATTTTACTACGGCAAAAGTAGCGGGAACGGCCGCCGTTGGCTATAAGGATTGATTCAAACAGTTATTCCTGCGGTTCATTCTCCCTGCCGGGAGCGGCTTCCGGCCCGGTGGCCTCCTGTCCGGCGGCGTAGCGCGAGGGCGGTACGCCGTACTGCTTGCGGAACGAGGCCGAGAAATGGATCAGGCTGTTGAATCCCGAAGCCGTGGCGATCTCCGAGACGCTCATCTGCGTTTCGCGCAGCATGCGTGCCGCGAGGTTCAGCCGCACGGACTGGATGTAGCGGGCGGGCGAGAGCCCCGTGGCGGACATCAGCTTGCGGTAGAGGCTGGCGCGGCTCAGACCGATCCGGCGGCAGAGGGTGTCGAGATTCAGCGCCGGATCGGCTATGTCGCGGTCGATGGCTTCGTTCAGCTGTTGCAGGAATTTGTCGTCGCCGCCGCTGATCTCCACGCCCAGGTTTTCGAGCGAGAGCCGCTGGCCGTAGAGGTCTTTGAGCTTTTCGCGTGAGGCGATGATGTTCCGCACTTTGAGGATCAGCGCCCGCATGTGGAACGGCTTGGTGATGTAGTCGTCGGCGCCGAATTCGAGCCCCTCTTTCATTTGGAGCACGAACTGGCGCGCCGTGAGCAGGACGACGGGAATGTGGGCCGTGCGGGGATCATGTTTGAGGTTGTAACACATTTGAAGGCCGTCCATCACGGGCATCATGATGTCGCTGATGATCAGTGCTGGCATCTTTTCCAACGCCAGCAGCTGACCCGACTTGCCGTTGTCGGCTTCGATGACCTTCCAGTAGGGCGACAGCCGGCGGCGGATGTAGGTGCGCAGCTGGCGGTTGTCCTCCACGACGAGGACCGTGGCTTCGCTCCGGGCCGCCGGGAGTTCCGGGGTTTCCGGAGTTTCGTCCGCAGCGATGTTGTCCGTATAGCGTTCGAGCGTTTCGCTGTCGAGGTAGTCGGAGATGATCTCCCCGGCGTGGAAATGGGCGTTGCCGCAGGGGACGATCACGTGGAACGTACTGCCGCGGCCCTTCTCCGATTCGGCGTAGATCACGCCGTGGTGCATCTCCACGATGCCTTTGGCCAGCGAGAGTCCGATGCCCGTGCCGACGCTCTTTATGTCGGGGTTCTGCGCCTGGTAAAAAGGGTCGAAAATGCGTTCCAGGTCCCGGGTGTCCATGCCGACGCCGTTGTCCGCGAGTGTGAGGCGGAGGTAGAGTGCGGCATCGGGATAGAGCCCTGCATCGGACCGCGCCTTTTCCGGAAGCTCCTCGCGGGTCGCGGTTTCGGCCCGCAGGACGATACTGCCGCCGTCGGGAGTGAATTTGAAGGCGTTGGACAGCAGGTTCAGCAGCACCTTTTCGAAAAGCCAGCGGTCGTACCACAGCGTCAGGGGACGTTCCGAGGTTTCGAACCGGTAGTCGATGCGGTGGTTGCGGGCCTGATGGTTGAAGGCGATGAAGATCTCCTCGGCGAAACCCGCGAAATCGCCTTCGGCGACCTTGGGCGTCATTGATCCCGCCTCCTTGCGCCGCAGGTCCATCAGCTGATTGATGAGCAGCATCATGCGTTTGGCGTTGGCATACATCATCATCAGCGATTCGTGGGTCGCTTCCTGCGGGTTGTCGGGCGTGAGCATCTCTTCGAGCGGCGAGAGGATGAGCGTCAGCGGCGTCCGCAGTTCGTGCGCGAAGTTCGTGAAGAGTTCGATGCGGGCCTTGTAAAGCTCTTCGTGCTTCTGTTTGAGCATTACGTGCTGCCGCAGGCGGCGGCGTTCGCGGGCGTAGCGGAAGATAAGCCAGCCCACCGTCGCCAGCAGCAGCAGGTAGAAGGTTATCGCCCACCAGCGGAGCCACACCGGTGGGGCGATCTCGATCCCCAGCGTGGTGTCCGATTCGTTCGAACCCCGCACCCGGAAAAGATAGTTCCCCGGCGCCAGATTGGCGTAGTTGACCTCGCGCACCGAGCCGACCGACCGCCATTCGTTGTCGGCGCCTTCGAGTTTGTAGGAGTAGGCGTTGCGTTCGGGGTAGATGTAGTTGAGGGCGCTGAATGCGAAGGTGAGGTTGTTCTCGTCGTGTTTCAGACGCAGCTGCGTCCGGCCCGTCGAAAGCCCGAATCCGCCGCCCAGAGGGCGGTTGTTGACTGCTACGGAGGTGATGACCACGGGCGGGGCGTAGGTGTTGACGTGCAGGTTGTCGGGGTTGAAGCTCACCAGTCCGCTGTCGCCGCCGACCCAGACCGTGTTGTCGTCGGTGACGAATGCCGATGCCGGCGAGAACTCCTGTACGCGGATGCCGCTTGAATGGTCGTAGGTGCGCAGTACGCGGTTCGAGGCATCCAGTTCCGAGATGCCGGTGCGGGTGATCACCCAGATGCGGTCTTCGACCGCCGAGCAGACCGTGTTGTCGTGCAGCCCTTCGTTGTGGGTGACGATCGTGAACCGTTCGGTTTCGGGGTCGAAGACATTCAGTCCCCCGTCCGAGGTGCCGATCAGGATGCGTTTGCGGCTGTCGGCGAAGATCGCCGTGATGCGGTTTCCCGAGATGGAATTCCCGTCGTCGGAGGTGTAGCGGGTCAGTTCGCCGGAGGGCCGGTAGCGGTAGAGGCCGCGGCTGCGGGTTCCGATCCAGAGCCCGTCGTCCGAAGGGCAGAGGGCCGAAATCTGGTTGATGTTGACCGTGCGGCCGTCGTCCGACATCAGGTCGCGGTCCTCGATGCCGCCGGGGGCGAGGTATTTCAGTCCGTGCGCCGAGTAGGTCCCCAGCAGCAGCGTGTCGCGCGTGCGGGCCAGCGAGTAGATCGCCGAATGGTCGGGATTGCGCCACATCCCCGTCCAGCGGCAGGCGGCGGTGTCGAACGTGTAGAGCAGGCCCGTGTAGAGTCCCACATAGAGCGTTTTGCCGTCCAGCAGCAGCGATTTGACGTTGTTGTCCTTGAACATTTCGCCCGGGACGGTCGTGCAGGGGTAGTAGGCGAACTCCCCGCTGCGAACGTCGAATCGCAGTATGCCCCCTGCATCGGACCCGATCCAGAGCACGTCGCCCGAAGGTTCGGCCACGATGGCGCTCAGGACGCCCGGCAGGTGGTCGCCGCGCCGGGGATCGTAGTAGTTGAACAGGGCGTTCTGCGCGTGGGCGTAGTTGACTCCGCCGGCATAGGTCCCGGCCCAGAGGGTGCCGGCACGATCGACGTAGACCGTTTCCACGGCGTAGTGCGAAAGTCCTCCGCCCTCCTGCGGGGTCTGGTTGTAGCTTTCGGTCTCCCTTCCCCTCTGCGGGTCGTAGATGCGCAGGCCGTCGTAGGTTCCCAGCACGAGCTTCCCGTCGGGTTGTTCGGCGATGCTGCGGATGAGGTTGTTGCGCCGGTGCGGATCGCCGGCGATGATCGTGTGCTCGCTCAGTTCTCCCGTTTCGGGATTCAGCAGCCCGAGGGTCCCGGTGTTTGCGAAGCTGAAATGGACGCGCCCCTGCGAATCGGGATAGACGAGGTTGACCGCACGGCTGCGGTCGTCGCGGATGACGTGGCGCAGCGTTCCGTCGGGCGAAAGGACCGCCAGCCCGCGGTCGTGACCGATGTAGAGTTGTTTTCCGTCGCTTGCCAGACTGTAAATGCGTTGGGTGACCTCCTCGAAGCGGCGCGCCTGCGCCTCGTCCCTGCCCAGGTGGTAGAGACCCTCGTAGGTTCCCAGCCATACGCCGCCTGCGGGGTCGGCGCAGATGGCGTTGATCTCGTTGATGTTGCCCGTGTGCCGTTCGCGGTCGATGTAGTAGCGCGTGAACCTCTCGGTGCGGGGATCGTAGCGGTTCAGACCGTTGGTGGTTCCCACCCAAAGCCGGCCGTCGCGGTCGTTGGCCATGCAGCGGATGTAGCTGTCGCTGATCGAAGTCGTGTCGTGGAGTTCGTGGCGGAAGATGCGGAAATCGTATCCGTCGTAACGGTTCAGTCCGTCGCGCGTGCCGAACCAGAGGTAGCCGTCGGCGTCCTGGACGACCGATACCACGGACATCTGCGAGAGTCCGTCGGTGACCGAAAGGTGGTCGAAACGGAGTTTCCGGGCCGAAGGCCCGGCATGGGCCGTGAGCAGTGCCAGCAGGCCCAGGATGCCGGCGAAGGCGTGTTTTATGCGGGTCGGAAGGTTCATGCATCAAAGATACGATATAAATCGGAATGTTCTTTTCGGACACGATCATCTTACGGGAGGCCGCCCCGCGGTTTGAAACGCTGGAATAAATCAATGAACGTTTCGATTAACCCGCTGCCGCGGATAATATGTTCCTTTGTCCTCGAAACCCGAACCCATTCACGACCTGCCATGAGACTTCTGTTATTTGTCTGCCTGCTTTCCTCTGTTTTGCTGTTTCCCCGGCGGAGCGCCGCTTCGAACGACGAGGCGCTGTTGCGCCGTGTGGCCGACAAGGTGCTCGCCGATTACCGGACGGGGTACACCGATCGTGCCACGGGCCGGTTTTACGTTTCGCCCGACGAGATTCCCGCCGGGACGCGGGTCCGTTTCGCCTGCAAGTACATGGACTGGCATTACAGCCTCGGAGTGCTCGATATGGCCATGCTGCGGATGGCCGACCGTTTCGGGGAGGCCAAGTACGCCGATTTCGTCGAACGGCAGATCGACTGCGCCCTTTCGGCTTACCGGAAATTCGGCGTCACGCAGGGCGAAGACCACGAACCCTACCATTTTCTGCGTAAATTCAACGAGCTGGACCATTGCGGGGCTGAGTGCGCCGCAATGATCGAACTGGCTGCACGGCGTCCGGCCAAAACGGAGGCGTACGCGCCTTATATCGAACGGGCCGCGGAGCATATCCGTCACGGACAGGCCCGTTTTCCGGACGGTACGCTCGTGCGCACATGGCCCCATAGGCATACGCTTTGGGCCGACGACCTTTACATGGGGCTGTCGTTCATGTCGCGTTACGGCGGACGTTTCGCCGACCGGGCGATGCTGCGCGATGCCGTGCGGCAGGTCGGACTGTTCCATCATTATCTTTGGAATCCGGCGACGGAACTGCTGTACCACGGTTATTACGGCGATCTGGAACGTACGGCCGGGGCGCATTGGGGCCGCTGCAACGGCTGGGTGATGCTGGCCACGGTGCAGCTTATGGATGTCCTGCCTGCCGGGGGCCGCGACCTGCGGCGGTTGCAGGCGCTGCTCGAACGACAGATCGCAGGCGTGGTGAAACGCCAGTCCGCTTCCGGGCTGTGGCGTCAGCTGCTCGACCGGGAGGATTCCTACGAGGAGAGCTCCTGTTCGGCGATTTTCGTCTACTGCCTGGCGCACGCCGTGTGCGAGGGGTGGATCGACGCCCGCTATGCCTCCGCGGCTCTGAAAGGCTGGGAGGGGCTTTGCCGCGAAAAGATCACGCCGGAAGGGGACCTGCGCGACATCTGCGTGGGTACGGGCATCGGCAACGACATGCCTTTCTACTACAACCGTCCGAAGGTTGACGGCGAGACCCACGGCACGGGCCTGCTGCTCGACGCCGGGCTGGAAATACTGCGTCTGAAAGAGAAACTGAACTTATAAATCCTGAACCATGAAACGACTTTTACTCGTAATCGGGCTGTCGCTGTCTCTGCATGCGGCTTCGGCCCTCCCGAAAGGGAAAATCAGCATTGAAATCACACCCGACCGCACCGAGGACTGGCGCTATTCGGCAGGCGACAGCGTCGCTTACGACATCGTGGTCCGTGTGGACGGCAAACCGTTGAAGAACGCTTCGGTGAAGTATACGTTCGCCCGGGAAAAGATGCCTGCCCATGAGACGCACCGGGCGACGCTGCCCGACGGCCGTCTCCGTGTCAAGACCGCGGGCATGCCGTGCCCGGGATTCCTGACCTGCCGGGTCTTTCTGCTCGACGAGAAGGGCGCCACGGTGGCCGACGATCTGGCGCAGGCGGCTTTCGACCCCGAGAAACTGCGTCCGATGACCGACATGCCCGAGGATTTCGCGGCATTCTGGGAGCGGGCCAAGGCCGAGAATGCCAAGATTCCGATGGACCCCCGCGTCGAGCGCGCCGAACAGTGGTGTACGGACAAGGTTGATGTCTACTACGTGCGTCTGCAAAGTTTCCGCAAGGACAATTACGTTTACGGCTATGTTTCGGTCCCCAAGTCGAAGGGACCGCATCCGGCCGTGCTCTATGTTCCCGGGGCAGGCGTTGCGAAAACCAAGCCCTCGACCTACATGGCCGAGAAGGGGGTGATCACGATGACCCTCGGCATCCACGGCATTCCGCTCGACATGCCCGACGAGAATTACGACATCCTGAAAAACGGCGCCCTGTACAATTACCAGTTCGTCAACCTCGACAACCGCGACCAATATTACTACAAGCGGGTGTTCATGGGCTGTATCCGGGCCATCGACTATCTTTTCACCCGTCCTGAATTCGACGGCGAGCGTCTGATGGTTTCGGGCGGCAGTCAGGGCGGGGGACTTTCGATCGTCACCACGGCCCTCGATCCGCGCGTGAAATACTTCGTTTGCTTCTATCCCGCTTTGTGCGACCACATGGGTTATCTCTACGACCGTGCCGGCGGCTGGCCCCACATGTTCGACCGCACGCGCGCCTATTTCCGCACGGCGGAGCGCATTCTCAATTCGCGCTATTACGACGCGGCGAACTTCGCGCGGCTGATCCGCGTTCCGGGCTTCTTCTCGTGGGGCTACAACGATCTGTCGTGTCCCATTACCTCGATGTATTCGGCCTATAACGTGGTGACGGCACCCAAGGAACTGGTGCTCGAACTGCGCAACGGCCACCGTCGCAGCGAGCGGCAGAACCGACTGGCCGACGCCTGGATGCTGCGCCAGTTCTTCGGGGAGAAATGATCCGGCGGCCGTATCTTCTGCCGGTCGTGCTGCTGTTGTTGCGAAGCGGCCTTCCCCTTTCCGATTCCGACGAATTAAAACCATTGACTACCATGAACCTTTTATGCAAAATGTGCCGTGTGACGGCTCCCGTCCTGTTGCTGCTGAACGCCTGCTCGGCCGACGAACCGCATTTCGATTATCCCCGGCCCGAGCCGGCCGATAAGGTCTGGCACCCGATGCTCTTCTTCAACTACTGGGAGGGCGAGCAGCTGAAAACGGCGATCAACTCGACCCACCTGGCCCAATGGACCCGCTTCAAGGCCGTTGCCGACGCCAAGGTCCGCCGGGACCCGCCGGCCTATAAGAACGATGCCGGCGAACAGCTTTGGCAGCGTGATGTGGGCAACACCATCTCGGCGCTTGCCGTGGCGGGTTACCTGACCGGGAACAAGAGCTATTTCGAGGGCGCCGAACGCTGGGCGCTCGCCGCATGCGCCTATCCCACGTGGGGCATGGACGATACGCCCGACGGCGCGGAGTACGGACTTCCCTACGGTCATCAGCTGCTGGGGCTGGCGATGCTCTACGACTACGGGCAGAACTACCTGAGCGAAGCCACCCTCGCCACGCTGCGTCATACGCTGATCGCCCGGACCGAGCGGCAGTATGCGGCTTATAAGACGCTGGACAAGGCTTATATTCAGAATCATACGTGGATCAACACCTGCGGCATGCTCGCCGCGGCCCTCGTGCTGCGCAACGACACGTCCGAGGCGCAGGAGTGGATCGACTTCACGCAGGAGGTGCTGGACAAGACCTCGCGGTTGCTGTCGCCCGACGGCGCCAGTCAGGAGGGCCCCGGTTACTGGCAGTATGGCATGGAGTTCCTGATGATGGCCTTCGATCTTTCGCGCGGCGTGGGCAACGATTTCTACGGGAACAGCACGTGGTGGGACAATACGGCGGCCTATGCGATGCACATGACCCTTCCCGCCGACCGCTGCACCGCCGAGAATAGTATCGTCGATTGGGCCGATGCCCCGCGCTATTCGTGGTACGGGCCCGAACACCTCTACCGCCGGCTGGCCGGATTGAACCGCGATGCCCGGGCGCAGTATTTCGCCGGAAAGGCCGTGCGTTACGATGCGACCTCCTCGTGGTTGAACCTGATCTGGTACGACCCCTCGGTTTCGTCCGTGCTGCTGCCTTCGACCCCGACTTTCCGCCATTTCGAGAACATGGGCCTCGTGGCTTCCCGCACCGACTGGAACGGCGACGAAGCGATGACGGTCTTCCGTTGCGGTGCGCCGCTGGGCACCTTCGCCGGACAGCAGCCCGAAGGCTCCTATGTTTCGGGCGACATGGGGCATATCCATCCCGACGCCAACCATTTCGTGATTTATGCCAACGGCGAATACATCCTGCGTAACAACGGCTATGTCAAGCGTGTGACCAAATACCACAATACCCTGCTGGCGAATGACATGGGGCAGTGGGGCGAGGTCCGCACGTGGTTCACGCCGTGGCCGCTGACGCCTTCGCGCGATGCGAAGATCGTGGAGGCGACCTCCTCCGGGGGCATCGACCGCATTACGGGCGACGCTTCGGCCGCCTATCTCGACGATGCGGGCGTGAAACGCTTCGTCCGCAAACTGGTGTGGATCAAGGAGGCGGGCGTGGCGATCGTCTGCGACGACGTGGAACTGGCCTCCCCGGGCCGTATCGAACTGCGTTTCTTCCCCGAGCGGAAGCCCATGCAGAGTTCCGATGCCGTCGTCGAGGCGACCACGCCCCGCAATTCGGTCCGCATCGAGAACCTGACTCCTGCCCGCTCCGTGCTGACGCTCGGCACCCAGTTCGTCGAGGAGCGCAGCTCCTCTTCGGGCGAGAACCGTCCGTTGGTGACCGTGGCGGCCGACGCTTCGTCGCTGAAACAGGTGACGGCTGTCACCTGGGCCGCGCTGCCCGCTGCGGCTCCCGTCGTGACCTACGACGAGCAGGCCGGAACAGTGACTGTCAACGGTAAAACCTATACGCTATGAGAAGACGGTTAGGACTGCTTTTGCTGGGCCTGTTGCTGGCCTTGCCGGTGGCCCGGGGCGGGGAGCGCCGCTCCGAACTGCTGAATTTCGACTGGCGCTTCCGGCTGGGCGAACAGTCCGGCGCCGAGCGTCCCGGATACGACGACCGGGGGTGGGAAACGGTGCAGCTGCCCCACGATGCCTCGATTTACGGACCTTTTGTGCGCGACACATTGGGCGGCGACCGTGCCAATGGCTACCGTCCGCGCAACGTCGGCTGGTATCGCAAACACCTGACGGTTGCCCGCAAGCCTGCCGGACGCCGTTTTCTGCTCGAATTCGAAGGCGTTTACCGCGCTGCCGAGGTCTGGGTCAACGGTCGCAGCATGGGAATCCAGCTGAACGGTTATCTCGATTTCGAATACGACGTGACCGATGCGCTGCACGAGGGGGACAACCTTGTCGCCGTGCGGTACGACAACCGTTACAAAGCCTCTTCGCGCTGGTATACGGGCGAGGGGATCAACCGCAACGTGTGGCTGCACGAGGTCTCCGACCTGCGCGTGGACCGTTACGGAACGTTCGTCTCCACGCCCCGCATCCTGCCCGACAGCGCCCGGGTGGAGATCGAAACGACGGTGTGCAACGACCGGGCCGATTCGGTGGTCTGCACGGTCGTCAGCGAGATTCTCTCGCCTGCGGGCGGAACGGTCGCCCTGCGGCGCAATGTGGTTCCGATGGCCGGGGAAAGCCGTTTCACCTTCCGTCAGCAGGCGTGGGTGCACGATCCTCAGTTGTGGGATACGGAGGCTCCGCAACTCTATACCGTGCGTACGCGGATCGGAGACGGTAGCCGCCGGACGGACCTTTATGAAACGCCCTTCGGCATCCGCGATGTGGAAATGTCTCCCGAGGAGGGGCTGAAACTCAACGGACGTAAAGTCTTCGTCAAAGGGGTATGCCTGCATCACGATCTCGGGGCCCTGGGTGCAGCGGCTTTTGAAGACGGGTTCGCACGCCGGCTCGGGCGGCTCAAACGGATGGGCTGCAATGCCGTCCGCCTCAGCCACAACGTCTATCCGAAATACGTGCTGGAATGGTGCGACCGCAACGGCATGCTGGTCTACGACGAAATGTACGACAAATGGTCGGGGCAGTTTTACGGCGAAGGCGAGGATTTCGAGCGGCATTGGCAGCGCGACATGGCCCTTTGGCTCCGGCGCGACCGCAACCATCCGTCGGTGTTCGTTTGGAGTGTCGGCAACGAGGTTCAGCAGAC
>ENA-UONY01002337-UONY01002337.1-human-gut-metagenome-genome-assembly--contig:-CS9-NODE-2337-length-13551-cov-4.765338_pt1 | contig 13551 bp, 11 predicted proteins | sample MGYA00242465_ERZ724012 | MGnify/ENA metagenome assembly ERZ724012 | reverse complement strand
CATCCTTGGGACCGGTAGATTTTTCGTTGAAGTACGGCGCCGCATAAATGGCCTGCAAATCAATTTTTTCGGGGCTGAGCAGAGCGTACACCACGGCAAACTGGTCGTCAATTTCGTTAAACGTATCGGTATCCAGAACGGCTTTCACCTTTCCTTTGGGCGGCTGCAACAGGCGCACCCGGGTTTCCTCCGCCATAGGCGGAAACTTGATGTGACTCATCAAATAGGTCTCCTTTCCTTGTGCCGGACGTATCGGGTCCGGTCTCCTGCCCTAAGTATAACGGAAACAGCGGAAAAAAGCCAGAAAAAAGAGAAACAGGGCTTTGATAGTTCCCACCCTATCAAAGCCCTGTCCTCAGGTGATAAAAAAGATTCCTTTACTCCACATCCAGCAGTTCGCAGAACGAGAGCATATAAATTTCGGCTGCATGGATAACATCTTCAATATCGACGTCTTCATTGTAGCCATGGATGCCAGCACAGTTGGCCGGTCCGTACTGAATCGTCTGGATACCCAAGTTGCGGTAATACTTGGCATCACTGGACGCCCACTGATACGCGGGCAGTACGGTCCTTCCCCAGATGGCTTCCGCATTTTTATGCACCATGCGAACAATGGGAGCATCGTAATCGGTGAAATTCGCTTCGCTGTGGTAATTGAGTTCGTACTCAATCCCGGTTTCGCCGCTGTTGGCGATCATCTTTTTCACAGCTTCTTCGATATCTTCATGACGAATCCCGATGGGCAACCGGCAGTCACACAGGCACTCACAGGTATCGGGCACCATGTTAATCTTGTTGCCGCCCTGAATAATGCCGGGGTTGCAGGTCAAATGGTCAATCGCATCGGCCGAGCCGTTGGCGTTGGCTTTTTCGCAAACCAAACGGGAATTCTCCAGCGCCTGTTTCTGTTCCGGTGCAAAATGGCCGGGTACAGCCGTCAGCTCATTGACATGCTGCAGTAGCCGTCCCATTTTCATAATGGCATTATCGCCTTTGTAATTGCCCAAACTGCCGTGGGCGGGAGTACCATGGGCGATCAGCTTCATATGCATACCGCCCTTTTGGCCGATTTCAATATTATCATACGACGTCGGTTCGGCAATCAGGCAAGCCTGCGCACCATCAGCATACCCGTTTTCGCACAGCCACCGGGTCCCCCGGCCGCCGGCTTCTTCATCAGACACAATGTGAAGCCGCAGGCAGCCACCCAGTTTCGCGCCGCTTTCTTTGAGCATACGCATGGTGAACAGCAAACAGGCTACACCGGCTTTCATATCGCTGGTTCCGCGGCCACGAATCGTGGTTTCGGTAATTTCCCCGCCGCAGGGATCAAAATCCCACCCCTTCGGGTCCCCAATGGGCACCACGTCTACGTGGCCATTGAGGATCAGGTTGTACCCACTGCGGTTCCCCATTTCAGCCGTGACGATGGGATGTCCCTCAATGGTATCAATCTGCTGGGTTTCAATGCCGCATTTACCAAGGTACTGGCGCACAAACGCAATGACTTCGTCTTGCGTACCACAAGGGTTCTCGCTGTTGATCTGAATCAGCTGAGAGACCAGCTGCACCAGTTCATCTTTATGCGCCAAAACGGTTTCATGCAGTTTTTTCTTTGTTTCCTGGTTCATGAAATTGTGCCTTCTTTCTTCCCATTCAATGGCCCTGTTAGTTCTGTTTTCCCTGCTCCATCAGGAAGCAAGCCACCTGGTGCCCTTCTTCCACTTCCCGCAGCTGGGGCCGTTCTTCATGGCAGCGCGCCGTCGCATACGGGCAGCGGCCCGCCAGAGGACAACCTTTCATATCGCCAATGGGGCTGGGGATATCGCCTTCCAGTTTGATCTGTTCCCGGGTTTCAAAAGGACTATCCGGCGGAATGGCCGACAGCAATGCTTTCGTATACGGATGCAGCGGATTATGATAGATTTTATCGGCCGCACACAGTTCGACCACCGTACCCAGATACATAATGGCAATCCGGTCGCTGACATGCTTAATCACGCTCAGGTCATGGGAAATAAAGATGTATGTCAGGTTAAATTCCTTTTGAATGGAACGGAACAAATTCAGTACCTGCGCCTGGATGGATACGTCCAGTGCCGACACAGGTTCGTCGCACACAATAATTTCCGGGTTGAGGATCAGCGCACGCGCTACGTTGATACGCTGCCGCTGGCCGCCGGAAAACTCGTGGGGGAACCGTTCAATGTGCTGAACATCCAGCCCCACCTTTTGCATCATGGCAAAAACCCGTTCCCGCCGTTTTTTCTTATCGGGTTCCAGGTTGTGCACAATCAGCCCTTCTTCAATGAGCTGGCCGCAAGTCATACGGGGGTTCAGGGACGAATACGGGTCCTGAAAAACAATCTGAATATTCTTGTGACGGTTCCGGCGTTCTTCTTTGGTATGCAGTTCCTTCAGGTTTTTCCCCTTATAGATAATGTCACCGCTGGTTACCGAATGAAGCCCTACCACACAGCGGCCCAGGGTGGATTTTCCGCACCCGGATTCCCCGATTACACCCAGGGTTTCCCCTTTTTGAATATCCAAACTTACATGAGAAAGGGCATGCAGCTGTTTGGGGCCCTCAAACAATTTGGCACTGCGCACTTTAAAATCTTTGCACAGATCGCGGATCTGCAGAATAGGCTGATCACTCATCGCTGGCCGCCTCCTTTCCTCTTACAAGCGTTTCTACACCGTTCTGATGGTGGCAGGCTACTTTATGGCCGGGTGCCACTTCCACCAGTTCCGGCACCTGTTCACGGCAAATATCCGTCGCATACGGGCAACGGTTGTAGAAATTGCAGCATTTGCCCGTTAAACGCAGATCCGGCGGCGTACCGGGGATAGTCTTCAATTCGGCTTTTTCCGTATCAGACAGTTTCGGAATCGAATCGAGCAGGCCCCAGGTGTACGGATGCAACGGGTTTTTATACAGTTCCTTCATGTCGGCAAATTCGACGGTTTTTCCCGCGTACATAACCATAACGGTGTCGCACATCTTCCATACAATCCCCAGGTTGTGGGTAATCAGCATAATGGCGGTGTCGGTCTTTTCCTGCAGTTCTTTCAGCAGCCCCAATACCTGCGCCTGCACCGTCACGTCCAGTGCCGTGGTCGGTTCGTCGGCAATCATAAACTTGGGATGGCAGCTGATGGCCATCGCGATCATCACGCGCTGGCACATACCACCGGACAGTTCATGCGGATACGCATTCATCCGCCGTTCCGGGTCGGGAATCCCGACCAGTGCCAGGTTTTCCACTGCAATTTTGCGGGCTTCTTCTTTGCTGACTTTGTTATGGGTGCGGATCAGCTCCACCATCTGGCTGCCCACTTTGAAAACAGGATCCAGCGATGTCATGGGGTCCTGGAAAATAACCGAAATATCGCTGCCGCGGATTTTGCGCAATTCCTTGTCGGAAATCTTGCGCATATCTTTGCCTTCAAACAGAATCGTACCATCTACCACACGCCCGGTTTTGGGCAGCAGCCGGATTACCGACGAAGCCGATACGCTTTTGCCGGAACCCGATTCCCCTACGATTCCCAAGATTTCGCCTTTTTTTAATGTATAACTCACACCGTCAACGGCTTTTGCTACGCCGCTGGCCGTGAAGAAGTAAGTCTTTAAGTTTTCGACTTTCAAGATTTCTTCGCTCATGGTTTCCCTCCCGTGTTATTCGTACTTGGCTTTCATGGCAAGGAACGCCTGTTTGACTTGTTCCATTTTTTCGGGATGCAAGAACAGCTGGGCGCCTGCCAGCGCCTCGGCTCCGGCAGCCTGCCATAACGCATGGCGGCCGTCCGGCGACCCACAGGCTTTCTCAAATTCCGGCGTGTGGCCGCGCAAAAGCGGTACCACCTGAATATACGACTGCAACCCCGGCACTTCATGGGTCACATTGCCCATGTCCGTTGTTCCGATCCCCAGTTCCCGCCGGCGGGGCCGGATGGTTTCCCCCATCGCCTGCAGCCCTTCGCCTAGTAGATCTTCCAAAACCGGGTTATTGCGGATATCTTCATAGGAATCCCGCAGCGTGTGAACCTCTACCCGGGTTCCCGTCATCTGAGCCGCAGCCTCAGCCATGGTTTTCACCCGCTCAACCAGCGCCCATTTATCTTTCATACTGAATGAACGCACCAAGATTTCGGCACTGGCATGCTCCGGCACCATGACCGGCGTTTCGCCGCCGTCGCGCACGACACCCAGCACCCAGCCTTTTCCGGCAATTTGGGGCTGCAGCAGTGCCAGTGTCTGCAACAGCTGTAATACCGGCGCCAGCGCATTGATCCCCTCTTCGGGCCAAGTGACCGCATGGGCCTTTTTCCCGAAAAATTCGACCAATAAACTGGTAGACGAATAGGAAAGGTCATTGACCACCGTCTCATTGGCGGGATGAATCAGCATCGCGGCATCAATCCCGTGAAAGGCCCCAGCCTGCAGCATGTGGATTTTTCCACCGCCGCCTTCTTCGGCCGGGCACCCTAGCACCGTCAGCTTGCCCCCGCATTCATCGACTAGGGGCATGAGTGCATACGCCGCGCCAATGGCAATGGGCGTCATCAAATTATGGCCGCAGGCATGCCCCATACCGGGCACCGCGTCATATTCACCCAAAAAGGCCAGGTTTGGGCCTGGGCGGCCGCTGTCATAGACACCGCGTACCGCTGTATCCAGTCCACCTACACCGGTTTCTACCGAAAAACCTAGGTCATTGAGCAGGGCAGCCACGGCCGCCACTGCTTTATGTTCCTGGAAGCAATATTCGGGGTTTTGAAAAATCGCATCGGAAAGGGCAAACAGTTTGTCCGAAATAGACTTCATCCTTTGCAGGATCCGTTCCTTTTGTTCCATGTGCCGGTCCTCTTATTTCTTCATCTTCGGGTCCAGAACGTCGCGGATCCCGTCGCCCAACAGGTTAAAGCCGATCACCGTAATCAAAATGCACAGACCGGCTTCGGTCGCCAGATGGGGGGCCGTTTGCAGATAGCCTTTCCCGGAAGTCAAAATGTTGCCCCAGGAAGCGGTGGGAGGCGTAATGCCCAACCCCAGGAAACTCAGCGATGCTTCAGAAAGAATGGCGCTGGCCATGTTCATCGTGGCATAGACCACAATGGGGGAAATGGTATTCGGAAGAATATGCCGGAACAAAATCCGGGCGTCGCCTTCGCCCAAAGCCCGGGCGGCATTACAGTATTCTTCATTTTTCACCACATGGACCTGGCCGCGCACCATACGGGCAAAACTGGGTACGTTGGCCACGCCAATGGCAATAATAACATTCTGAATGCCGCTGCCCAATACAGTCACCATAATCATGGCCAACAGCAAAAACGGAAAGGCAAACATGCCGTCCATAATACGCATAATAATGGAATCTACCAGGCCGCCTTTATACCCGGCAATGAGCCCCAGCAAAATCCCAATCACGCCGCCTACTACCGTGGAACCGATAGCAACCACTACGGAAATTTGAGCCCCATAAATCAGTCGGGACAACAGGTCACGCCCAAATTCATCGGTGCCCAGCCAATGGGTAATCCCTTTGCTGCTTACATAACCCGGGCCCTTAAGTTTATCCAGAGGGCTAATAGCCGCCGGATCACACGGCGCAATAACCGGCGCCAGAATCGCCATCAAAAACACCAGGCAGACAATGATAAAGCCCACCAGTGCCATTTTATTACGAAGGAGCTTGTGCCAGGCATTGTTGGCACGGCGCTCTTTTTTTAGCATTTCGTTCTGCGCTTCGCGGCTCAGAACTCCAGTCGTATGTGCCATTAGTTTTTCCCGCCTCCTTCATAACTGACTTTCGGGTTCACCAGCATGTATGCCAGGTCCACCAGCAGATTCACCACAATAAATACCAGCGCTACAATAACCACGGTACCCTGAATCAGTGAATAATCGCGGTTCGTAACAGCCTTTACAATCAGCATACCCATACCCGGCCACGAGAAGATCGTTTCCGTCAGCATGGCGCCGGTCACGCAGTAAGCCAGCTGCATGCCAACCACGGTAATGATGGGCGGCAGCGCATTTTTAAACGCATGTTTCCACAGCAGCTTCGGTTCCGAAAGCCCCTTGGAACGCATGGCCTTGATGTAATCGGTATTGATGGTTTCCAGCGTGCTGGAACGGGAAATACGGGCAAATGTCGCCATGGGGTGCAGCGTCAGACAAATAACCGGCAGCACCATATACTGTACGTACCCCCAGAAACCATTACTCCAATCACCGATGCCCATGGCAGGGAACCACCCAAGATTTACGGCAAAGACGAGTACCATCATGAGTGCGAACCAGAATATGGGCACCGATATGCCAAGTAAGGCTAAAAACATAAAGATGTAGTCAAAGGCTGTGTTTTGATGCACGGCCGAATAGACGCCGATCGGAATCCCGATGAGCAGCGCCAGTACCAGGCTCGTCAGTGACAGCACCAGCGTATTGGGAATCCGCTGGCCCAGCAGATCGAGCACCGGGGTACCATACGCATAGGAGGTACCAAAGTCCCCATGCAGAATATCGTTCCAGTACATGCCGTACTGTTCGATCTTACTCTTATTCAGCCCCATCTTTTCTTCCATTTTTGCAATGTCTTCCGTGGTCGCCTGGGGTCCCAATACCGCCGTTGCCGGGTTACCGGGAATCATACGGGTTAGGATAAACGTCAGGGTTACCACCACGAAAAGGACAGGGATCATTTGCAGCAAGCGCCGCAGAATTGTTTTAACCACTTTTTTATCACCTGCTCTTGATACTCATAGAGATAAGCGGCCGGATCGAAACGATGCCAGCCGCTTATTCATTGCATTTGGGTTTCGCTTTAAAAAGTGCTGTTTAAAATTGTACCAGCACAAAACGGTTCTTGTACCGCACAAACCGTTTTGCGTTACCGTCCTCTGTGTCTCTTATTCTTCGATCCACACGTTGGCTTCGCTGCTGCACAGGTCAAACGCGTTGTCCGTGCTCATCTTGAAGCCGTGTACGCGGGACGTAACACCCGTGATGTTCTTACGGTTTGCATAGTCCACCTGCGGATATTCGGCCACAATCTTCTTGATGGCTTCCTGATACAGCTTTGCGCGGGTATCCTGATCGGTTTCCTGTTCAGCCTGATCCAGCAGTTCATCGACTTCCGGCACATTGAAGCCCTGGCCGTTGCCCTGGCTGCCGATGTGCGAGCTGTGGAACAGATAGTTCAGGTAGAAGTACGGGTCAGCATACCAGGTCCAGGCCATAGCGAAGATATCGCACTTGCCGTTGGCGCAGTATTCCGAGAACGTGCCCCATTCGGACGTCTGAATGTTGATGTTGACACCAATCTGCTGCCATTCAGCCTGAGCCACCGTGGCCATATCCATGCTGGACTTGGAGTCGGAGGTGTAGAAGTCCAGATCCAATCCGTCGGCATAACCGGCATCAGCCAGCACCTGCTTGGCCCCTTCGGGGTCATAGTCGGGCACCAGGTCTTCCAGCGAAGCATCATAGGCCCACGATCCAGGAGGCAGAGGCAGAGAAGCTACCGTAGCCGAGTCATAGGGATACGTAGCATCGCACAGATCCTGGCGGTTTACGCCCATGACCAGCGCTTTACGCACTTCCTTATCAGCCGTGGGACCATTTACCATATTAAAGTAAATGTAGGAGAACTGCAGGGCCTGGTTTTCCAGCACCGTCAGGTTCTTATCTTCACGGGCCAGTTTGATGGATTCGCCGGACAGCGAAGCCATATCGATATCGCCAGCCTGCAGGCCGTTGAGGGTCTGTTCGGCTTCGGTTACTACCGTGAACGTGACGCCGTCCAGGTTCGGCTTAGCCGCCCAATATTTATCGTTGCGTACCAGTTCGCACTTTTCATCCAGGGAGAATTCCTTCATCATGAAGGGGCCCGTCCCTACCAGATGAGCACCGAACTGATCGCCCCAGCCTTCTACTTCTTCCTGCGGGACAATGGAGTTACCGGTGTCCGTCAAGGTGGTCAGGAACGTAGCGGAGGGAGAGGGCAGATACACTTTGACCGTCGTGTCATCCACGACTTCACAGTGGTCGATCTTAATACGGCTGTTGGCCGACAGTTCGTTGGAGCGTTCCAGCGAATATTTCACGTCGTCCGCTACCATTTTACGGCCATCCTGATATTTACCGGGATGGAAATATACGTCGTCACGCAGCGTGAAGGTGTAGCACAGGCCGTCATCGCTGACTGTCCATTCCGTTGCCAAGCTGGGAATGATTTCGCCGTCCTGCGACATATCTACCAGGGTATCGCAAACCTGATCGATAATGTAGCCTTCATAGGTCCCCGTATATTCGACCGGGTCCAGTTTCGCCGGAGAGGCACTCTGTGCAATGACCAGTACACCGCCTTCTTTCGGGGTCAGGCCTTCATCATCTGTCGCAGTGGGAGCTTCCGAACTTTCCCCGTTTTCGGTGCTGCCTTCTGCTGCGGAAGACGAATTGTCGGTCGTGCTCTGATTGCTGCCCGAACATGCACCCATGGCACCTACCATGGAAACGGCCAGCAGAAGAGCGATGATTTTCTTCATCTTCTTCATGTTTGTTTCCTCTCTTCTTGCAAAATTTTATATTATCCGGTTTTCCGGAAATATACCTCTTCCATCGTCCAGTTATTCCCATTTTCTGGTAGCTCATCTTTCTTGATAACGGGACGATAGGTACATTATAGACGAACGTTTTGGTTTTTGCAAGAAGAATGTTAAAAAAATTCATATTACCTTTACCCGCTTCTTCTTGTTATTTCTAACAAAAAACATTGGTTTTTTGTTTTTTCGGCCCTATTTTTTGCATGTTTTCGTACGGGTACGGGATGCAGAATGAAAGAATATTCATTTCATTTCTTCGGGTTTTCATACCAAAACTGCACGCTGCCGCTTGCCTTTTTCCTCTTTTTTCTTTCTATGAAAAAACATGTATTTTGAATATCCTTCCCATTCTTCAGCAACATGCACGAACAAATTCTTTTTTTGCACAGTTTTATTATAACGCATTCTGTTTTTTGCAAGAAACATGTTTCTGCTATGAAACTTTGGATGATCTTTCCTGCGCATTTTGCCATATTTTTTCCTTCATGACTTGTACTTTTTCTTTTTCTCTTTTATAATAGGGGGTATGGCTTGCCAAAAGGCTTCCTATTTGGAGAATGTCCTTTTGGAAAAGCGCCCCTCTATTTCTATGTAAGAAGGGCACAAAAGCCCGGGCCGGGCTGCAAATGTCTCAAAAAGTCCGGTCTGTATTTCTATTTCATACCGTCATAGGAGGAATCCATTCATGCTGTATCGACAAATGCTGGAACTTTTCGACATGCTAGACCGTCCCCAGGCTTGCGGGGAAGAAGTGAAAAAACTTATGCTGGAACGCGGGGCCGATGAAGTTACGGTCCACACGGTAGAAGGCACCGACGATAACGGGAAAAAAGGCACCACCGATTGCATCTGCATTCTGGTAAAAGGGAAAAACGGCAAATCCAGCGGCGGCACGGCTCCCACCATGGGCATTATCGGCCGGTTGGGCGGGTTGGGTGCCCGTCCCGAAATGATTGGATTTGTGTCCGATGGTGACGGCGCGCTGGCGGCTTTGACCGCCGGGCTGAAAGTGGCCGAAATGAAGAAAAACGGCGATGTACTGGAAGGCGACACCATTATCTGCACCCATATTTGCCCCCATGCCCCCACGGCGCCCCACGATCCGGTTCCGTTCATGGGCTCTCCCATTGATATGGTCGCGATGAACAAATACGAAGTAGACCCGCGTATGGATGCCATTCTCACCATCGATACCACCAAGGGCAACAAAATTATCAATGTAAACGGCTTTGCCATTTCGCCTACGGTTAAAGACGGCTGCATTCTGGCGGTCAGTGACGACCTGGTGGAAACCATGATCCGCGTAACCGGCAAAATGCCTGCCGTATTTGCTCTGGCCCAGCAGGATATTACCCCCTACGGCAACGGCCTGCATCATCTGAACAGCATCCTGCAGCCCGCCACCGCCACCCATGCTCCGGTTGTGGGCGTGGCCATCACCGTGGAACAGGCTGTCGCCGGGTGCGCTACCGGGGCTTCTCATGGCAACGACGTCGAAAGCGCAGCTCGCTACGCCGTGGAAGTGGCCAAGTACTATACCCAGGGCAAGTGCCGCTTCTACGATCCGGAAGAACTGGCCCTGATGAAAAAGCTGTATGGCTCCATGGATCAGTTCATGACGATGGGCAACGCCTAAAAATAGCGTCCGAAAGGAGACACGCCCCATGAAAAAGCGAACCCTTGCCATCATTTCCATCGGCCAAACCCCCTGCGTGCGGGAACACGACGACATGCTCACCCGCCTGCCGGACGATATTGTGATCCGGCAGTACGGCGCCCTGGACGATCTCACCCCCGAAGTGGTGCTGCGTGATTATGCGCCCAAAGAAGGGGACGAAGTGTTGGTTTCCGGTATGCGGGGAGGGCTGCGGGTACGGCTGGCCGGGCATATGATTGTGCCGCTATTGCAGCAGCGCATTTATGAAGCCGAAAAAGACGGCGTTGATGCTATTTTATTGCAGTGCACCGGGGAATTTCCCCATTTTGAACACCATGTGCCCCTGATCCTGCCCCAGCAGATTTTAAAACCCCCCGCCGCCCAACTGGCGGACGGCGGGCGGGTGGCGATTATTTTGCCGGACCCTGACCAGGTAGAAGACGGCATCCGCCGCTGGAAAGCGGCGGGGGTCGATCCCATCGTGGTGTCGTCGTACCCGGCTATGGATGCCATTGACCATCTGCGCGAAGTGGCTGCTTCCTTAAAAAACAGCGGAGCCCTATTTGTGTGCTTTGACTGCATGGGCTTTACCCAACAGATGAAGACCGTGGTCGAGCAGGAAAGCGGCCTGCCGGTGCTGCAGCCCCGCACGCTGGTTTGTGCCGTGGCGGCCGAGCTGCTGTCCACGTTGGAGCGCACCTGTCCGTAACCGGCTTCTAAGGGAAGAAAGGAAGCGACCCGTTTATGGCAACGAAACCAAAAACACTGGCTCTTTTGACCATTGGCCAATCGCCCCGGGTAGATTTAACCGGCGATGTGCTCAGCCGTTTACCCGCTGATATCCGCATTGTGGAATACGGCGCGCTGGATCCGTACACGCTGGAGGAAGTTAACGCCCGTTTTTCTCCCAAGGAAGGGGACGAAGTGCTGGTGTCCCGCATGCGTGATGGCCGCCAAGCCAAATTTGCCGGCCGGTGCGTGAACCCCTTGTTGCAGGCTTGTATCGAAAAAGCCGAGGGGGAAGGGGCCGACGCGATTTTGCTGTTGTGTACCGGGGAGTTTCCCCGGTTTACCCATCGGGTCCCGCTTTTGGCCCCGCAAAAACTATTTCAGTTTACCGCCGCCCAGTGGGCCGATGGGGGAAAAGTCGCCGTCATTGTACCCGACCGCGACCAGGTCCATGATGCCGAAAAGCGCTGGAGCTGCGGCGGGGTACAGCCGGTCATCACCTATGCGTCGCCCTATGGACCCCTTTCCGCCATTGAACAGGCCGCCAAAACCCTGCGGGGATGCGGGGCCGCGTTTGTGTGCCTGGATTGCATGGGGTTTTCGCAGCATATGAAAGCCCGGGTAGCGGCGCTGAGCGGGCTGCCCGTGCTGCTGCCCCGCACGTTAGCTGCCTGTGCGGCGGCGGAACTGCTGTCCGAAGAAGAACGGCCGCCGCGTACGGCGCCAACGGCCGAATAAGTATCTGAAGAAAAGAGGAACCTTCATGGCAACCGATCCTAAATTTCGCCAAGGCTGCGAAATTATCTACGAAAAATGCATGGGGTTAAAACCGGGGGAGCGCGTCCTGATTTTGACGGACGATGAAAAACGCCCCCTGGGCGACGCCCTATATGAAACAGCCCGTGACTTGGGCGCCAAACCCGTCTTGATGCAAATGCCGGTGTGCGGCGTATCGGGACAGGAACCGCCCGCCGCCGTCGCCGCCGCTATGTTGGAAAGCGACGTGGTTATTGCCCCCACCTGTGATTCCATCACCCACACCAACGCCCGGATCCAGGCGGCCAAAAAAGGGGTGCGCATCGCTACCATGCCGGGCATTACCGAAGGCATGTTCAGCGAAGGCCCCATTCGTGCCGATTACAGCGAAGTGGCCCGTATTACCGAAGTGTATACGAACTTGCTCACCAAAACCAACCACGTGCGGGTGCTCACGGCCGGCGGCCATGAGCTGCACCTGGATCTGACCGGACGGGCCGGGGTGCCCAGCAAGGGCGTGTATCTGAATCCCGGCGAAAGCGGGAACCTGCCCAGCGGCGAAGCCTATGCGGCGCCGGTGGAAGGCACCGCAAACGGGACGTACTGCATTGATGCCATTGTCCTGGACGGTGAAATGACCACCGATCCTATCGTGTTTACCATCGAAAATGGGCATATTACGAAGATCGAAGGCAAAAATGCCGCGAAAGTGGAAGCCATGATCCCCCAGCATGAACTGTCCCGCTGTGTCGGGGAACTGGGGATTGGCACCAATCCCATGGCCAAACTCACCGGCGTGATTCTGGAAGACGAAAAGATTTACGGTTCCGTTCATGTAGCATTCGGCACCAATACGTCTTTCGGCGGCACCATCAAAGCGCCGTCGCACATCGATTTTGTAGCGTTGGGGCCCACGGTGTACTTTGACGATGTCAAAGTGGCCGAAGGCGGACAACTGCTGATTCGCGAATAACCCCTAAAGAAAGAAAATCCCCGTTTTCCGAAAAGAAAACGGGGATTTTTTGTTTTTTACACGTTAAACAGGAAGTGGACAATGTCGCCGTCCTGCATCACATATTCTTTCCCTTCGCTACGCACCAGCCCTTTTTCTTTGGCAGCCGCCATGGTCCCGCAGGCCATCAAATCGTCGAACGAAATCACATCGGCCCGAATAAAGCCACGTTCAAAGTCGGTGTGAATCTTGCCGGCCGCCTGGGGCGCTTTCGTTCCCTTCGTAATCGTCCAGGCGCGGCATTCATCCTTACCTGCCGTCAGGTAGGAAATCAGCCCCAACAGGCTGTAGCAGGCGTTAATTAGCCGGTCCAGTCCGGATTCGTGCAGACCCATATCGGCGAGGAACAGTTCTTTTTCTTCCAGATCCATCCCGGCAATATCCGCTTCAATCTGGGCACAAATGGGCAGTACCGCCGCATGTTCCTTTTCGGCAATCGCCTTGACTTGCTGCAAATAGTGGTTTTGTTCTACGTCGCCCGCAAAATCGTCTTCGCTCATATTGGCAGCAAACAGAATGGGTTTATTCGTCAGCAGCGACACCGACGACAGCCACGCCGCTTCTTCTTCCGTGCAAGATACGCTACGGGCACTCTGCCCGGCATCCAGCGCTTCTTTTACCCGCAGGTAAAAATCCAGTTCATCCTGGTATTTTTTGTCGGCTTTGAGCATTTTGCGGGTTTTGTCAATGCGGCGTTCCAGCACTTCCAAATCCGACAGGATCAGCTCCAAATCGATGGTTTCAATATCCCGGGCGGGATCGATGCTGCCTTCCACAT
>ENA-UONY01002336-UONY01002336.1-human-gut-metagenome-genome-assembly--contig:-CS9-NODE-2336-length-13570-cov-5.765076_pt1 | contig 13570 bp, 12 predicted proteins | sample MGYA00242465_ERZ724012 | MGnify/ENA metagenome assembly ERZ724012 | reverse complement strand
GGAAAATAAAAAAAGCGATGCAGGTAGTCATAGCCGCGAGAAGAATGGCCGTGCTGTAGTGCCCTGTGTCCGCAATCGAATTGATGGTAAAGCGCAAGAGAATATTGCCGCAAGACGACGTGATTGCCATAAGCGCAGCGACCGTCGCGGCATACTCCGGAAACTCCTTGAAGGCCATGAGAAACTTTGCCGTATACTGTGCGCCGCTGAATATCCCGAACAGCAGCATTCCGGCCGCCCATGACCACCGATACGGCAGCATAACCATAACAAAAATGACCGCCGCACTTAAAATACAGCTCAGACACATATATTTCTCGCTTGTCAGCCATTTCGAGAGAAGGCTGAAGAGCAGACGGCTGATGATCATGCCGAGATACGCCAGACTTACAACGAGCGAGCAAAACGCCGCGTCAAAACGATCAGGATAGACGGTTTGCAGAAATGTCGGCGTCCACATATTAATATAGTTCGTTCCGGCGAGAAATGCTGCACCGATGCCAAGCCAGAGCATATTCCGGTTGACAAGGATCTTCCGGAAGGGGATCGATTTATGGTGTCCCTCGCTGTCGAGATTCTGCACGATAGGTGTCGGCTTTTTCAGAATCAATGTTCCCACAAGGAATACCGCAGACAACGCCAGGAAAAAGAGGCCATAGCAGATATAGCTCCCGCCGAAGCCCCCAAACCAGCGCATGAGCAGCACGGCTGTGCCCGGGCCAAGCATGCTCCCGATGGCAAAGAACATGTGCAGGAACGATACGTAACGCTCTCTTTCGTCGCCGTAAAGATCCGAGGTATACGTCGCGCAAAGATTATCAATGATCGATCCGCTGATGCCCATGACAACCTTGAAGAGCAGCAGAACAACGAAGAGCGGGGCCGTGCCGATGAGGATCATCGCCACGGCGTATACCATAACAGCAATCGTAATGACCCAATGCTTATCCAGCCGGTCGAGGCAGAACATGGCGATAAACATAGCTCCTACCATGCCGATCTCGCTCGTGGTATCCAGCAGCGAGGCGCTTGTCAGACTGAGCCGATAGTGCTGGATAATATCCGGCAGCAGGCTGCTGTACATTCCGGATGAGAGCGCAAATCCCGCCATAAAAACGATTAGAAAGCCAACGGTAAATGCTTTTCTTGTTTTATTGGTGTACGTTTTTTTCACCGCCGTCACGCTTCCATCATTTTCTTCAGGTTGACATCGAACGGCGGATATACAACACCCTTTTCGGTGATGATGGCCGATATGTACTTATGATCCGTCACATCGAATGCCGGGTTATAGGCCTTCACACCCTGCGGCGCCATTTTTTTGGCATACCACAGCTCGCTGATCTCCTTTTCGTCACGAAGCTCAATATGAATATCGTCGCCGCTGGCACAGTTCATGTCCACCGTCGAAGTCGGGCCAAGCACATACACCGGAACGCCGTAGCTGTGCGCGACGATTGCGAGAGTCGAGGTGCCGATCTTATTCGCCGTATCGCCATTTGCCGCTACGCGGTCACAGCCGACGAGGCATGCATCGATCCAGCCGTTTCGCATAACAAGCGAGACCATGCTGTCACACAGCAGTGTCACGTCAATACCGGCCTCATGGAGTTCCCACGCTGTCAGACGTGCGCCCTGGAGCAGCGGGCGGGTCTCATCGGCAAACACCTTAAAGCCGTACCCTCTCTCCTGACCGAGATACATCGGTCCGAGCGCCGTGCCGTAGCGCGCCGTAGCGATCGATCCAGCGTTGCAATGGGTCAAAAGCCCCATACCGGGTTTGAGCAGCGAAAGGCCGTTTTCGGAAACGGCCTTGCACATGGCCTCATCCTCGTCCCGGATGGCCTGCGCTTCGCTGCGCAGCCGCGCTTTCAGTTCATCCACGCTCTCCGCCGGTGCGTTTGCCGCGCGTTCCATCCGATCCAGCGCCCAAAAAAGATTCACCGCTGTCGGGCGCGATGAAGCCAGATACTCCTTCACCGTCCGGAATTCCGCGCGGAAAGCTTTGATATCGTCTCCGGCGTAATGCTTTATCGCAAGGTACGCTCCATAGGCTGCCGCAATGCCGATGGCCGGCGCGCCGCGTACCTGCAGCTTTTTAATGGCGTCCCAGATCTCTTCCTTGGTTTTCAGAGCAAGATACTGCACTTCATTGGGAAGAAGCGTCTGGTCGAGAATGACCAGCGCATCACTCGCATCGTCCAGCCGTACCGACGTAATCTTATCAACAACGCTCATTTGCGCTTCCTCCTTATTTTATCATCGTGTCCAGCGCAAAAACCGCCAGACGGGCGAACAGTTCCTTTCGTTCAGACGGGCTCAGCACTTCCTGCGTCGCCACGTTTTCCGCCACGCCAAGGATGCCGGCACAGGGAAGATGGAAGCGCTGCGCCGCGGTGAAGGTCTGGTTCATTTCCATATCCGCGCCGATCGCACCGCGGGCGGCAAATTTCCGCAGAAGCTCCATTTCACCGCGGTGCTCGATGGAAACCACCGGACCGACATGCACCGGAAGGCCATTTTTTACTGCCTCGTCATAGATGCCGTTGAGCATCTCAAAGTCTGCAACCGCAGGAAAAACGAGGCCGTTAAAGCGGCGGCGGTTGATGCCGCTCGTGGTATGAGCCGACTGCGGGAGAATCATATCGCCGAGCAGGATATCGCTGCGCAGCGCTTTGCAGAGATCGATTTTGACAACCTTCTTGGCGTCAAACTCCTGCATGATTTCCACGGCATACATTGCCGCGTTGACCGGGCCAAGCCCCTCACCCTGGAATGTGACGCACTGTCCCTTATATAAGCCGGTACAGCCGCGCATATTGCGGATATCGTTATAAAAATGGACGTTGCTGAGCAGATTATAGGCCACCCACTCCACATTGAGCGAGTCGTTCGTCAGAAAAACGAGATCGGCTACGTCCTCTTTGGTTCCGGTAAGACAAAGACCCATTATCGCCCCTCCTTATCTATCTTGTGCGCGACTTCGAGCGCGATCTTCATCATGTTGACATACTTGCTCTCCCGCAGCGCCAGCGGGGTATCCTCATCCCGGTAGAGCTGATGGTCGCTGCATGTCACAAGCAGCATGGCACGGACGTGCTCATAGTGCGACGCCGCGACAAAAAGCCCCGTTCCTTCCATCTCACCGCCAACGAACACGTAGCCGTTCGTCGGGTTGAGCACATAGGGCGGAATGCCGTCGTGTTCGGCGTAGAGAGCATCATTGCACTTTGTCGGGCCAACACGAACCGGGATACCGTTTTCCTTTGCCGCTTCGTAGGCCATTTTGACAAGAGCGAAGTTGGCAGTCGGGACATAGTCGTAGACACCGAACTCGCCTACCATGTTATTGGACACGCTCATGGACGCCGTAGACAAGATCGTATCGCCGACGTGTACAGAAGGATCATCACTGCCGCAGGTGCCGATACGGATCAGGTTGCGGCAGCCGTGCTTTTCGATGAGCTGATAGGCGCATTCCATAACAGCCGTTGTTCCCATACCGCTCCCCTGCACAGAAACCCGTGTGCCTTTATAGAGTCCTGTGAAGCCGTACATTCCCCGAACGGTGTTATAGCACACCGGCTTTTCGAGAAAGTTCTCTGCCAGATAGCGAGCCCGCAGCGGGTCGCCGGGAAGAAGAACCGTTTCGGCAATTGATCCCTGCTCAGCCGAAATCATATCGTCCAGAAAACTTATCATTTTTATCCCTCCTATTTATACGGTTGCCTGCGATTTGGCCTTTTTTCGGTTTGCCTTTCTCCGCGACGCGCCGGAGGAGATAACAAGACCGATGATGGTTACGGCGTAAGGAATCATAGAAACAAGTTCTGACGGGATGCTCAGCGTACTGAGCGTGTTGGAAACAGCGTCCGCCGTGCCAAAAAGCAGCGAGGCGAGCAGCCCGCCGAGCGGAGCCGCGCCGCCAAGCGAGGACGACGCCATACCGATAAAGCCGCGGCCGCTGGTCATGTTAGCCTGGAACCAGGAAACATAGCCCATCGAGAGAAAGCATCCGCCCATGGCGGACATCGCACCGCTGATGCACATGGCCAGCATTTTCATACGAACCGAATTGATGCCGACCGATTCTGCCGCTGCAGGATTTTCTCCGACGAGGCGGAGGCGGAGCCCCAGCTTTGTCCGAAAAAGGAAATAGTACATCAGCACAAGGCATAAAACCGCGATGTACGTCAGCACGTTCTGTCCCGAAAGGATCTCGCCGAGTACAGGGATCTTTTCAACGAGCGGAAGCGCAATCTGCGGAAGCACCTCGCTGCGAAGGCCGGTACTCATTCCCTTGCTGCCCACAGCGAGATACAGCACGAATACTGTGCCGCCGTTCATCATCAGGTTGAACGCAACGCCGTTCATATACATATCCGCCTGCAACACCAGTGCGGTATAGCCGATAACGGCGGACACGCCAATACCCACGAGCACCGCGCCAATCAGGCCGATCCACGCGCTGTGCGTCCAGGCGCTGATCAAAACGCCCATCAGCGCACCGATCAGCATCGTCGTTTCTACAGCGAGGTTCATCATCCCCGCCCGGTCTACGACCATGCCCGCCAGGCAGGCAAAGAGGATTGGCGTTGTCATGCGGATAACGGTTGCCAAAAATGTCGGGGTCAAAATCAAATGCAGAGCCTGACTCATGATGTGGCCTCCTCCCCATGCTTCGCGTTTGCCGTCGCCTCTTTGAAAATCGCCCTTCTCTCCCATTTACCAAGAAAGCGCTTCGCAACGATGAGAATGATGACAACGCCCTGAATGATCGAAACGATCTCGTTCTGCACATCGGTCATGCGCGTCATAATGTCCGCGCCGACACGCATGTAAGCAAGGAAGAACGCTCCCAGCGGTACAAGCGCCGGATTGTTTCCCGCGAGTGTGGCCACAATGATGCCGTCCCAGCCGAAGCCGGGGCCGGGCGCTGTGACCCATTTGAACGCCGAATACATTCCGAGCATTTCGCAGCCGCCGCCGACACCGCAGGCCAGACCCGCCAGCGCCTGCGCAATCAGGATAGATTTCCCGACCTCAATGCCGGAATATGTAGCAAACTTGCTGTTGCTGCCGGAAAGGCGCATTTTGTAGCCCCAGCGGCTTTTGTACAGATACATCCACACGATCGCAGTCAATGCCACGCCGACGACGAGTCCGAAATGAATTCTCGTCCCGGGAATAAGCCGCAGCAAAATCGCATTCTCCGGAAACGGCAGCGACTGGAGCGAGCCGGAATCGGGATTGCGTGCAAAAATGCGGATCAGATAGGAGCCAAGGTAGAACGCAACATAGTTGAACATCAGCGAGGACACGATCTCGCTGGCATTAAACCGGAACTTGAGCACTGCCGGAACGAGCATGCAGAGCATTCCGGCAACACCTGCAACGGCAAGACTCACCACCGGGAGCATCACGCCGCCGATATTCAGTAGGCAAGCGCACAGCGCCGCCATGGATCCGCCGATAAAGAACGAGCCCTCGCTCGCCAGATTGAACACTCCGGAGCGGGCGATGAGTGACACCGAAAGCCCTGTGAACAGAAGCGGGAGCATGGTCTCCACCACGTTCGCCAACCGGCTTGCCTTCATGAGCGGCCCGATAAGAAAGTATTTGATTGCCTCGAGCGGCGTATCGCTTACGAGAAACACAATGACGAGAGTCATTGCCATGGCGATCAGGATCGCCATAAGGGTTCGGATAAGGGTAAACCTTCGGCTGATCTTCATTCTCTCATTGCCTCCTCCAGCTCTTCCCGGCTCTGTTGTTTGAGTCCGAGCATATATAGGCCGATCTCCTCGTCGGTCAGCTCCGCCACATTTCGGAAGTACCCCGCGATCTGCCCCTTGTACATAACGATGAGTGAATCGGACAGCGCAAGCACCTCGTTCAGGTCGGAGGAAATCAGAAGAATGGCGCAGTCTTTCTCCCGCGCCTCCAAAATGTTCCGATGAATGAGCTCCACAGCGCCAACGTCAATGCCGCGCGTAGGCTGGCTCGCAACCAGGATCTTCGGTGCAACCGACATTTCTCTCGCGACAACAACCTTCTGCATATTGCCGCCGGAGAGCATTTTGATCGGCACAGACGGGGACTTGCACAGGATCGTATACTTTTCAATAAGCTTCCGGCTCAGTTCTCGAATTTTTCTCCGGCTCAGCAGCAGCCGGTTTCCGAGCTCTTTATCGTCGGCACGGATGGAGATGAGATTCTCCTCAATGCTCTCGTTCATAGCCGCGCCATAGGTCATTCGATCCTCGTGGATGTGCGATACGCCCATATCGCGGATTGCCTTTACCGGCTTTCCAAGGACTTCCGTGCCGTCGATCTGTACGCTGCCGCTTTCCGCCGGCAGAAGACCGGTGATGATCTCGCTGATTTCCTTTTGCCCGCTGCCCTCCACCCCGGCAATGCCAAGAACCTCTCCGCGATGCAGATTGAAGTCCACGTCGTTCACCGTATGAACATTGTGTTTATTATAGTAATTCAGGCCGCGCACCTGCAGAATCGTTTCCTTCCGCTCATGCGCATTCTTGTGAATGTCAAGAAAAACGTCCCGGCCGACCATGAGGCGGGAGATCTCCGCAGACGTCAGATCCTTCACGTCGTATGTGCCGATGTACCGTCCGCCGCGCATAACTGTAAGCCTGTCGCACAGGCGCAGCACCTCGTCGATTTTATGCGAAATAAAAACCAGTGTATAACCGTTCTGCTTGAGTAATTTGAGCTGTTCAAACAGCTCGTCCGTTTCCTGCGGGGTGAGCACCGCCGTAGGTTCGTCGAGAATGATGAGTTTGGAATCCCGGTAGAGAATCTTCAAAATCTCGACCTTCTGCTTCTGCCCTACAGATATATTCCGTATAAGCTCCTCTGCCTTGACGGAAAAACCGTACTTTTCCGCCAGCGCGTTCACTTTGCTGCACGCATTTTTTCTGTCGAACATGATGCCGCTGTTTGGTTCCTGTCCGACGACGATGTTCTCTGCCACCGTCAATGATTCGGCAAGATTGAAGTGCTGGTACACCATACCAATCCCCAGCGCGACCGCTTTTTTGGGCGAGTCGATGTTTACAATTCTGCCGTCAAGTTCAATGGTTCCTTTATCGGGCTGTTCGTTGCCGAACAGTATTTTCATAAGCGTAGACTTGCCTGCGCCGTTTTCTCCCATAAGCGCATGGATCTCGCCCTTTCGCAGTTCCAGCTGTACGTTGTCATTTGCCAGCACACCGTTTCCATACACTTTCGTGATGCCCGACATACGGACGAATATGTCATTGGCACCCGCCGCTGACTTTTCCTCTTGGTTCATCATCACATGACTCCTTCATCCTCGCGATTTCGCGCCTTTGCCGGGAAACGGCTCATTGGAACCGTCTCCCGGCGCTGAAAAACGGTTACGGGCGTGCGCTGTCGATGATGGCGTGCACCGCGTCGCCATCCATGCCGTACGCGGTATCTACCACGATTTCTCCAGACTTGACCTTCTGCGTCAGTTCTTCCACTTTATCGCGCATCCACTGCGGGACATTCGTCTTGTAGAAGTCATTGTCAGCCAGGCAGATAACGCCATCGGCCAGACCAAGATTCTCGTTGAGGCCGAACACCTCTTCGCCGGCCATGTAGCGCTCGACCACACTCACGAGGTTCTGGTCGAGACTCTTGAGCTGCGAAGCAAGAATGAGATTTGCCTTATCGGGATCGTCCGCGAAGAGCATGGCCTGGTCCGAATCGGTGCCGATGGAGTAGTTCTTGTTCTCCTTACCGGCTTCCAGGCAGCCCATGCCGGCGCCGCCGGCGCCGTTATAAATGATGTCGCAGCCGGACTGGTACATGATGTTCGCCAGTTCCTTGCCCTTGGCGGTATCACTGAAGGAGTTGGTGTAGGCCGTGATGACCTTGACTTCGGGGTCGATGTAATGCGCGCCCTGAATGAAGCCGAGGGTAAAGTCATTGATGAGTGTCATGTCCATGCCGCCGACCCAGCCGACGACCTTCTCGGGATTGGCATACGGCATCTCATCGGTGGAGGCCGTGGTGACCATTGCGGCAAGAGCGCCGGTCAGAAACGCGCCCTCATTCCCTTTATAGTCCGCAGAGTATACGTTAGGATAGCTTTTTTCCATCTGCTGGTCAAAGAGAATGTACTTTTGCTCCGGGTACTTCACCGCACACTGCTGAATGACCTCAAGGTTGGCGTAACCGGCGAGAACGATGATGTCCCAGTCGCTGTCAGAGAGGTCCTCCACAGTGGGCAGCACCTTGGTTTCATCGGTGCCATACTCAACGACCTTTGTCTTGCAGCCGAACTTTTCCTCGCAGAGCTTGGCGCCGTTCGCGCAGGACTCGGAGAAGGACTTGTCGCTCGCGTTGCCGACGACAATGCAGATGCTCGGCGGAGCGATCCCCGCGGGTGTATCTGTGGTCTCTCCGGCCGGGGCGGGGTTTTCTGCGGGAGTCGGGGTTTCGGTGTTGCCGCACGCGCAGAGCGCAAGCAGCATTACCAGTGCCAGGATCATAGCAAGTGTTCTTTTCATTGTGTGCCTCCTTTTCGTATTTTATTGTATTGAACACCTTATGAGTTTCAAAACAACACAAAACCATTGAATCATAAAAAACGATATGATAGAATTGAAAAAAATCGTGCTGGAGGTTGAATATATGCTTGCAATATCGCGTTTGGCCGAGATACGAAAAATGATTGAGCGGGACAAAAGCGTTCTCGTTTCCGATCTGGCTGCTACATTCGGCGTCACCGAGGAAACAATCCGAAGAGATCTGAAAAAGCTGGAGCGCGAGGGTGTGCTCGCCCGCGTTTACGGCGGTGCGTACAGTACCGACGGCGTGGAAAACGATGTCAACGTTGTCCTTCGCGAGAACATTCTTGTCACGGAAAAGCAGGTGATCGCGCAAAGCTGTCTGCCGTTCATTCATGACGGCGATTCGTTTTTCCTCGACTGCTCCACAACAAGCCTTCAGCTGGCGCATCTGCTCACGAGCTACACTGTGACAGTCGTCACCAATTCGCTGATGATCGCGCAGGCGCTCGCCTCCTGTGCCAACATCCGGCTCATCATGATCGGCGGAAAGCTCCATAAGACTTCCATGTCCTTCGTTGGAGAAAACGCCTCTCTGATGCTTGGCCAGTACTATCTGGACAAGGCCTTTCTTTCCTGCCGTTCGCTTTCGATGTCTACCGGCGTAAGCGACTCCAACGAAGCGCAGAGCGCCATACGCCGGCTTGCTCTCAGCCGGAGCAACACCGCCTTTCTTCTTGCCGACCACACGAAGTTTGGCGCTACTTCCTTTGCCCACATCTCTGAGCTGCGCGATTTTGATTATCTTGTCACCGATGCCACACCCGATCCCGAGTGGCGGACATATCTCGCGCAGAACAATGTAAAACTTGTGGTTAATTCCTGAACCGTTAACTGCTGCTGCTTTCGCTCACAGCCTGAGCGAAGCGGCGGCAGTTTTCTTTCAGATCGTCGCCGCTGCTGAAGAGGCCGCCGCCGATAAGCAGCATGATATCGCTGCCGTAACTGCGCAGCATATCCGGCACCCGGTCGATCTGCATGCCGCCGGCGGGTGCGGAGAACATGGGCTTGAAGTGCTCCCATTCTGCCTTTCCCTGCTCTGCAATGGAAATGCAATCTTCCCGGCTGAGCGTGAACCGTCCGCCGTAGTTTGGATAAATGACAGCATCCGCGCCAGACATGCGCATGAGCTTTCCATAGAAGCACCGGCAGGAAAAGCCTTGCGGATTGACCGCATAGCACCCGGAAAACGCGGGGTGGGAAAAGACCGGGAGCGCGATGCTGTCATCCTCTGCCACGTGCTTCATGGCATCAAACCCGGTGAGTCCCGGCGCGATCATCACGCCCCCGACGCCGCACTCTTTCGCGTAATGCGCCCGGTCGAGAAGCTCGTCAAAGGGTGCGGTGATATTAGCGATATAAAGCGTTGGCCTTCCCGTTTTGGCGGAAGCCTCCTGTACCGCATCTGCGCAGGCTTTCACTCTCTCCCGGAACGGCGCAAAAGTCTGGTTGGTGATCCCGTGGTCGTCCTTGATGATCTGAATGCCGCCCTCGGCAAGCAGCCCCGCCACTCTGGCCAGGTTGGATGCCGTCATGCCGACGGGCTTGAGCGCTGTAAAGAGGATCGGTGCACTCGGCGTTTGCAGAAGTTCGCGCAAACCGCCGATGCCAAAGCGCGGACCGCGTATCGATTTCCGCACTGCGGGGCTCAGGCGGATATCCGAAACTTTCACGTCCGGCTTGATACTGAAGTTTCCAAAAATAACGTTGAGGAGCTGTGTATACTCCCCCGCTGTCGTTTCAACGGCATAACTGACTTCTGTCTCGTACCGGTTCTCCGCGAGCTTTTCAAACCGTTCGATCCGACCGAGAATCTGCTCTTTTATCGCGCCGTCCGGCGTTTCCGATACCGGAAACTCAATGCTCTGTTCCACGCAGATCTCGTTTGCCGCGCTGCGGCACGCGCTTTCCGTGCCGTACAGTTCATATACCACGCGGAAGCGCTCGCCGCTTAGCTGCCGGAGCAGACGTTCGTTATCGTAATCGCTAAAATGCATTCTGTGTCCCTTTCCAAATCCGATCAAAGCGCTTCGGGCTTGGCCTCGCTGTGGAGCGCTGCGGTGAATGTCTCCGCAAGATCGCCCTCTTCGATGGAGAACTTTTCGCCGACGATATCCTCCACCCTGGCAATCAACGCCATAGCGTCCAGACCGTATTCCTTCATCAGATACCGCTTGCTTGCGCCGTGGAGGAATGTGTCCTCGATACCGATGCGGACAAGCTTCTTTCCTGTTCCCGCCTCGGCCATCTTTTCCGCAACGATCGACCCCAGGCCGCCGATAATACTGTGGTTTTCAAACGTGATCGCGCCATACCGGCTCGCGGCAATTTCCTCAATAATTCCCGGATGGTCAAAAGGCTTGAGCGTGGATATATGATAGTGACTGATGGAAACGCCCTGACTTTCCAGAGCTGCCGCCGCACGCATGCCCTCTTCCGAACAGATACCGCTGCTGAGCAGGACAATGTCGCTTCCCTCTCTCAGCTTTCGTGCCTTTTTGAACTGCATGGGCTCATCTTTGTTAAATAGTCTCGGTATCTCACCGCGGAGAATACGGACGTATACGGGGCCGTCCACCGAATAAGCCACATCCAGCGCCGATTCCACGTCAGTAGCGTCGCCTGTTTCAATCACCGTCATGTTCGGGAGAGAGCGCATGATCGCGATGTCTTCAATCGCCTGATGCGTTGCACCGCCGGGCGTGAGAACGCCGGGAAGAAAGCCGAACATCTTCACTGGCAGATTCGGATAAGCCACCGACATGGCAATCTGATCGTAGGCTCTCCGGTAGATAAACACACCGAATGTATGTACGAGTGGGATCAGCCCCTCGCGCGCCATGCCTCCGGCGAACGCGAGCATATTCTGCTCGGCAATGCCCATGGAAAGAAACCGTTCCGGATACGCCGAGCGGAAGAGATGTGCCTCTACGGAGCTTGTAAGATCGGCGGAAAGGACAAACGTTTCGGGCTTGTCTTTACCCCACTCCACCAGCTTTTTTGCATGTACATTTTTCAGGATTTCCACGACTTATTCCCCCTCTGCCACAAGCTGTTCCAGATACGTCTTATACCGCAGACGATCTTCTTCCTTCAGAAACCGTACGTAGTGGAATTTAGGATAACGCTCGCGCAAAAATTCCAGCCCGCGGCACGGATCTGTGTCACAGAGGATGAACGTCGGCTTATCCGCCGGCGGGAGATGTCCCAGCTCGTCAAGCTTATCGATATCATGGCCGTCAATGCGGAAAACTCTGGCGCCGAACGCGCGGATGCGCTCGTCAAACGGCTCTATATTCATAACAGTCGTCATTTTCCCGTCGCACTGGAAGCCGTTCACATCCACATAAACGAGCATATTGCCGAGATTGTGGTAGCACGCCGCCTGGACGGCCTCCCAGAATTCCCCGGACTGGCACTCGCCGTCCGAGAGCAGCACCACCACTCGTCCGGTGTCGCCGCGGCGCTTTCTCGCGAAAGCGATACCTGCCGCCTGACTGATACCCTGTCCAAGGGAGCCCGTGGTAACCTCCATGCCGGGAGAGTGCTCCGCGCCGATCATCTCAACCGAGCCGCCGTCCTTGTTGTATTCCTTCATCCCAGCCTCGTCCATACGCCCCGCCTCGATCAGCGCGGCATACAGCACCAGGGCGTACTGCGCGGGGGAGAGAATAAAGTTATCGCAGTCCCGGCGTCCGTTTCCGTTGAATCGCGCTCCCGTAACCGCCTTTCTTCCTGCGCAGGGCGTTCCGGCGAACATCTCCGGCATGAGCGGGGCGTCCAGCTCATCCAGCCGTAAAACCGAACGATAGAGCACAGAAAAAATCTCCGCGGAGGAGCATGCCTGCGAAAGATATCCGCCATTTCCCTCTACAGTATGGGTAAGAACCCTCAAACGGATCGCCCGAGCCATTTTTTGAATTTCTCGCTTTGCTTCTGCTTCCATAGTAGTTCTTCCTTTTTGGTTTTTGTTGGTTTTTGTTGTTTTCGGTTTTATTTTAAGGCATTATCTGTTTTGTGTCAATCGGCAGTATCCATTAAATAAATTCGTAAATTTCGTGCATTATAAACATTTTAATTGGTATGTCCGAATTGTTTTCTGCACGTTTTTCCGCGCATTGTCGAATAATTTTGTTGAATTGATTCGGTGGTAATATTTGGTTTTTTATTGTTTTTATACTATAATCTAATAAAAAACTTTAAATTAAAATAAAAGTATGGTATAATAAATCTGGGTGATGAAAATGTCTTCCAGATATATATTTAGCGAAGAAGAAATCGCGGCAATCGGAGAGGCGAGAAGGGCAAATAAGGGAAAACAGGTAGAGCGAAGGCTGAAAGCATTAGAACTTCGAGCAAAAGGAATGCGTTCAGAAGAAGTAGCGGCTGCCTGCGAATATCATCCTGCATATATCACGACGCTTGTAGCGAAATACAGAGCAGGAGGCCTATCAGCAATCACAGATAGCCGATATGGGGGAAATCGGCGAAATATGAGCTACGCCGAAGAAGAAAAGCTGCTTGCCCCGTTTAGAGAGCAGGCCGAAAAGGGCGAGCTGGTAGAGATATCCTCCATAGAAGCGGCTTACCGCGAGGCAGTGGGTCACTCTATCGGAACCAGCCAGATCTATTATGTTCTGCATCGCCATGGCTGGAGGAAGGTCATGCCGAGGAGCAAACATCCAAAGAAAGCCAGCGAAGAGGTCATTGAGACCTCAAAAAAATTAAGGCAGTTGTAGAGGAAGAGTTTTCAATAGGAAAAACTGTGCGTTTGATGTTCCAAGACGAAGCAGGCTTCGGTCGGATAAATAAACCGAAATACTGCTGGTGTGAAAAGGGCGTCAGGCCCTCAGTTCCATGCCACCACATCCGGGAATACCGATATGCATACGGCGCTATTGAGCCGTTGAGTGGCGAATCTTGCTTTCTCATCATGCCTTACTGCAATTCTGCGTGTATGAATGTGTTCT
>ENA-UONY01002318-UONY01002318.1-human-gut-metagenome-genome-assembly--contig:-CS9-NODE-2318-length-13623-cov-5.762235_pt1 | contig 13623 bp, 11 predicted proteins | sample MGYA00242465_ERZ724012 | MGnify/ENA metagenome assembly ERZ724012 | reverse complement strand
TTACCCCCGCTTTCTGGCGGCGGTCATGTCCACGCTCCCGTCGGGGCAGATGCGGATGCCCCGCACCTTGGGGTTCATGGCGTAGTAGGTCACATCCTGAAACAGCGGGTAGAACACATACTCCTCCAGCAGCCGCTGCTCCAAGCCCTGGTAGGAGGCCAGATCAAAGGTGAGCCCGTGCAGCGCCTCGTCGTAGGCGGCGCTGTTCAGCAGGGCGGGGCTGGCGTGACTCTCAAAGGACTTCAGCACCGCGTAGGGGGTGGTGCCCCCGGCCCGCAGGGTGTACAGGGCGGCCTCGTACTCCCCGGCGGCCACCCGCCGCTGCAGCTCGTCCTGGGGCAGGGGATCAATGTTGAAGGCCGTGCCCAGCTGGCTGTTCCAGGCCACCAAAAAGCCGTTGGCCACATTCACCGACTCCGCGTCGTCCGGGCAGATCACCGTCACGCTGGGCATCTCCTCCAGGTCCAGCCCGTCCAGCAGCCCCGAAAGCCCCTGGGTCACCGAGTCGTCCTGCTGGGGGTAGGCCGCGGCCCCCTCCTGGTAATAGGGCTCCCCGCCGTAGGTGACGCAGGCGGCCATGATGCCCGGGGCCTGGCTGGCGTCCTCCCGCCGGGCCAGCAGGTCCTGGCGGTCCAGGGTCTTGAAGAGCACCTCCCGCAGGTACACGCTCTCCAGCTTCTCCGACTGGGGGTTGAGCAGCAGCCCGGTCACCGCGTCCTCCAGGGTCAGGATGCCGCACCCCGCCTCCTCCGCGGCCCGGGCCTCCTGTTCCGTCACCTGGAGCACGTCCGCCTCCCCGGCGGTCAGGGTGGCCACCGGGTCCTGGGTCCAGGCGCTGTCGTAGTCGATGAGGTACGTCACCGAGGATGGCTGCACCTGCTCCTCCCCCCGGTAGGTGGAGGACCGCACCAGCGACACCTTCCGCTCCCCGCTGTCCGTGTCCCAGGCGTAGACGCTGGCCAGGGCAAAGGGGCCGTTGGTCAGCAAGTACTGGGAGGACAGCCCGTAATGCCCCAGGCTCTCCTCAAAATAGGATTGGCTGCAGGGCATGTAGTGCATGGCCGCCGTCAGGGCGGGGAAGTCCGGCACGCTCTTCTCCAGCCGGAACACCAGGGTGTGATCGTCCTCCACCGTCACCCCCAACGTCTCCATCCCCGCCTCCCCGTGGTAGATGGCCCTGGCCCCCTGGATGGCGAACAGGTCGTCCACCGCCGGGGTGCCGGTCTCCGGCTGCAGCGCCCGCTGGATGGCAAAGAGGAAGTCCTGGGCCGTCACTGGGCTGCCGTCGCTCCACTGGGCGTCCCGCCGCAGGTGGAAGGTAAACTCCGTGTCGTTGTTGCGGGACTCCCATCGCTCCGCCACCCCGGGGACCACCTCCCCCTCCGGGTCGATGCGGCACAGCCCCTCAAACAGGGAGCCGATCACCAGCTGGGCCGCCGCCCCCGAGGCCGTCTGGGGGTCCAGGCTGTTGAGATTCCCCGGCAGCAGGTAGGTAAACTCCCCGTCCGCCTTGTACCCCATGCCGCACCCGGCGGCGGGCAGAAGCAGGCAGAGGCACAGCAGCAGAAGAATGGCCCGTTTCAAGCGCAGCTCCCCCTTCTCTCTAAAATGACGGCAAACTAAAAATTAGTATACACAGGGCGGGCTTTCCTATTGTTCCCTCAAAGAAATATAAGATTTTTCTCTCCCTCCATTTGACGCGCAGCGAAGGGGAGAGGTCAGCCCTCACACCAAAAAATCTGCAAAAAAAGAAGCCCCGTCCCAGCAGGGAGGGGCTTCCGCTTGTGATTTTTACAGGATGATGCTCTCGCCGGTCATTTCGGCGGGCTGGGGCAGGCCCAGCACCTTCAGCATAGTGGGGGCGATATCCGCCAGGCGGCCGCCCTCTCTCAGCTGGCAGGGATGGTTAATCACACAGAACGGCACCGGGTTGGTGGTGTGGGCGGTAAAGGGCTCGCCGTCGGTGTCCACCATCTTGTCGGCGTTGCCGTGGTCGGCAGTGAGCAGCACGCAACCGTCCATCTCCTTCACGGCCTCCACAACACGGCCCACGCAGGTGTCCACGGCCTCCACGGCCTTCACAGCGGCCTCGAACACGCCGGTGTGACCTACCATGTCGCAGTTGGCGTAGTTGAGGATGAGGGCGTCGTACTTGCCGGACTTGACAGCCTCCACCATCTTGTCGGTGACCTCATAGGCGCTCATCTCGGGCTGCAAATCGTAGGTGGCCACCGCGGGGGACTTGACCAGAATGCGGTCCTCGCCGGGGTACTGCTTCTCCACGCCGCCGTTGAAGAAGAAGGTGACATGGGCGTACTTCTCCGTCTCGGCGATGCGCAGCTGGGTCATACCCTGCTTGGAGATATACTCGCCAAAGGTGTTCTCCAAAGACTCGGGCTTGTAGGCCACCTCCACGTTGGGCATGGTGGCGTCGTACTGGGTCATGCACACATAGGTGAGGGGGAAGAAGCCCTTCTTCCGCTCAAACCCGGTAAAGTCCGGGTCCACCAGGGTGCGGGTGATCTCTCTGGCCCGGTCGGGCCGGAAGTTGTAGAAGATGACAGAGTCGCCCGCCTCGATGGGCTGGGCGCCCTTGACCACCGTGGGCACCACGAACTCATCGGTCACGTCGTTGTCGTAGGAGTTCTGCATAGCGCACAGGGGGCAGTCGGCCTCCAGGCCCTCGCCGTAGACCATGGCGGCGTAGGCCTTCTCCACCCGCTCCCAGCGGTTGTCCCGGTCCATGGCGTAGTAGCGGCCCATCACCGTGGCGATTTTACCCACGCCGATCTCATCGAGCTTCTCCATCAGCTCTTTTACATAGTCCTTGCCGCTGGAGGGGGGCACGTCGCGGCCGTCCATAAAGCAGTGGACGAACACCTTCTCCAGCCCCTGGCGTTTGGCCATTTCCAGCAGGGCGTACAGGTGGGTGTTGTGGCTGTGCACGCCGCCATCGGACAGCAGGCCCATCAGGTGCAGGGCCTTGCCGTTCTCCTTGGCGTTGTTCATGGCCTTCAGCAGGGCGGGGTTCTTGTCCATGTCCCCCTCCTGGGCGGACTTGGTGATGCGGGTAAGCTCCTGGTACACGATGCGCCCCGCGCCGATGTTGGTGTGGCCCACCTCGCTGTTGCCCATCTGGCCGTCGGGCAGGCCCACGTCCAGACCGGAGGCCCCGATCTGGGTGTGGGGGTTCTCGGCGAAGATCTTGTCAAGATTGGGCTTCTTCGCCGCGGCGATGGCGTTGCCCTCAGCCGGGGCGATGCCAAAGCCATCGAGGATCATCAAAACAAGCGGTTTTTTCATAGGGAATTATTTCTCCTTTCTCGGACTTCCCTGGGGAAGTCCCCCAAAGGACAAGTCTTTCCATGGAAAGACTTGCCTCTCCCTTCTTTCTTGAAAGAAAGAAGCAAAGAACTTTTCATTCGCACCGGGCCTTGTGGCGGTTTCGGCCCGTTAAGCCCGAACCCAGCCTAGTGCCTTGCTCGTCTCAACCTTGCACACGCCGCTTTATGGCGGCGAAGCCCGGTGAAGGCCGCCAGCCAGTGGCCCGCGTTTGTAGTGAGATTAAAAACGCAAAGTTTTTGATCAAACTTTTTTCAAAAAGTTTGTCAGGGTGTGGGATGAAATCCCACGGCCTTGCTCTTAGGGGTTGCAAGGGGCGCAGCCCCTGCCTTCCTATGCGTCCAGCAATTTGGGGACATATGTCCCCCAGCATTCACTAGGAAAAAGCAACCCTTTCACCCCTCCTGACTGGGTTTCCCTTCGTAATCCAGAACAATCTTTTTGCAGTCCCTACAGATCCACCCGGGGAAGGAACATGGGCGAACGTATTTTTTGTCCAGAAGGATCTCTCCATCTTTCAGCATCAAGGTCAGTGCATGGGGCTTTTTTACCCAAGCTGCCCACTGGTAAGTCTGGACACAGCCAGGCTCCATCTCTTTGCCACAAACGGGGCAGTTCATAGCAGGGGCTCCTTTCTTGCTTCAAAATGGATGGATCCCTTCCAGGGGAAAGCCCAAGTGCTTGCCTCTGAGGGTTAGCCCTCGGTGGCAGCCTTGACGATGGTGGCGAAGTCGTTGGGCTTCAGGGAGGCGCCGCCGATGAGGCCGCCGTCCACGTCGGGCTGGGCCAGCAGCTCGGCCGCGTTGCCCGCGTTCATAGAGCCGCCGTACTGGATGGTGAAAGCGTCGGCGGCGTCTTTCCCGTACAGGCCGGCGATGACCTCCCGGATGGTGTGGCACACTTCATTGGCCTGCTCGGCAGTGGCGGTCTTGCCGGTGCCGATGGCCCACACGGGCTCGTAGGCGATGATGACCCGCTTCAGCTCCTCCTTAGAGACACCGCCCAGCGCGATCTTGGTCTGCATGGCCACCAGCTCGCTGGTGATGCCCTGCTCCCGCTGCTCCAGGGTCTCGCCTACGCAGAGGATCACGGTCAGGCCAGCGTCCAGGGCGGCGCGCACACGCTTCTGCACGGTCACGTCGGTCTCGCCGAAGTACTGCCGGCGCTCGCTGTGGCCGATGATGACGATGTTCACGCCCATAGAGCTGAGCATCTCAGCGGAGATCTCCCCGGTGTAGGCGCCGCTCTTCTCCCAGTGGCAGTTTTCCGCGCCGATCTGGATGTTGGTACCCTGTGCGGCCTCCTGGGCGGCGGACAGGTCCACAAAGGGGGTGCAGGCGATGACCTCGCACCCGGCGTCCTTCACCAGGGGGGCGATGGCAGCGATGAGCTCCTTGGCTTCGGCGGGGGTCTTGTTCATCTTCCAGTTGCCGGCGATCACGGCCTTGCGCAGTGCTTTATTCATGGATGTTTGCTCCTTTTCGAAAGAATAGTAGGTTTATCAAAAATGCGGCGGCTTGGTGCCGCCGCATCCTTGCGCGGTGTTTTATTTGTCGGCGATGCAGGCGATGCCGGGCAGCACCTTGCCCTCCAGGTACTCCAGAGAGGCGCCGCCGCCGGTGGAGATATGGCTGATCTTGTCAGCGAAGCCCATCTGCATCACAGCAGCAGCGGAGTCGCCGCCGCCCACGATGGTGGTGGCGTCGGTGTCGGCCAGGGCCTGGGCCACAGCCTTGGTGCCGGCAGCCAGCACGGGGTTCTCAAACACGCCCATGGGCCCGTTCCAGACCACGGTCTTGGCGTTCTTCACAGCGTTGCCGAACAGCTCCCGGGTCTTGGGGCCAATATCCAGGCCCATCTTGTCCGCGGGGATCTTGTCAGAGTCTACCACATCCACGGCGATCTCGGCGTCGATGGGGTCGGGGAAGGCGGGGGCCACCACGGTGTCCACAGGCAGCAGCAGCTGCACGCCCTTCTCCTCAGCGGCCTTCAGCATGTTGCCGCAGTACTCCAGCTTCTCGTTGTCCACCAGGGAGGTGCCAACCTCTTTGCCCTGGGCCTTCAGGAAGGTGTAGGCCATGCCGCCGCCGATGATCAGGGTGTCCACTTTGTTCAGCAGGTTCTCGATGACAGCCAGCTTGTCCGCCACCTTGGCGCCGCCCAGAATGGCCACGAAGGGACGCACGGGGTTCTCCACGGCGTTGCCCAAGAACTCGATCTCCTTGCCCATCAGGTAGCCCACGGCGGTGTCCTTGATGTGGTCGGTGACGCCGGCGGTGGAGCAGTGGGCGCGGTGGGCGGAGCCGAAGGCGTCGTTTACGTACACCTCGGCCAGGCTGGCCAGCTCCCCGGAGAAGGGCTCCAGGTTCTTGGTCTCCTCCTTGCGGAAGCGGGTGTTCTGCAGCAGCACCACGTCGCCGTCGTTCATGGCGGCCACGGCGGCCTTGGCGTTCTCGCCTACCACGGTATCGTCATTGGCAAAGACAACGGGCTTGCCCAGCAGCTGGGAGAGGCGCTCGGCGCAGGGGGCCAGGCTGAACTTCTCCTCGGGGCCGTTCTTCGGCTTGCCCAGGTGGCTGCACAGGATCACCTTGCCGCCGTCCTCCACCAGCTTCTTGATGGTGGGCAGGGCAGCCACGATGCGGTTGTCGTTGGTGATCTTCCCGTCCTTCATGGGGACGTTGAAGTCCACGCGGACCAGGACCCGCTTACCTTTTACGTCGATGTCGTCAATGGTCTTTTTGCTGAGAAAGCTCATGTTCAGTGCACTCCTTTGAATCGTAATGGTGATTGTGAAAGTTTGCACAAATTACCAGCTATAATTGTACCCCAATTTCGCCGCCTTTTCAAGGGGGCAAACGGCAATTCTCCATCTTTTTCTCCCCCAGGGCCCAAAAAAGGCCCGTCCGGGGCGTCCCGGCGGGCCTTTCGCGGCGGGGGAGGGCTCATTCGGGGGCTTTCAGGCTCTCCACCATGTCCACTTTTTTCAGCTTGCGGTACATCACCAGGTTTACGAACACCCCGAAGAGGATGGTCAGCAGCGCGGACCACACATAGCTTAAGGGGTAGATGCTCCGCCCGAACATCACCATGTCGATCTCCGCGGTGCGGATGACGAACTGGTGCAGGAAGATGCCCAGCACCAGCCCCACCGCCGTGCCGATGAGGGTTAAGAGGATGGTCTCCCGGTACACGTAGGCCGAGACCTCCCGGTCGTAGAACCCCAGCACCTTGATGGTGGCGATCTCATTCTGCCGCTCGGCGATGTTGATGTTGGTCAGGTTGTACAGCACGATAAAGGCCAGCAGCCCCGCCGACACGATGAGCACCACCACGATGAAGTTGATGGAGCTGATGGTGTCGTTAAAGCTGCGGGAGAGCTCTGTGGTGTACTGGGTGCCGGCCACGTCCCGGCACTTCAGCAGCGCCGTGGTGAGGATGCCCGCGTCCTTGTCGGTCTCGTCGGCGGGCAGCTTGCACAGCAGGGCGTTGTAGGCGACCGGCTCCCCGAAGGCCTCCTCATAGGCGGCAGGGGAGAGGTACACATAGTGGTACACATAGTTTTCGCAAATGCCGGTGATGGTGAGGGTGGCCTCCGCCTCGTCCTGGTTCTTCACCGTGATGGAATCCCCCACCGACAGGTGCTGCCGTTCCGCCAGCTTCTCCGTGATGACCACCGAGTCCTCGGTAAACTCCACCGGGTCGTGGCTGTTCCGCTCCCGGAACTGGAAGTAGTCGTGGTACTTCTCTACGTCCGAGGGCACAAAAATAGTCACGTCGTCCACCGGGTCGCCGCCCCGGGGCACCACCTGGCCGCTGTCCTGCAGCACGGTCAGGTAGTCCTCCACCTGGCTGTCGTCCTCTAAAATGGCCTGGAGGTCCCGGCCCTCCAGGGCGCTCTCGTCCTTCAGGGCCACGATGAGCTGGTACTGGTTCAGCTCGTCGAACTGCAAGTGCACGATGTCCGAGATGGAGTCCTTCACCCCAAAGCCGGTGACCAGCAGGGCCGTGCACCCGGCGATGCCGATGACGGTCATGAAGAACCGCTTCTTGTACCGGAACAGGTTCCGGGCCGTCACCTTGTGGGTGAACTTCATCCGCTTCCACAGGGGGGTCAGCCGCTCCAGGAAGATGCGCTTGCCCGCTTTGGGGGTCTTGGGCAGCATCAGCCGGGCGGGGGCCTCCCGCAGGGCGGCCCAGCAGGCGCTGAGGGTGGGCAGCAAAGCGCATACCAGCGCCGCCGCCGAGGCCAGCAGGGCCAGGGGCCACTCGATGGGGGTTAAGGTGTAGGGGATGTCGTACATGATGGCGTAGGCGTTGATGATGATAGAGGGGAACAGCCGCATCCCCGCGCTGATGCCCAGCACGCACCCGGCCACCCCCGCCACGGTGACGTAGATCATATATTTCGCCGCGATCTGCGCGGGGGAGTACCCCAGGGCTTTCAGGGTGCCGATCTGCTGCCGCTCCTCCTCCACCAGGCGGGTCATGGTGGTGAGCACCACCAGCGCCGCCACCAGGAAGAAGAACACAGGGAACACCGTGGCGATGGCCGCGATCTTGTCCGCGTTGGAGTCGTAGCTGGCAAAGCCCGCGTTGTCCTCCCGGGTGAACACGTACCACTCGCCCTGCTCAATGTCCCGTATTTGCGACTCCGCGTCGGCCAGCTGCTCCTCGGCATCAGAGAGCTCCGCCTCGGCCTCGGCTTTGCCCTCCTCATAGTCCTCCCAGCCCTGGGACAGCTCCTCCTTGGCCTCCTCCAGCTGGACCAGGCCGTCCTCATACTCGGCCCGGCCGCTGTCGATCTCCGCCTGGGCCGCCTGGAGCTGGGCCTCCGTGCTGTTGATGGTCTCCTGCAGGGTGACGGAGCTCTGGTCCAGCTGGGCTTTGTTGTTGTTCAGCAGCACCTGCTGGTCCTGTAATTCCTTCCGCTGGGCGCTCACCGTGGCCTGGTTCTGGTCCAGCTCCGCCTTGCCGGCGTTCCACTGGGCCAGGCCTGTTTCGTACTCCGCCATGCCAGCCTCCCAGGCAGCTAAAGCGGCGGCCGTGTCCGTCCCCTGGGCGGCCAGGGCCTCCAGCCCCGCCTTTAAGGGCGCGAACTGTTCCGCTGCCTCCGGGGCCAGCGCCTCGATCTGTGCCATCAGAGCCAGGGCCCCCGCGTCGCTGGTGTCCTCGGCGGGGAAGCCCATCCCCGCCGCCGCCTGGAACAGGGCGTCTTTGCCCTGGGTCAGGGCGTCCAGCTGGGCCTTGGTCTCGTCCAACTGGGCCTTGGCCTCCAGCAGCGGCTGCTCCTGCTGGGCCAGCTCCTGGTAACCGGCGTCCAGCTGGGCCTGGGCCGCCTCGATCTGCGCCCAACCCGCGTCCAGCTGGGCCTGCCCGCTCTCGATCTGGGCGTACCCGTTCTGGATCTCCTGCCGCGCGCTGTAAATTTCGTTGTAGAAGGTGGTGCGATTGCTGTCCAACTCCGCCTGGCCGTTGTCCAGCTCCACCTTGGCGTCCGCCAGCTTCTGTTCATTCTCCGCGATCTGGGCTTCGCCGTCCTCCAGCTCCTGCTTGGCGTCGGCCAGCTCCTGCTCCGCCTCGGCCTTGCCCTCCTCGTACTCCTGGCGGGCCTCATCCAGCTCGGCCTCGGCGTCGCCTACCAGCTCCTCATACCGGAGCTGCGCCCGGTCCACGCCCAGGTCCTCCAGCGCTGTCTCCACGGCGGCCACCGTGTCCTCGTACTCCTGGCTGGAGGCGTTCAGCGCCGCAGCTCCCTCCACGGAGAAGTAAAACCCGGTGTAGTAGTCCATGGTAAAGCTCTCCGGCACGGTGTAGGCCATCAGCTCCAAGGTGCCGGAGCCCGCGGTGGTGTGCTCCTGCTCCATGGAGACAAACGCGGAGCTGCACACCGTGCCCACCACGGTGAACTCCTGCTCCATCTGGTCCTCCAGCTCCGCGTCCGGGTCCACGGTGAGGATGCTGCCCACCCACTGCTTTTCCGTGCCCAGGCTCTTGGTCAGCACCACCACGCACTCCCCGGCCTTCTCGGGCATGCGGCCCTCCAGCAGCACCGGCCGGGTCAGGTAGGCGGGGTTGTCCTCACTGGTGTCTTCGGGCAGGGAGTGCATCCGGGTGGTCAGGGTGTCCCCGTCCTCGGCCAGCATCACCAGGTCTATGTCGTAGGCGGGCATCACGGCCTCCACGCCCTCCACGGCCTCTACCGCTTCCAGGTCCTCGTCGGTCAGGCCCAGGGTGGAGACCACCCGCAGGTCGTACAGGTGGGTGTCGTCGTAGTAGGTGTCCGCCGAGAGCCGCATGTCGCTGGGGGACACCAGCAGCCCCGCCAAAAAGCCCACCCCCAGGGCCACAATGGCGAAAATCGCCAAAAACCGGGACAGGCTGTGGCGTATGGTGCGGAATATGTTTTTCCGGTAGGTCCGTTTCAAAACAGTCGGCCCCCTTTCTCGCCCCAGCGGAAATTTACCATTCGATGTCCTCCACAGGGGTGGGGGAGGGGTTCACCTCGTTGGAGATGGCCTTCCCGCTCTTGATGCGGATGATCCGGTCGGCCATGCCCGTCAAGGCGCTGTTGTGGGTGATGACCAGCACCGTGCGGCCGGTATTCCGGCAGGTGTCCTGCAAAAGCCCCAGCACCGCCTTGCCGGTGTTGTAATCCAGGGCGCCGGTGGGCTCGTCGCACAGCAGGATTTTCGGGTTCTTGGCCAGCGCCCGGGCGATGGCCACGCGCTGCTGCTCCCCGCCGGAGAGCTGCGCCGGGAAATTCCCCAGCCGTTCCCCCAAGCCCACCCCGATGAGGGTGTCCTTGGCGTCCAGGGGATTTTTGCAGATCTCGCTGGCCAGCTCCACGTTCTCCAAAGCGGTCAGGTTCTGCACCAGGTTGTAAAACTGGAACACGAAGCCCACGTCGTACCGGCGGTAGGTGGTCAGCTGCTTCTGGTTGTACCCGCTGATCTCCTGCCCGTCCAGGAGAATCTTCCCCTCGTCGCAGGTGTCCATGCCCCCCAGCATGTTCAGCACCGTGGTCTTGCCCGCGCCCGAGGGCCCCACGATGATGCAGAATTCCCCCTTCTCCACGTAAAAGCTCACGTGGTCCGCCGCGGCGATTTTATGCTCCCCCATGGTGTAATATTTGCACACGTCCTGAAATTCAATAAAATGTGACACGGTATCTCCCTCGCTTACTTGAAAACCCAATTAACGAAACCTTACCACAAAGTTTTGAAGAATGTGTGAAGCGCTCTTAAAGAAATTCCGAATCCGGCCGGGCCGCCTTGGCCGCCGCCCAGTCGTAGTCCCGCAGCTCCCCCGAGCAGGAGAGCTGGGGGAAGTCCCACTGCCGCAGCACCTCGAACGCCCCGATGGCCACGGAGTTTGCCAGGTTCAGGCTCCTGGCCTCGTCCAGCATGGGGATGCGCACGCAGCGCTCCGGGTTCTGGAATAATAACCACTCCGGCAGGCCCGCCGACTCCTTCCCGAAAAACAGGTAGCAGTCCTCGGGGTACCGCACGTCGCAGTAGCGGTGCTGGGCCTTGGTGGAGAAAAAGAAGAAGCTCCCGGTGTTTTTCTCAAAAAAGTCGGGCAGACTGTCATAAAAGGAGAGGTCCAATAGGTGCCAGTAATCCAGGCCCGCGTGGCGCAGCTTCCTGTCGTCGGGGGTAAAGCCCATGGGCCCCACCAGGTGCAGCGACGCCCCGGTGACGGCGCAGGTGCGGGCGATGTTCCCCGTGTTCTGGGGGATCTCCGGCTCTACGAGCACAATGTTCAGCTTGGGCAAAACGGCACCAGCCTTTCTCAGAAAATGAATCACGCCCAGGCCCAGGGAGGGCTGTTTTTCTCCCGGGGTCCGGCATAAACCAGGGGGGACGCGGGAACCATGAAAGTGACAGCAGTCTTGGGGCTGGTCAAATGTATGGTAATGATTTGGAGGTTTGACGCGATGTACAAACAGACGATGAACACGGTCAAAGGCATCGGCATGGGGGTGGCCGCCGGGGCGGCGGTGGCGGCAGTGGCCACCAAGGTCATGTCCGGCGGGCACAAAAAAGCCAGCCACATGCGCAAGAGCGCCGGCAAGGCCATGCACACGGTGGGCAACCTCATCGGCGACGTGGAAAAGATGCTGCGCTGAGAGCGGCGGGGGCCTCTTCGGAGGCCCTTTTTCGCGCCCCTTTACACCTTACAGTATACCACACAGGGGTACAAAAGAAAACAGACAGGTTGGCCCTGTCTGTCGATTATCTGAATCCTTATCCCAACGGCAAAAGCATCAGGTAGGGGGCGGTGCCCAGGGCGATGGCCAGGCACATCCGGTGGAGCTGTTTTTCCTCCAGCCCCGCTTTGCGGAAGGACAGCTTCCGGTTGGCCCAGTACAGCAGCACCCCGGCAAGGGCGACGCCAGGGACCGTGCATAACAAGTGGACGGGAAGGGTGGTGCGGTGCCCTGTGGCAGCCCGAACCAAGCCCAGGCAAAAGGCGGTGAACACAGCACCCCCGGCATCGCAGGCAAAGCCCAGCAGCCACACCTTTACGATGCCCTGCCGCCAGAGCTTGGCCTTTTCCGGCAGCTTCATGCAGGCGGCGGCAAGCAGTACCACCAGGCTGTCGATGGCAAGGTTCCCCGCCAGCACAATAAGCAGCCCCGGCCACCAGTAGATCAGTGCCGGCCATCCGAGGTAGAGGAACCAGGAGGGAAAGAGAATGTTGTAAAGCCGCGTTTCTTTCCGTTTCATCAAGCTCCCTCCTTGTCAATGGCAGGGCACGTCGCACAAGCAGGAGCGCTCCCCGCTGGGGGAGACTACCCGGATGGCGCAGCCCCCGCCGCCGCCCCCCTGGGCGGCGTCCCGGCACTTGATGGCAAGCCCCGGGCCATTTGCCTGGTCGTAGCAGTAGCACAGCCGGTTGCAGCAGGCCCCCGAGGCCCCGTACCACTTGCAGGCGTTGTGATTGGCGCAGTGCCGGATGGAATCCTCCCGGTCGATATAGGCCTGGGCCACCGCGCCCCCGGCGTGGTACTCCCCGTTGCTGATGAGGATGTGGGCAAAGCTCATGTCCGCAAACAGGGAGCAGTAGGCCGAGGCCGTGCCGTGGTGGGGGGCCTTCAGGATGTTGTACCCGTCGTACAGCTTCTCGGTAAGCCCCTCCAGAATTTCCGGGGGCGCGTCCCCGGTCATCAGAATGTCCTGGGCCCCGGCCTCGCCCTCCCGCCGGTTCTGGAAAATCACCGAAGCGGCGTTGAGCCCGTTGGAATAGGCCTCGGCGTAGAGGGGGTTTCCCAAGATCTCCCGCACGTCGTGGGCCTCGGGGAGCTGGTTCAGCTCCTCCCGCAGCCCCTCCAGCTCTGTGAGGGCCTGGTCCAGCAGCTCCAACGCGCTGCGGCGCTTCTCCGGCAGGGCACGGTCCCCCAGGGAGAAGGCCCGGCAGCACCGCAGGTACAGGGCCAGAAAGTCCTCCTTAACCCGCAGAAACCGCCCCACGCACCCGGGCTGGAAGGGGGAGGCGAACAGCACGTTCATGGCCTCGTTGGCCTCTTTGATCTCCGGGTCGAAGGGGAAGCCCTCCACCCTGGGCCACAAAATCTCATAGTCCACCCCGTCGAAGGGCAGCACGTCCCCGGCCCCCAGGGTGAAGATCCGGTCCGCCCCCAGCGTCTTTTCCAGGGTGCGGAACATCCGCACGCAGGCGGTGTTCACCCGGAAATCCTGGGACTGGCTGGGCAGGAACAGGTAGGCAAACAGGGCGTACTCCAAAAGCAGGGGGACGCCCCGGCCGTCCACCGGGGCGCGGGGGAGGAACACCCGGCTGAAGTAGCCCTCCCGGCAGTCCAGCAGCCGCAAAAACCCGCTGATGTGGTCCTTGTGGTAGTGGGTCAGCAGGAAGTACCGGTCCATGGCGTCCCCGTACCGGTCGGCGATGACCGGGTACCAGCTGTTCACCGGCACGTCCCCGTCCCGCACCGTCTGGTTGACGCTGCCGCAGTCCACCATCAGCACGCTCCGGTCCCGGGCCCCCAGCACCACGCACTCGCCGTACTCCATATTCACCAGCTCCAGCCACTGCATCGCTGTCCTCCTTTACAGGTCCCAGTCCGGCCCTTCCGACTCCCCGTCCTCCACGAGCTTCTGGTACAGGATGCCGTTGTGGTATTTGCCGTCCCGCCACTCCCCGTCGAACACGATGGCCCCGTTCTTGTCGAACTCCGTGCCCTGGCCGTGGCGCTTGCCGTCCTTCCAGCCGCCGTAGTACAAGAGGTTCCCCTCCTGGTCGAAAGCGGAGCCCACC
>ENA-UONY01002317-UONY01002317.1-human-gut-metagenome-genome-assembly--contig:-CS9-NODE-2317-length-13625-cov-3.682167_pt1 | contig 13625 bp, 12 predicted proteins | sample MGYA00242465_ERZ724012 | MGnify/ENA metagenome assembly ERZ724012 | reverse complement strand
GTAGAACTTGTAGTGCTTGTTGGGCGACTTACCCTCGAACTCGCTGGGGTTGGATCCCTTGACGGACTCCTGGTACACGACGATCGGAGGGGACGCGATGATGTCGACGCCCTGCTCGTTCTTGATCCTGTACTCGGTGATCTCCAGGTGGAGCTCTCCCATTCCGGACATCAGGTGCTCGCCGGTCTCGTTGTTGATCTCGATGTTCAGCGAGGGGTCGGCCTTGGCGATGACCCTGAGGACCTCGACCAGCTTGGGCAGGTCGGCCATGTTCTTGGCCTCGATGGCCTTGGTGATGACGGGCTCGGAGTAGTGGGACATCTTCTCGAAGGGCTCCATGTCCTTGATGGAGGACACGGTGCTTCCGGCGATGGCGTCCTTGAGTCCGGTCAGCGCGACGATGTTACCGGCCTTACACTCCTCGATGGGTGTCCTGTCGGCTCCGACCATCAGGGCGACGGTCTGGACCCTCTGGGGGTTGGGCTGTCCGGCGATGTACAGGGTCTGACCCTTCTTGACGGTACCGGAGAACAGCCTTCCGATGGCGATCTCTCCGGCCTGCTTGTCCATGATGATCTTGGTGACCATCATGGCGACGTCTCCGTTGGGGTCGCAGTTCAGCATCTCCTGGCCGATCTTGGACTTCAGGTCTCCCTTCCAGATGACGGGGATACGGACCTTCTGAGCGTCGGGCGGGCAGGGGATGTGGTTGATGGCCATCTCGAGGGCGACATCGGCGAGGGGGATCAGCTTGGCCAGCTCGGCCTGTCCGCCCTCCCTTCCGCAGTACTCGAAGACCTTGGTCAGATTCATGCCCATCTTCTTGAGCTCGGGCCTCTGGAGGTAGGGGATGGAGACCGCCCAGTTGTTGTAGGCGGATCCCAGAGCGACGGTACCGTCCTGGAGGCTGACCTGCCACTGCTTGTTGAGGGGTGCGGGGAGGATGTCGGCGATCTTCTTGTTGAACTCGGTGATGATCTTGGAGAACTTGTCGATCATCATCTGGGGGGTGAGCTGCTGCTCGACGATGGCCCTGTCGACCTTGTTGATGAACAGCATGGGCCTGACCCTCTCCTTCAGAGCCTGCCTGATGACGGTCTCTGTCTGAGGCATGATTCCCTCGACCGCGCAGCACAGGATGTAGACACCGTCCAGAGCCCTCATGGCCCTGGTGACGTCTCCGCCGAAGTCGACGTGTCCGGGAGTGTCGATCAGGTTGACCAGGTAGTGGTCGACCTTGTTGGTTCCGGGCTCCGTGTAGGGAACGACCATGGCCGCGGACGCGGCGTTGATGGTGATTCCCCTGGCGGCCTCCTGCTCGTCGTAGTCGAGCAGGCGCTGCTCTCCGGCTGTCTCGGAGGACATCATTCCGGCACCTGCGATCAGGTTGTCGGAGAATGTGGTCTTTCCGTGGTCGATATGCGCGGCAGTTCCGAGGTTCCTGATGAGCTTCTGGTCTTTCATCAGCTCGACTGCTTTCTTTGCGTTGTCTTCTCTGCGGCCCATGTTCACTCACCTTTTATCGTTATCATCTGGCCGACTGGGCGACCCTCTCGACCTCTTCCTTCTTGGCGACGGAGTAGGAGGTGATGTCACCCTTCGCGGCGAGCATCAGCTCGTCGGCGAGGCACTCGTAGATGGGTTTCTTGTTCTTGGTGGAAGCCTGGACGACACCGGTGCTGAGGTTCCTCAGGGCGATGTCGAGCCTCCTCTGGGGGGAGATGTCCACGGCCTTGGGGACGGAGATTCCTCCGAACTGCAGCCTGGTGACCTCCTCGCGGGGGGCGGCGTTCTCGAGACCCTCGATCAGGACCTGGACCGGGTTCTTGTGGGTCTTGGCGGCGACGATGTCGAACGCCTGGGCCACGGTCTTGTACGCCTTCATCTTCTTTCCGGTGTACTTCTCGGTCCTCATGATGTTGTTGATGAGCCTCTCGACGATGCTCAGCTTCGACTTCCCGAACCACCTGTTGGCGTGCTTTCCACCGGAGTGGGGGACGTTGGTGGGCGTGAGGTCGATGTATTTGGCAAGTCCTCCGTCGTTGACGACGACCTCGGAGGTGTCGTACTTGCCGAAGATGAGCGCTTTCTGTGCTACGATCTCGTCTGCCATGTGAATCATCTCACGGGTTTGTCCGTCCTGCCCCTGACCATCTGGTCCAGGGAGACGTTGTTGACTTTGATGACTTTGTAACGGACTCCGGGAATGTCTCCGTAGGACCTTCCCATCCTTCCGCCGATACCCTCGACCATGACCTCGTCGTGCTCGTCGATGAAGTTGATGGCTCCGTCTCCGACGGCGAAGGCAGTGATCTGGCGTCCGTTCTTGATGAGCTGGACCTTGACGCACTTCCTGATCGCGGAGTTGGGCTGCTTGGCCTCGATACCGACCTTCTCCAGGACGATTCCACGGGCCTGGGCGGATCCCTCGAGCGGATCGGACTTCTCCCTCAGCTTGAGGACCCTCTTCTTGTAGCCCCTGTCCAGCCAGCGGAACTTCTGGCGGTCAGTCTTCATTTTCCTTGCGGTGTACAGACCGTTTCCCACTTTTTCACCTCGAATTTCTCTTGATTTCGATTGGAACGTCGATAGCCCGACCTAGGTCGGACCTCTAATGCTAAGGTGGCTAGCCTCACATGATATTTAAAAATATTCAGATGGAGGGCTTAGTTTCAGGACCCCTACGTACCGATGGGTAAAGGACCGTTAACTATATAGGTCCCTGCATGCGGCCCCGAGCACCCTCATCCCGTCCGCGATCTGCTCGTCAGACGGGGTGGCGAAGTTCAGCCTGATCGTGTTGGCTCCGCCCCTCACGTGGAACGGGTGCCCCGGCATGACCACGAGCTTGCCCTCCAGGGCCCTCTCGTAGAGCCTCATCGCATCGGTCCCCTCGGGGGTCCTGAGCCAGACGAACATCCCGCCCTCCGGGTCGTTCCAAGACACGGTGTCCGGGAGGCAGTCCTCCATGGCGTCCATGAAGACCTGCTTCTTGCGGGCGTAGCCCCTGCGGAGGACGTCCAGGTACGAGTCGTAGTCGACGTCGGCCATGAACCTGTCGATGACCCTCTGGCAGAAGGTGTTGGACTGGAGACAGCATGCCTCCAGGGACCTCCCCGCCTTCTTCCTCATCCACTCCGGGACCACCATCCAGCCGACCCTCATGCCGGGCGATATGGTCTTGGAGAAGGACCCGGTCAGGATGGTGTCGTCGGGGATCATGGACTTCATGGTCCTGCCGACCCTCCCGTGGTATCCCAGCTCACCGTAGGCGTCGTCCTCCACGAGGACGCACCCCGACCCGCCAATGATCTCGGCGACGCCCCTCCTGGCGTCCTCGGAGTAGCTGACCCCCGACGGGTTCTGGTGGTTGGGGATCGAGTAGAACAGCCTGGCGCCGTCCCCCACCGCGGCGGACAGCTGACCCAGGTCGGGGCCTTCGCCGTCGATGTCGACGCCGCGGAAGTCGGGCGAGTAGGCGGAGTAGGCCTGTATCGCGCCCAGGTAGCCGGGGTTCTCCACGGCCATCACGTCGCCGTGGTCCAGGAACATCTTCCCGATGAGGTCGAAGCACACCTGGGAGCCGCTGGTCATCAGCACGTCCTCGTACCCGACGTCGAATCCGAGGACCCTGCCGCACCTCTCCGCGATGCGCTTCCTCAGGGGGATGTATCCTGTGGGTGTGTCGTACTGCAGCGCCCCGCAGGGATCCTCGGACATGACCTCCTCCATCGCCCTGACGAGCGCCTGGGTGTCGAACAGCGTGTTGTCCGGGAGTCCCGTGGCGAACGAGATCATCCCGGGCCGGGCCGCGACCTCCACGAGGCCCATGATGAACGAGTCCATGGTGGACTCCGCCGAGCGTGAGAACCTGCGCTCCATGTCACCACTCCGCGGTGTCGAACGCCCTCTGCATCATCTGCGTGGTGACGTCCCTGAGCTCGGGGTTCATGCGTGTTATCTGATCGTGCCAGGCCCTGACCCTGGCCGCGTCCGGCCTGCCCGCCGACACCAGGTCGTCGGGGAGCGGGATGCGCTTGCTCCTGCTGACGTAGAGCCAGAACTCGCCGGTCTCGTCCCTCCAGAGGAACGGCAGAGGTCTGACGGACACGGGCACGGACGCCCTGTCCCTCCCGTCGTGGACCTCGGCCACCTCGGCCTCCACCACATCGGCGGACACCGGGACGGTGTTGGACCCGGCCTGGAGCGCGACCTCCTCGACGGTCTTGTCCATCCTGTAGAGGCGGCAGACGTAGTCGCCCGTCTGGGAGACCTCGGCGATGATGCTGCCGTCCGCGAAGGAGGCGGACATGCGCGGAGAGTTCCTTATGGTCATGAACCTCCTCATGGGGAACGAGTTCACCGTGATGTACACCGTGAACTCCGGGGCGTTGGACGAGTACACCTCCTCCCTGATTGGATCCAGGGGGACCCTGTAGGTGTCGTCAGTCCAGTCGGGGGTGATCTCCCTCTTCTTGCCCTTGTCGCCGCCGAAGAACAGCGCCTTCTTCCTGGCGCCGGTGACCGTCACGATGAGCGTGTCCCCCAGCTCGCCGACGTCCGTCGAGAACGGCTCGAAGCGGACGGGCCCGGCGCCGATGTCGTAGGTCACGGCGGGGATGTTCCAGAGTATGGTTATCTCCTTCCCGTTGCGGGTGACCGTGTACGGGCCCTCGTAGATGTCGGTCTCGACGGTCTCGCCGAACGCGGTGAACGTGAGGCTCGGGTCCGCGGGGATGTCCCCCTTGCCCGGACGGCTGCACTCGAGGTCCGGGATGTAGACGAACCTCTCGGATGCCAGCACCTGCGCGTCCCTGCTCAGGACGATCTCGAGGAGGCCGTCCGACTCGGTCTCGAACGTCATGTTCGCCGACACGGGGGCGGTCCCTCCGGCGATCTCCGCGCCTGACGCGTCCCTGAGGGACACGGTGCACTCCTCCAGCTCGCAGTTCTCCACCGACACGGTGAACGCGGGGAACCTCCTGTGGATCTGGTAGCGGACACCGTCCACGGAGGCCTCGGCCTCCTGCACGCCGGCGGGGACCTTCAGGGAGCCCTTGGCCTTCTTCCTCTTGGCCTTCGGCTTCGCCTTCGGGGCCTCCTCTGCGGTCGGCTCCGGGATTGCGGCGGCGTCCTCGGCCGGCGGTTCCTCCTTCGATGCCGCATCGGAGGGCCTGTCGCGCCTCCTGTCGTCGAGCCAGATGCCGCCTGCGACGGAGACCTCCGCCCTGACGACCACGGCGTCGCCCACCTCGATGGTGTCCAGGACCTCGGTCTTGACCGTCCTCAGGGACGTCCCCCTGGCATGGACGGCGTAGACCTCGCCGACGGGCCTCCCGACCGGGAGACCGATGTTGTTGAAGAAGAGGACGTTGCGCGGCTTGTAGCGGAAGGCGTCCTCGCCGTCGATGACGAGGGTGAATGGCTCCAGCGGCGAGATACCGGCCTCGGTGATGTCCACCGTCGTGGAGCGGCTGAGCCTGCCGCCTGCGCGGGGTGCGGACTCCAGCCTTCCGAGGGGGACCACGCCCTGGGCGCAGTCCACGGCGACCTCGAACCTGGCGTTCTCGCCCGACCCGTACCTGGGTATGTAGAGCTGGAACCTCCCGTCCTTGTAGTTGATCTTGGGGCTGACGCTGCCGAAGCCCGTCTGGACGTCTCCCTTCTGCTGGGCCTGGCGCTGACGCCTGGGCTCCTGTGCGGGTGCCTGAACCGGCGCCCTGTCCTTCTCGGAGAAGAATTCCTCGAAGCTCATCTCGGAAATGTCCTTGTGCCCTTCCATTCACTAAACACCTTTTCCCCGGATGGGTCGGTTGTAGATAATTATGACGAGGGAAGAAACGGTGCCAGAGGCGGCACCGTTGTTTGTTTGTCTCACCAGATGTCGACGCAGTCGTCTGGTGCCAGCCACATCCCGTCGCCCTCGGCGACACCGAACGTGTCGAAGAACTGCTGGAACTGCTGGACGGTCATGTTCACGCGGATGCAGTTCGGCGGGTGGACGTCGGGCTTCATGTACATGTCGTCGTACTGCTGGGTCAGTGTGCACACCCAGGAATCGGCGTACTCCGTGAACATCTCGACATAGTCGAAGCCCTCGATGTCGGACGCGATGTCCAGTGCCAGTGCCATCCCGCCCATGTCGGCCACGACCTCGTTGATCACCGTCGACGGGTCCATCGTCCTGTCAGGGAGGAGTGTGATGCTGGATATGTAGTCGGAGACCGCTGACGCGCGGGACTCGAAGGCCGCCCTGTCCTCTGCGGTCCACCAGTTCTCACTAGTGCCGTCCGTCCCGTAAAGGCTGCCGTTCATGTCGAATCCGTGTGTGATCTCGTGACCTATGACCGTGGCGAGCCTGCCGATGAGACTCTCGTCGGAGGCGTCACTGCTGTAGATGTATCCGTCCTGCAGGTAACCCCCGCTGACATAGACCCTGTTCAGCGAGTAGATGTGGGTTGCGTTGATGGTGTATCCCTGCATGGGCCAGTACGGCGAGTCGATCGGCTGCCCGATCAGTGCGGACTTACCGTCGACGTAGTACTGCTTCATCGCCACGTAGTCGTCCAGCAGGCTCCCGCCGGATGTGGACGGAAGGGTCAGGCCGGAGAAGTCCAGCGTGTCCGGTCCGCCGACGAGCACGGTCATGGCATCCAGCTTGTCCAGCGCGTACTGCTTGGTGGACTCGGACATCCAGTCGAGCGCGGAGATCCTCTCGGCGTACGCATCCTTCAGCTGCTCGAACAGGGAGACGACCGTCGCCTCCGCCTCGGGGTTGGCCGCATGGTCGCAGTACATGGTGTTCAGCAGCTCGAGGATTGCCCTGTCGGTGCTGATGAAGGTGTCTCACGACCCCTCGAGGGTGGTCGCGTTGTAGTCCGTGTACTCCGCCAGGAACTCCCCTCCCATGAATCCGCTGGCATGATCCAGCGTGTTGCGGAGAATCATCGCCCTGAGGCCCTCGAAGTTCTCCTCCGTGTAGAGGGAGTCGAGGGTCGTGAGCCATCCCATGTCGAACTCGGAGTAAGTGTCGGACGGATACCCCATGGCCTCCAGGACCTCCAGGATGGGGAAGGACGAGCACACGGCGTCCAGCTCCTCCGTGGTGTAGGGCACGTAGATGCTCTCGACGTCCACTATCCCAGACATGGTGATACCGGACGCGAGCTTGACCTCGAGCGAAGTTGCGGCGTCGTTCATGGCATCGGCCTCCTACTGCAAGTAGCCGATGAGCATCAGGAGCTTGGCGTAGTGATCTTCCGCCGGGTCCATGTAGTATCTGAAGCTGTCTCCCAGGTACAGAGACGGCGAGGAGAGCGTCAGGGGATCGTACGAGACCACGGGGATGTTCTCATCGGAGATCGTGTCGAATCCGGCCACGGAGACATCGACGAACGGTCCGGTCAGCACGCAGTCCCCGCTTATGAGATAGTCGGTCAGGTCCGATAGGGAGTCTGCCTCCATCAGCCCAGTTATGTACGGCATGAGGTCCCCGGTACCGGCGGAATCGCGCCCGGAGGTGTCCATGTACGATACTAGGAACGCGGAGTACACGGACACGTTGGGGTCGTTCGGATCGGTGACGACCAGGGAGTACAGGTCCGTCAGAGCCTGCGTCGTCATGGAAATGAACAGTGTATCGGATGCTGCGGTCTCCTGATGTTCGGAGAGCCATTCGTAGTTGGTGTTCAGATAGAAATCGTCGGTGGCATCGGGCACCTCCGATGGGAGGTTCCCTGCGAGATTGGAGTAGTTCCATGAGCGCGTCTGCGATGGTTCATCGTCGTACACGACGTAAGCCAGCGACATACACAGCACGATGGCGACCACTGCGACAGCCGCTATGCGCTTGTTGTCCATGGGTTCCACGGTCTGTGCTCATATAGATTGGGCGATGGAACCGCTCCGCATCCAACTGCATTTGTCTTATCATGTTCTATATTCCGATACAATTGTCTAATAATCGATGATGAACAGAATCCTTTATCTAGGAAATCTGCCTACATCCAATCCCGTTGATTTGAATGAAGTTGATTTTCGTCAGCGGAGGTGTGATTTCCGGCCTAGGCAAGGGGATCACGGCATCGTCCATCGGCAGACTGCTTGAATCCCGCGGGATCAAGGTGTCCGCCATCAAGATCGACCCGTACCTGAACATTGACGCAGGGACCATGAACCCGTTCGAGCACGGCGAGGTGTACGTGCTGGACGACGGAGGGGAGGTGGACCTGGACCTGGGCAACTACGAGAGGTTCATGGACCTCCATCTTACCAGGGACCACAACATCACCACGGGCAAGGTGTACCGCTCGGTCATCGAGAACGAGAGGCGCGGCGAGTACCTGGGGAAGACGGTGCAGATCATCCCCCATGTAACCAACGAGATCAAGCGCAGGATCACGACCGTCGCCAGGGAGTCCGGGGCCGACGTGGTCATCGTCGAGCTCGGAGGTACCGTCGGAGACATGGAGTCCATGCCGTTCCTGGAGGCCGCGAGGCAGCTGGGAAGGGACCTCGGCAGGGAGGAGAACGTCATGTTCGTCCACACCACGCTCATCCCGATCATGGGCTCGGTGGGAGAGGAGAAGACCAAGCCGACCCAGCACTCCGTCAAGGAGCTCATGTCCATCGGCATCAGGCCCGACATCATCGTCGGAAGGTGCTCCGAGCCCATATCGGCCGCGGCAAGAGCGAAGATCGCCATGTTCTGCGACGTGCCCGAGGAGGCCGTGATCTCCACGCCCGATGCCAGGTCGATCTACGAGGTGCCGCTGAACCTGGAGAGACAGGGGGTGGCCGACTACATCATAGACAAGATGAAGCTGGGCCCCATGACCACGAGGAGGGACATGGACTCCTGGGAGAGGTTCGTCAGCAGGGTCGTCAATCCCAGGAGGGAGGTCACCGTCGCCCTCGTCGGGAAGTACACGGCCCTGGCCGACTCCTACCTGTCGCACCTCGAGGCATTCACCCACGCCGGCGCCGCCAGGGAGTGCAAGGTCAGGATCAGGTTCATCGACTCGGACGACCTGCTGAAAGATGACCCGGAGAAGCTGCTCGGAGGGGTCCACGGCGTCATCGTCCCGGGAGGTTTCGGCATAAGAGGGGTCGAGGGGAAGATCGTCGCCGCCCGTTACGCAAGGGAGAACAAGATCCCGTTCCAGGGCGTCTGTCTGGGGTTCCAGATAGCCACCATAGAGTTCTGCAGGCACGTGCTGGGCCTTGAGATGGCCAGCAGCACTGAGTTCGACCCCCAGACCCCCGACCCGGTGATATGCATCATGGGGGAGCAGATAGGCGTCACGGACATGGGGGCGACAATGAGGCTGGGGGCACAGGACGTCGCCATCGCCGAAGGCTCCAAGGCCCATGCCCTGTACGGCACCACCCGCATCTCCGAGAGGCACAGGCACAGGTACGAGGTGAACCCCGACTACATCCGGAGGATTGAGGACGCCGGATTGAGGTTCACAGGCAGATCCGAGTGCGGCACCAGGATGGAGATCGGGGAGCTAGAGGGCCACCCGTACTTCGTGGCGTCCCAGTTCCATCCGGAGTTCAAGTCCAGGCCGGGCTCGCCGTCGCCGCTTCACCAGGGCCTGGTGGACGCCGCGATAGCGTACATGGAAGGACATGACTGATTCAAAAAACCGGGGGTTATCCCCCGGGAAAACGGTTTCAACTGATGTGGCGGTGGATCATATCCAGAGAGACATTGGGCCAACCAACAATGTCGAATGCCATGACTGGATTGCCGTCTGTATCCAGGAAGTACTGTACGTTCTCGACTCCGCTTGTGTACCCGAACGTCACAGTGTACTCGTCGTTCCCGTTCTGCGCCGTGAAGGTGTTGCTTCCATCTTCGGTAATCCACTGCAGCTCCACGTTCGACTGTACGTATATGAACACATGTCCGGAGTCAGGTACAACATCAAACAATCCTGTAATTACGAACTGGCTTGTCGATGACAAGAACATCGGTGTGAGAGTGGATGAGGATAGTTAAGCATAGAGATGTTCAACGTGTATCCCCACTGGGCGTAGAGCGTTATCGGATCACCTGGCGTGGCGGACACCGTCATACCCTCAATGTAGGAGGTTCCTGTCCCATCGGCACTGGTGTTCCAGCTCAGGAACACCCTGTCACCGTAGCTGAATCCCATCGTGCTGACGGTCGCCACATTGCTTTCGACGATGTGTTGGTCGTTGAAGGACGTTCCACCGTTTCCGTCGTAGATGATGACCGTGTCAGCACCATGGTCACCACCGTTGTCGTTGCCGTTCATCCCCAGTCCGATGGCCGCCACGGCCACGATTATAACGACGACAGCAACGATTCCCACGAGAACCTTGTTGTTCATGGGTCACATCCCTCTATTAAAAACAAACAGATGTCGCATACATCCAACCTAGACCTGCGGAAGCACCGTCCAGACGATGCGTTACGGAAATCCTACAGAAATCACCGAACAATGGACGTCGATGCGCGCACGCACGTGCGCGATACAAGGCTTTATAAGTAACCCTATAATAGCCGTCCCAAGGTGTTTGAAATGTCCGATGAAGATGACTACATGGCACTGCTCAACAGAGCGAAGATCGCATGCCCCGAGACCATCGAGAACCACGAGAGGTTCGAGATTCCCGAGCTGGAGATCCTCCAGGAGGGCAAGATCACCGTGTTCAGGAACTTCATCGACGTCACCGACAAGCTCAGGCGCGACCCGCAGCACGTTCTCCAGTTCCTCCTCAAGGAGCTGGGCGCCCCGGGTAACGTCGAGGGACGCAGGGCCGTGTTCAAGGCCAAGATCAGCCCCAACCAGATCAACGACAAGATCCAGATGTACACGGAGACGTACGTCATCTGCTCCGAGTGCGGACTGCCCGACACCAAGATGATCAAGGACGGAAGGACACTCATGCTCGAGTGCGAGGCATGCGGTGCCCGCAGGCCCATCACCGTCAGGAAGTCCGTCAGGGCCGACACCGCCAACACCCTCCGCGAGGGCGACATCATCGAGCTGCAGATCACCGACGTCGGGAAGAAGGGCGACGGTGTGGGCAAGTTCCACGACTACCTCGTCGTCGTCCCCGGAACAGTCAAGGGCGCCAAGATCCACGCGAAGATCTCCAAGATCTCCGCCAAGACCGCCTTCGCCGTGCCCACGACCGAGGCCTGCACCCGCTGATGAGGTACTACGTCGAGACCTACGGATGCACCATGAACTTCGGCGAGGGCCGCGAGCTCTCCGAGATCATGGCATCCCTCGGGTACGAACCGGCGGACAGCGCCGACGATGCGGACGTCGTCGTCCTCAACACATGCACAGTCGTGGAGACCACCGAGAAGCGCATGCTCTCGAGGATCTCCGAACTCAAGAGACAGGGCAAGAGGGTCATCGTCACGGGATGCATGGCGCAGGTCCAGCCGAAGCGCATCCGCATAAGGCTCCCGGACTCCCCCATCGTCAGGTTCGAGGAGTACGGCAGATTCGGGGAGATAGTCGAAGGATGCTACGGGAGGGCGGGTTCGCCGATCCGCCTGGAGACCGGGTCCGACGCCATCCTGCCGATAGCCCAGGGGTGCCTTGGCCACTGCTCCTATTGCATCACCAAGTTCGCCAGAGGGGACCTACGCAGCTACCCCGCCGACACGCTTCTCGCAAGGTTCGACGGGTTCCTCACCGGAGGCGCCAGGGAGATCCTGATAACGGCCCAGGACACCTCCAGCTACGGCAGGGACATCGGAACGGACCTGCCCGCGCTCGTGCGTTCGATGCTGCAAAGGGACGGGGAGTACAGGATCAGACTGGGGATGACGAACCCCGACAGCCTGTCCAGGGTCGTGGACGGCATCCTCGAGGCCATGGACGACGACAGGATGTACAGGTTCGTCCACATCCCGGTCCAGAGCGGCAGCGACTCCGTCCTGAGGGGCATGCGCAGGAAGTACACCGTCGAGGGATTCATGGAACTGGTCGACACCCTCCGCGCCGGATGCCCCGACATCAGCATAGCCACGGACCTGATCTGCGGATTTCCGGGGGAGACCGATGAGGACCACGAGAGGAGCGTCGACCTCATAAGAGAGCTCAGGGCAGACACGGTCAACATCACCAGGTTCTCGGCCCGTCCCGGAACCGATGCCGCATCCATGGAGCAGGTCCACGGCAGGATCTCGGCGGAGAGGTCGGCTGAGCTGACCAGGGTCAAGAACGAGACCGAGCTCGACGTCAACGCGGCCATGGTCGGCAGGAGGTACCGTGCGTTGGCGACTGAGTCCGGCAAGGATGGAACCATCCTCAGGACCGGCAACTACAGACCCGTGGTGGTCAGGGACACCGTCCCCCTTGGGACGTTCGTCGACGTCGAGGTCACGGAGAACCGTCCGCCGTATCTTCTCGGAAAACTTGTCTGAGGTTCAGAAGAGGGACCTCACTATTCTGGCGGCAGCACCCATCTTGGCACCCTCCACCGGCCTGACGCCCTTTCCTCCCTCGATGCGGATGATGGTGTCCAGGACCTCCTGCTCGTATGCCCACTGGTTGTGGATATGGATGTTCATGTTACGGCAGGCGAGCAGGAACAGGACCAGTGAGAACAGACCGAACGTTATCACGAAGAGCACGCCCATGATTATCCTGTGGGGCTTTCCAACGAGGGGCTTCATAGACGGGAAGCTCAGACCGACATCGTCCATGCGGCGGGAGAACGCCTCGGTGAACTCGACCTGGACCTTCTCATGCTTGTATGGGAAGCCGTATGTGGCGCCTGTCGAGAGCAGGAACTGGAGCAACAGCAGGACGTAGGATATCATGCCCAGGAGATATACCCTCTGATCCAGGGGCTCGGACAGGAGACCCAGATACACACCGAGCAGCAGGAGGAACAGAACAGAGAAGCCCCACATCACCAGCGAAAGGGCCCTGAGCGGTCCCCTCCCCCTCCTGTGCATCCTTCTCGCGAGATCCTCCATCTCCGAGGTGTCGGCGCCGTTCGACCGGGCGTAGCCGATGAGCGCTTCAGCCCAGATGTCGTCGCGTTTCTGATGGCGCGCGGTCCTTCCGGACAGCATGTAGAGCATGTATCCGATCACGCAGCACTCGGTGACGAGAGCGACCAGGATTCCCGCGCTCACGCCCTCCTCGGTGAAGTTCACACCGATGTTCATATCGATTACGATCGTCGCGACGGCCAGCGCCAGAAGCGCGGGCAGAGCCATGGTCAGAAGGATGATTCCTGGCTTCATCACGGTGTCGTACTCCGTGCGTCTGACCACACAGTCTGCGAACCTGTCCGCGTACGCGTTGCGCTCCATCGGGCACGGGGATGATATATACAGTAAAAACGATGTCGCCTCATGCCTGACAGCCCCGATGACTTCCTGAGGAGGATTCCGGTAGCCGGAAGCGTGATCGCGGGTGCCGAAAGGATCGGAAGGCAGATCGAAGGGCATGAGCGCTTGCCCATCCCCCTGTACATCGCGGAGCTCTTCCTCTTCCTCATCATAGCGGTGTACTTCATGCAGCTGGCCGTTCTCGGAATGGGCATAACCAGCGACTACGGGGATGTCGTCATCAGCGTGGCGACATACATCATCGACGTGATCATGATCATAGCTACCG
>ENA-UONY01002315-UONY01002315.1-human-gut-metagenome-genome-assembly--contig:-CS9-NODE-2315-length-13626-cov-4.502690_pt1 | contig 13626 bp, 15 predicted proteins | sample MGYA00242465_ERZ724012 | MGnify/ENA metagenome assembly ERZ724012 | reverse complement strand
CTAAAAAGATAATCCGATGTTTTATCATCATGCCTAAATATATTAATATCAGGAAAATACGTCCTTTCAAGTTTGTGTATGACTTTCGTAATAGATTGTCGATTCATATTATGTAATAAGTCATCTTGTTGATTATCATTTAAAATATCATCTAATTTATAATCTATAGTATTATACATGTATAACTTCCTTTCCTATTTGAATAAATATATAAATTAATGTATTTCTTTTATTTTATAAATACAATTTAAAGTGCACCTTATTTTATTTTGTGATAATATTATATCAACACCAAAACCAAGGAGGTGACGATATGAATCATAAAATTTGTATTTCAGTTATCGAAACAGCAAGGTTACTAGGAATATGCAAGCAAAAAGTCTACTCGTTAATTCACGAAGGTGATTTGCCCTGCATAAAAATCGGAAGGCGTTACGTCATTCCAAAGGCAGCTTTTGAGCAATGGCTGAAAAAGCAATGCAATTGACTTAATGTTAAATTACATGGTATCTTGAAAATTGAATAAGGAGGTCTTTATATGGCTAAACGTGGCAACGGTGAAGGCTCAGTTTATCGCCGAAAGGATAACAACTGGGTCGCCGCGATTACTCTTCCGACGCATTTAGGCGGTAAAAAAAAGTATCACTACGGCAAAACCCGTAAAGAATGCGTACAGTGGCTTGATGATATGCGTGAATCCCTTAGAAAAGGAAGTTACTCTGAAAACTCCGATATAACGCTTATTAAATGGCTGATTATATGGTTTAATAATTATTGTATCAATATTCGTCCGAGTACTCGGATGAATTATGATACATATATCAATCGCCATATAGGTTTATCGGACATTGCTGATATTCCTTTGTGTCAGATAAATACTTCTGTTCTACAGAATTTTTTCAACAATCTGTCTCAGAATGGCAGGGTTGACGGCAAAGGTGGGTTAAGCGCTAAAACCGTCAGAAACCTGTACAATATGCTTCACAAGGCACTAAAACAGGCTGTAGGTAATCAGATGATTGCAAATAATCCTGCGGAATATGTTATACTTCCAAAAGTTGTAACGCCTTCAATAAAAGTGCTTGATGTGCGTGAACAGCAAATGCTTCTTGATGCCTGCAAAGGCGAACGCTGGGAAATTGCTGTTCAAATATCTCTTTGGACAGGCTTGCGAATCGGAGAGCTTCTTGCTTTGAGGCAATCAGATTTTAAAATGTCAGATAACATTTATTATCTTGATATAACCAAAAGTCTGCAAAGAGTAAAAAATTATTCAGATGAAAGCAATGGTAATAGTACTATGCTTCATGAAAGTGGCACTAAAACCGAAAACTCCAAAAGAGAAATTCCACTTCCGCCATATCTTTCTGATATTATTGCAAAGCATTTTGCCGGACAAAAAGCGGCAGCAGATGCTTCTTTCGGATTGTACAAAACTGATCCATACATAGTCTGCAATGAAATTGGTAACTATATCGACCCGAGTACTTATAGGAAATGGTTCAAAAGTATTACGGAGAAGGTCGGTCTTTCGGGGCGAATTACTCCTCATACCTTACGTCACACCTTTGCTTCAACTGCATTAAAATGCGGTGTGGACTTGAAAAACATTTCTGATGTACTTGGTCATTATAGTACCAGTTTTACTGCCCGTACTTATATTCATACTGACCTTAAAGGAAAATATGAAGCTATGACCGCTATGTATAAAGTTTTTGAAGGAAATGAAAGGAAAGATGATGATGAATCTAAAATGCTATCTTGAAAATATATCGGATCTTCCTCTATGCTCTGTACCCAATGGAAAATATGCAGTAACTACAATTGGAAATTATATGCTTAATAAAAAGCCTATAGTTTTCGATGAATCGGCGGCTTATGTACGACTTGCTGCGCATTATGAATACATAACTTATGAGGATATTCCATCAGTAATCCGAAATATTATTGTTCTGGCTGACAGACTATCTGTCAGTTCAGGAGCTATCAAGGAAGCGATAGAGAGAGTCAAGGATTCTCCTGAACTGCAAGTTGATTTTGAGGAAAAATCGAATAGGAATCTTATTCATTTGAATAACGGTATTTATGACATTCCTTCTCAAACTCTTAAACCACCAAATTTGGATTTCGGTTTTAATTATAAGTTAAATTTCAACTATGTACCGGAAAGCGAACGCAGTCTTGATATTTTCGATAATTATATCGAAACCAGTATTGGTAAAGAAAACAGAGAGTGCCTTCTTAGGGTTATTGGAGCGGCATTGTCATCAATAAGGGACTTTAAAAAGACTGTTATTATTTTAGGCTCTCCCGACAGCGGAAAATCTAAAATCCTTGACCTTATTAAAATGGCTGTAGGCAAACAATATGTGACTTGCAAGCCCTTTGATAAGATAGGTTCCGAAAAGGCTATCGCTTCATACGTAGGAGGCAAAAGAGTAAATCTCAGACGTGATATAAAGCTTGGAGTAATTAGGGAAGACGACGGTTTTAAATCCGTTATCAGCTGTGAAGAAATCACAGGAAGATCGCTTTATCAGAATGAAATTTCTGTTATTCCTAAAGTGATGTGCATTGCTGCAAGCAATGCTTTTCCGAGGTTTAAAAATGCTGATGACGCTTGCCTTAACAGACTGGTTATCCTTAAAATCAAAGGATTTAAAGGTATTCCTGATCCGTATTTTCCTGAAAAACTTTTTGCTGAAAAAGACTCTATTTGTTCATTAGCAATTGACAGACTCAAAGAATTTGTCGATTCAGGATACGACTTCTGTATGTCAGAAGAATCCAAAAAGCTTCTTGAGCAAGAAAAATCCAAACTTCACACAGTTGAAATCTTTATTGAAGAACATTACGAACTTGATTCTAACGGTTCTGTTTCTTCCGTCAGACTTTATGAACATTATAAAGAATGGTGTAGAGATAACGCTATTGATCCGACCGGAAGGAATACCTTTTATGATGAGGTTTGTCAGTTTAATATTGATATAACCCGTGATAAGGTTTGGGTTGATGGTAAACGCATTAACGGTTTTATAGGATTAAAACTCAAGTCAGAAGACCATGAAAACTTGATTTTTACCAGAAAATAAGGAGGATGTTTTTAATGAAAGAAAAGAGTATTCAAATACGTGTTAGTGAATCTGAAAAGTCAGAAATAACACAAAAAGCCAATGAAGCCGGACTTTCAACAAGCAACTACATAAGGGCAATAGCTCTGAAAGACGACAGTTTAAAGATTCTGGCAAACGGACAAGATGCAGCAGCTGCCATGATTGAACTTCAAGTCGAAATTCAACAAGCCGTTCGTGCTGATAAAATTCCAGACAACTTAGCTACAGAATTTCTCAAAAAACTTGAAGATTTATCAAAGACCTTTGCTGAAATTCTGAACCAAACGGACGATATTTCATTCGGCGAGGAGGAAGAGTAACATGGCTATACTTAAAAAAATCTCAGGCAATAATATGCTTAGATGCTATATAGCTATGATATTAGCCTATATAAGAGAAGGATACAAGACCTGTGACGGTCAGTACTGCGGTACGAAAGGTTGCTGCAACGATAATCCTGCACGGGATTTTTATTCTGTGAAAAAAGCATTTCACAAAACCGACGGCAAACAGGGAGAGCATTTTGTGCTCTCTCTTGAAGCCAATAACAAGGCTTCTTATGAGGAATGCATGGCTGTTGGCTATGAAAATAGCTGATTATTTTGAAGGCTTTCAGGTTGCTTTTGCTGTACATAAGGATACCAATAACCGACATATGCACTTTGTGGTAAATTCCGTATCATACAAGGACGGTCATAAATTTTCACAAGGACCAGACGACTTAAACAAATTTAAAACATACTGCAACAGGATTCTTGACAGCCATAATTTTGACATCATAAGAACAAAAACTTACGAAATGTGCGACAATGAACCTTATCCTATTAATAATGGATTTGGGTTTATTGAAGCAGCCGAAAACACTCCAAAGTCCGAATCTGAAATGAATGTGATAGTTCCTTTTGATGAGAATAATTACGATGATGCTGAATGCGATTATTCAGAAGATTCATCTTATGCTTATAATTACTATTATAACAAAAACGAGTACTACAAACCTCAAAAACATAAAAAACATAAGAAAAAATCAAAAAAGGAGAAGAATAAAATGAGCAAGAAAAAATCTTTTGTACCGGAGATTATTGATAAAGAAGAGAATAATCTGCAATTGGATAATCCGGATTTTTTAAATGAGAACATGCATATTATTGCAGTAGATAATTCCAAAAAATGCAGTATAAAGGTGAAAACCAAAGAACAAGCTGCATATCTTGCAGGAACGTTATTCACATCAATTGATACTAATAATGATATTCAGCAAGGTATAAGCGATTTATGTCAGGCAGCAGGCAATGGTAAAACGATACGCTGCATTATCAACAATTCAAAAAATTTGTCAATTGAGATTGATGATGAACAGTAACCTCTATTTTTTTAAAAAAACCTGGACAACTGGACAAATTATTTTTCTTTTTTATATCCATATCAAAACAAAATTTTCTGGCGTGGCTGTACGGTAGCTGTATTTTTTCGTTTTTAAAGCAAAAAATATCGCCCTCTGAATTGCTTCAAAGGGCGTATTTACGTTGGTTGCGGCGGCAGGATTTGAACCTACGACCTTCGGGTTATGAGCCCGACGAGCTACCTAGCTGCTCCACACCGCGATATATAAGTTTCAAGTACTTAATTATTATACCATATTAAAAAAGCTTTGTCAAGCTTTTTTTTCAAAAATCCGTACTTTTTTTAGTACGGATTTTTATAAAACAAATTTTGCCTTTATTTTTTTGTAATATAGAGCGGCTTTTCTTCACCATTTATTGATTTAGCAGTAATTTTAATGCCTGTTACATCAGGATTTGAAGGCACTTCAAACATAGGTTGCATCAAGACGTCTTCAATAATAGACCTAAGCCCTCTCGCACCAGTTTTCTGAGCAATGGCTTTTTTAGCTATCTCCATTAATGCATCGTCTTCAACAATTAAATCTATATTATCATAATCAAACAATTTTTTATACTGCTTAAGCAATGCATTTTTTGGTTCCGTTAAAATTTTAATCAGAGCTTGTTCATCAAGTTCGTCAAGTACAGTAATTATAGGCAGTCTTCCTACAAGTTCCGGCACAATACCAAATTTAACCAAATCCTGAGAAATAACTTTATGAAAAATATTTTTTTTCATTTTCTCTTTAGAATTTATTTCAGCGCCAAAGCCCATTGCAGACGAATTTATCCTTTTCAGAATTGATTTTTCCAGACCGTCAAAAGCGCCTCCGCATATAAATAAAATATTTTTAGTATTTATCTGAATAAATTCCTGATTCGGATGCTTGCGACCACCCTGAGGAGGAACATTTGAAACAGTACCTTCAATAATTTTTAAAAGCGCCTGCTGAACACCCTCGCCGCTTACATCCCTGGTAAGAGATGTATTTTCTGATTTTCTGGCAATCTTATCAATTTCATCAATATAAATGATACCTCTTTCAGCCGCTTCAATGTTAAAATCAGCAGCCTGAATAAGTCTTAACAAAACATTCTCAACATCGTCGCCGACATACCCTGCTTCTGTAATAGTAGTAGCATCGGCAATAGCAAACGGTACGTCAAGAATCTTTGCAAGAGTAGACGCCAAAAATGTTTTTCCAACACCGGTAGGCCCAAGAAGCAGTACATTACTTTTCTGAATATCCACATCATCGTCATCATTATTCTGACTGATAATTCGTTTATAGTGATTATATACAGAAACTGCCAGCGTAATTTTAGCTTTATCCTGACCCACAACATATTCGTCCAGAACAGACTTAATTTCAGCCGGAGTCAGGAGATTTATTGTCGTTTCATCTCCTGATTTATTCTTATTTTCATTCTTTCTGCTAGTTTTAGTTTTAGCAAGCGGACCCATTAACAGTTCATAGCAATAAATTACACATTCATCGCAGATATTTGATGCTCCGGCAGTAAAAATACTCTGAACCTTATCTTCGCTTTTTCCGCAGAAATTACAGAATTTTATTGGTTTTTCCGGCATAACTTCCTCCCCGATTATCTATGCTTGATTACCTTATCAATCAGACCGTATTCCTGTGCTTCAGCAGCAGTCATAAAATTATCACGATCAGTATCACGGCAAATTTCTTCATAGGACTTTCCAGTATTTTCACTAAGAATTCTGTTTAGATTTTCCTTAGTTTTCAATAAATTATCGGTTCTTATTTTGATATCGGTTGCCTGACCCTGAAGACCTCCTGATATAAGAGGCTGATGAATCATAATTTCACTGTTCGGCAGTGCAAGTCTTTTTCCCTTAGTGCCGGCAGACAGCAGAAATGCGCCCATAGATGCAGCCAAACCAATGCAGATAGTTGATACGTCGCATTTTATATACTGCATCGTATCGTAAATTGCCATACCTGCAGTAACCGAACCGCCGGGACTGTTAATGTACAAAGAAATATCCTTTTCCGGATCCTGTCCTTCCAAATGGAGCAATTGTGCAACTACAATGCTTGCCGTAGTATCGTTCACTTCTTCAGAAAGCATTATAATTCTGTCATTAAGCAGTCTTGAAAAAATATCATAAGAACGTTCTCCGCGGCTTGTTTGTTCCACAACATAAGGTACTAAACTCATATTTTCTCTCCTTTTCTTAAGGCTTATGCCTTCTATATCTCTATTATCTGTATTACAAAGTCGGCTGCCCGATAAGGGCAGCACGATTATAAACGAACTTATTCAGCAGCTTCGTCTTCTGACTTTTCTTTTTCAGTACTGATCGTATTATCAACTACAGCATTTTCTTTTACAAATTCAATAGCCTTTGTAACTCTCAAATCTGTTATAAAATCATCCATAGGAATTCTGAGCTTAACGTCCTCAAGAGACAAGTTATTAGCGTCTGCCACTTCCTGAAGCTGACTGTCAATTTCTTCTTCTGCCGGCTGAATGTTTTCCATATCGGCAATTTTTTCAAGCGCAAGTCTCAACTTAACTTCATTTTCGGCTCTTTCCTGGAATGTTTCTCTGAATGAATCCATATCCATACCTGTATACTGAAGATAAATATCAACACTCATTCCCTGCTGCTTGAGTCCATGTTCAAAATTTCTGATTAAGGAATCTACTCTATGATCAAACATGCATTTAGGAATAACTCCATCAGCAGTATCTATAAGAGTCTGCATAATGTAATTTTCAAATTCAGATTCTGCTCTTGTTTCAGCCTGTTTTTCAAGCTTTTCTCTTAAGTCGTCTTTCCACTCATCAACTGTATCAAATTCAGTAGTATCCTTAATAAGCTCGTCGTCAAATTCAGGATATTCAGATGCATTGATTGCATGGATCTTAACCTTGAATACAGCTGGCTTTCCTGCATATTCTTCCATCTGATAATTTTCAGGGAATGTTACGTTTATCTCAAATTCATCACCGATTGAATGACCTACGATCTGTTCTTCAAATCCCGGAATAAACTGACCGCTTCCCAATTTAAGAGGAAATTCGTCAGCCTTACCGCCTTCAAACGGAGTACCGTCCATAAAACCTTCAAAATCTATAATAACCTCGTCCTGAAGCATCGCCGGTCTGTCATCGACAGAAACAATTCTTGCATTTCTCTGCTTGATCTGTTCGATTTGAGCGTCAATATCCGCATCAGTTATATCCTTGACATTTTTTGGTGCCTTTATACCCTTATAATCAGCAACGGTAATTTCAGGCTTTGTAATGCAAATTGCTTTAAATTCCACACCGTTTTCCTTGTCGGCAGAAACAACTTCAATTCTCGGAGTATCAACAAGAACAAGTTCTGATTCTTTAATTGCGTCAGGCATTTCTGAGTTGATAAGACCGTTGATAGCTTCCTCATAGAATACGCCTTCACCGTAATACTTTTCAACAAGCTTCTTGCTTGCCTTACCTTTTCTGAAGCCGGGAACAGTTATACTCTTCTTTTGTCTCTGATAAGCTTTTTCAACAGCTGCTGAAAAGGCTTCAGCGTCTACTGCGAATACCAATTCATGTGTATTTACGTCAACCTTAGTTGATGATTTTAAACTCATTTTTAAATCCTCCAATTTATTTATAGGTGCATACCTTTTTCATTATATCATATTCAACTTTTTTTTTCTACATAAAAATTCGACTTCTACATTTTTTACAAATTATAATATTTTCACAGGCTTAAATTGTAAAAAATCACTAGAAATTAAATTAAATTTTATACCGTCCCGTTCGCCGTTAATTGCATACTTTATTGACGGTCCGTGAAGATGTCCATACCAGCAATATTTTACTCTGTATTTATATAGCACATCAAGTATATCGGGATTACAGTTATTTCCGTAAACCGGTGGATAATGAAGAAACACAAGCGGTTCAAGCTCTTCTTTCAAAGCTGACTGAATAGAAGCCGTAAGCCTGCCTGCCTCTCTAGCCAATACTTTTGCATCCTGTGGTTCTCCCGGCATATTAACCCATCCTCTAGTACCGCAAATTCCATAATTTTCATAAACAAAGTGATTATTATGAAGAATACTCAGAGAGGAAAATCCCCATGAGGAAAAAGTATCTTCCATTTTTTTGCGTGAACACCACCAGTAATCATGATTTCCTTTTAAAAGGATTTTCTTTCCTGGCATTTTTTCGATCCAGCAAAAATCCTCATAGGCGTCACGGATATTCATAGCCCATGAACTATCGCCAGCGAGCACAACGGTATCTTCAGAAGTGATATGCTCATTCCAGTTTTTTTCAAGAAGCTCCATGTAATTTTCCCAGCCTCCGAAAATATCCATTTTCTTATTGGATACGCTCAGAGCAAGGTGAAGATCGCCAATTACAAATAACGCCATTACGCCAGACCAAAATCCTTCATAACGTAGCTGTTCATATCAGACTTTTCAATAGAACCTGTAAATCTTCTTTCCTTGTTTTTCAGATCAGCAAGAGCAGACGGAACAGTAATATCAGAAAGCTCTGCAAGCCTTGCGACCATATCATACTCGTCAAGATCTGACTTTTTGCCTTCAATTGCTTCAAGAACGCTTGCACTGAACTTATATGGACTAGCTGTTGAGGCAATTAGAGTTTTTGTTTCATCTCCCGTAGCCTTTTTATAGTCCTCATAAACCTTTACAGCAACTGCTGTATGAGTATCGCATGTATATGAATACTTTTTGTAGATCTCGCTGATAGTGGCCTTTGTCTGTTCGTCATCACAGTAACCGCCGAAGAATTCTTCTTTAAGTACTTTCTTAACATCGTCAGTCACTTCATATCTTCCTGTTTCTGCCAGACTGCCAAACCATTCTCTGATCTGAGCGTCATTCTGATCTGTAATCATATAAAGCAGTCTTTCAAGATTGCTTGAAATAAGAATATCCATTGACGGCGAGCATGTTGCATAGAAATCTCTGTTTCTGTCATAAACGCCTGTTTCAATAAAGTCTGTAAGAACCTTGTTAACGTTTGAAGCACAAATAAGCTTGTTTATTGGAAGTCCCATCTTCTTAGCATAGTAAGCCGCCAGAATATTTCCGAAGTTACCTGTAGGAACAACAACGTTAATTTTATCACCCAGTGCAATTTCTCCGCTTTCAGCAAGGGACGCATAAGAAGAAATATAGTAAACGATCTGCGGAACAAGACGTCCCCAGTTAATGGAATTTGCGCTTGAGAACATAAGTCCTGCGGCATTCATCTTTTCCTTAATTTCCTTGTCTGTGAAGATCGCCTTTACACCGTTCTGACAATCGTCAAAATTACCCTTTACTGCGCATACGCCTACGTTTGAACCTGACTGTGTTGTCATTTGTCTTTTTTGCATAGGACTTACGCCGTCCTCAGGGTAGAAAACGAGAATCTGAGTTCCTTCAACATCCTTAAAGCCTTCAAGAGCCGCCTTTCCGGTATCACCAGAAGTTGCAACAAGAATAATAATTTTCTTGTCCAGATTAATTTTCTTTGCTGAAGTTGTAAGGAAATAAGGCAGAATCTGAAGAGCCATATCTTTAAACGCACATGTAGGACCATGCCACAGTTCAAGCATATATGTTCCGTCAAAAAGTTCTGCTATTTCAGCAATATTTTCAGTTTCAAAATTCTTTGTACTGTAAGCGTTATCCGTACAGTACTGAATTTCTGCATCTGTAAAATCTGTAAGGTACTTCTTAAAAACATAAGCTGCTCTGCATGAATAATTAAGGCCTGACAGATACTTGATCTCGTCCATAGTCAGTTCAGGAATAGATTCCGGAACAAAAAGTCCGCCATCCTCTGAAATTCCCTGTGTGATAGCAACTGCACTTTCAACTTTAATATCACTGTTTCGTGTACTCTTATAATACATAAATACCACCCTTTTTAGTATCAAACGCCGGAACCGTCATAGGCGTTTTTCATATATTCAAGACTGACCCCTTCGTCCTCAGCTGTAACAAAAGCCACATCAAACCTAGGCTGAAGTTCGCAGTCTGTTTCCCTTAAATATTTTTCTGCGGATTTTATTATCCGTCTTTGTTTTTTTATGCCAACGCTTCTGCTAATTTCAACTGCTTCCAATTTCCTGAATTTTATTTCAATAAAGCATATGTATTCCCCATCAATGGCAATTATATCAGTTTCTCCGCCTTTAACGGTATAATTTCGAGCAAGAATTTTCATGCCCTCATTTTCAATATATCTGCATATCTGAAGCTCGACATCACGTCCATAGTTATTTTTTTGCATAAATCTTTTTCAAAAACGAAGGTCTGTGTATAGGACAAGGACCAAGTTCAAGTATTTTTTCTCTATGAAGCTTTGTACCGTATCCCTTATGCTTTTCAAATCCGTATTCCGGATACTTTTTCGCCATTTCAAGCATATACCTGTCCCTTGTAACCTTAGCAAGTATTGAAGCCGCCGCTATGGACGCCGAATTACCATCGCCTTTTACCACAGCTCTTACCTCGCACGGTACATCGGGAGTTTTATTACCGTCTGCCAATACAAGCGCCGGTTTTGTTTCCAGACCTAAAACCGCCCTTTTCATTGCGAGCATTGCGGCATTCAGAATATTTATTTCCTCTATTTCCGCAATAGTTGCTCTTGCAATACAGTAATCTTCTGCCTTTTCAATAATTTCATCATAAAGCTTTTCACGCTTTTTTTCCGACAGCTTTTTACTATCATTGAGCCCTTCGATATAATTGTCAGGATTTAAAATTACCGCCGCCGCATAAACATCACCGGCAAGAGGACCTCTGCCTGCTTCATCAACGCCGCAGAAAATTCCAACGCTGTTTCTGACTGCCTCATCATATTCCCACAAAGCGTCCATTACCGCACCTCCGCCGGTAGCTCCAAAGTAAGCCTGCCTAGCTTGCCGCTTCTGAATTCGTCCAAAACAGTAATTGCTGCTCTTTCAGTATTGACTTCTCCGCCGGAAACCAGCATACCCCTTTTTCTTCCCACGTTTTCCAGCAGTTCAAAGCCTGTTCCCTGAGTATCAATTTTATATCGCTCTTCAAGAGCCTGCGGATATAATGACGAAAGATTTTCAAGAAGAAGAGAAGCAAGGGCTTCAATATCAAGAATATCGTCCTTTACAGCGCCTGTAAAAGCAAGTTTTCTTGCTACTTCCTGATCTTCAAATTTAGGCCATAAAACGCCGGGCATATCAAGCATTTCAACATTATCCCCAAGCTTTACCCATTGTTTCGTACGGGTAACTCCGGGACGGTCCTCAACCTTAGCCTTTTTTGACTTCGCCATTCTGTTTATAAAAGAGGATTTTCCCACATTAGGTATGCCTACAATCATAAGTCTCAGAGGAGCGCCTTCAATACCCTTTGCACGGCGTTTATCCATCAGTTCTTTTAAAAGCTGATTCCTGACTGCCGGAAGAAAACCTTTTATTCCGTCTCCGTTTTTACAATTACACTTTATAACCGTAAAACCTTTTGATTTATAATGATTTATCCATTTTGCCGTAGCGTTGTCGTCTGCCATATCAGCTTTATTTAAAATAAACATTCTCGGCTTGTCCTTAACAAGTCTGTCCATCTCCGGATTCCTGCTTGATTCAGGTACTCTGGCATCAAGAATTTCCACAACGCCGTCAACAAGAGAAAGATTTGACTGGATCATTCGTCTTGTTTTTGTCATATGTCCGGGAAACCACTGAATATTCCCCATTTCTGCCATAAATCAGTTCCCCTTTCCCTTTATTTTACAGTACCAAAGTCTGAAAACGGATACATTCGCAAAATAACTTTTCCGATAATATCTTCCTCAGATACAAGTCCCACATCTGAATGGCGGCTGTCTTTGGAAATATTTCTGTTATCTCCCATAACAAACACATATCCATCCGGAACAGTAAGCGGATATTCAAAGGCAAATTCATCTCTTGTTGTAGGTTCGCTTATATAATTTTCTTCCAGGACTTTTCCGTTAACATAAACGATACCCTTTTCAAAATCAATATCTATGGTATCTCCGCCTTTGGCAATTATCCTTTTTACTATTTTACAGCCCAGTCCGTCCTTTTCAATAACACGATCATCTTCGCCGATAAGATTGGCTTTTTTATCATCTATAACAACAATGTCTCCGGTTTCTGCACTATAACCTGCACTCATTACTAGAAGAGTATCACCGTTCTTCAGAGTAGGTTCCATTGAGCCTCCGGAAACCGACGCTATTCCCATAATATAAGTGAACAAAAGAATAATTATAAACGAAACTGTAATGACCCATTCTGCCACATCGAGTATATCATACAGAACAGATGATCCGGATTTTTTACGTTTTTTCACTGCCGGAGTTATTTCTTCAGTTTCAGAAAAATCCGGTTGGGAAATATTTATCGCAGCTTCTTCAGCTCGCAGCTTTTCAGCTTTTTGCTTTTCAAGCTTTTGCCGACGGATTTTTTCAATTTTTTCCGCAGTTATACGGCTTGATTCAATGATTTTATCATCATCTGGAATAACTGCAGTTATTGCCGATGCTGATACTTTCTGCTCCGGCATACATTCAAGGTTATCCGAAGAGGACTTTACATCGTTTTTTTCAGCATCTTCCTGTCTGTTTACAGTCCGTACAGAAGCCCGAGCTTTAGGCTTATAAGCACCGCTCCTAGCCTCCGCAAGTATACTGTCAATAAGCGCCTCACGTTTCTCCTTCGTCATTTTATTATTTTCCAAATCTTGTACTCCTTAATTGCCGTCAGTCAAGTACAGAAAAATTTTCAAAAGGATAGAACCGCAGTAAAGCCTTTCCAAGAACATCTTCTTCCTTGACAAATCCAACATGAGCGTCACGACTGTCAGTAGAATTGTTTCTATTGTCACCCATAACAAAAATATAACCTTCCGGAACTGTTAAAGGATATGTAAACGCTCCCGGATCAAGTCTTGTAGGTTCGCTTATATAATTTTCCCTGAGCACTTCTCCGTCAACGCTAACCTCTCCGCTTTCAAAATTAATATCAATGGTCTGTCCGCCCACGGCTATAACTCTTTTAATAAGACGCTTGTCTAAACTCCCGCCTTCAACAATATTTGTAGTTCCCGCTTCATAAACAT
>ENA-UONY01002312-UONY01002312.1-human-gut-metagenome-genome-assembly--contig:-CS9-NODE-2312-length-13639-cov-7.200309_pt1 | contig 13639 bp, 19 predicted proteins | sample MGYA00242465_ERZ724012 | MGnify/ENA metagenome assembly ERZ724012 | reverse complement strand
CCGAAGCCTTATGGCTTCGGGACCTTCTTTGGCAGCGGGAGAAGGATTCGAATTGGATGGTAGGTGTAAAATGCTGTAAAGCCATGTCAAAAAAATCCAGTAAAATCAGGCTTTTTCGGCTTTCGGTGTAAAATGCTGTAAACGCTTGTAAAAGCTGTTTGGGGTAAACTTAGGGGTAGAAATCAGCGTTGCTTTTTGTCGTTTTCTATGCTATTCTGTCTGTGGCGCTACCAGTCAACGGCGGCGGTTGGCCCCTATCACGGGGGCAGCTTCTTGTCCCCTGATCTCGCGAAAGGGGGGCTGCCCATGAGTACATCCGAAGTCTTAGAGCTTTGTCTTGTTATCATTGGTATTTGCAGCCTGTTCATTCAGGCAAAAAAGAAGTAACCGCCCGGCCTCACAAGCAAGCGGTTACTTCGTAACTAAAGCAAGGGGCTAACCGTCTGCCGATAGCGCCTCTTTCTATTTTTATTATAGCAAGTTATTTCGCGGTGTCAAGTGCCGCTCTGCCTTGATCTCGAATTGAAGAGCACATTTTGCGCTTACACTGCAAATATGCAGCAAGAGCGGAGGAATCGCCCTCCGCTCTTCTATTATCCCTCTCCTTGCCCATCAGAGGCCGCAGGAGCGCTTTCGTCACGCTCTATGGCTTCGTCTATGGCTCGGTTGATAAAGCCGTTTACGCTCTCGCTGCGGGCTTCTGCGTGGGTCTTGACAATATCTTTCTTACCTTTCGGAACAATAAGGCTAATTCGATCATAAGCCTTTGCCATATATCGGTTAATACTTTCGGGGCTGTTTTTTCCCCCCATAGAATCACCTCCGGTTTTATGATACCACATTCGCATATATAAGTATATATGCGAATGCCACAAAAGCATATATGAATATTTGTGCACATTGCTTCTTGCATATATGAGCATATATGCTATAATGCAAGCATGGCAGACGTGCAATAGTTTATCAGCCACCGCAACTTAGGAAAGGAGGGATTAAGATGAAGCTGCGGGAAATGTCCGTCGAGTACCAGGAGGCGGCACAGATCATCAGCGACAAGATCAAACTGTTGAAGCCGGGGCGACCGGCAAACGATCCGGAGCTGAATGCTCTGTATAAGCTCCGCAGCGAAATACGAAAGGTCGGTGAAATTTGCGAAAATTACTATGAGAAAGGATACTGGAGAGATGATCGATTCTGCTTTACCGTATCGAAACAGCGAAGACGTCGGGTCGTTACAGGAGTACCTAAAAGACACCGCGAGTACGAACGACGAAGCCTTGCTGCGGGCGAAAAACGTATTGAGCAAAGCGATACAGACCGAATTGACGGCCAAACAGCAGGAATACTTGTTGATGCAATTCTGCGATGGTCTGACGGTAACAGAGATCAGCCGACGCTGCGGCGTGGACAAATCAGTTGTAAGCCGGACAATTAGCCGTGCAAAGCGGAGACTGTATCACTGCATCAAATATGCGATGCTCTAAGCAGGAAAAAGCCCTCTGCATCCTCGCCGACCAAAGCCAGATGCAGAGAGCCACCAACCACCACAGGGAGGCCGGTATCGGTATTATACCGACCTCCCGCAGAAAAGACAAGGAGGAAAATATGGGTTATTTATCTGAGCTTACTGCACATGAGCGTTTAACTGTTGACAATGCAACGCTTGACATGTTTACCGCTTTCGAAAGCGGATCAGACTTGATCTATGATATTTGGGAGCAGTATTTTTCTGATAGGGAGCAAAAAAATATCGAATCGAGAGACTTAGAATTCATTGGTCGCATCCTGTATTCTGTCTACGATAGAATGGCAGACGCCATCCGCGACTATCACTTGATGCTTGGGCACTATGACGAGCTTACCGTGCAATGCTTTTTAGAAACAGCGAAACGCGCTCAACTGACGGCAGACGCCGCAAAAGCAAGGGAACACGCCCAGAAAGAAATGCGATCCGCAACGTATGATCTCAACGATGCAGATGCAATTAAACTTCTGACAGGTAAGGGGGCAAGCGCATGAAGCTCCTATACTGCGCCCGCTGCGATACGCCGCTTATGAACGCCGCCACGGTGCACATCTGCCCGACCTGCGGGGCTGTGTACCGTCAGCATGGGACGCGCTTCACCTTTGCCGCCGACCTGTCCGGCGCGTACATCAAAGAGTTTATGAACAGTCTGGAGGTAACCGCATGAACGATGACGATAGATATTTCCCTTGTATACCGACACCAGTCGGCATGGTCCCATTTATCGGCTTCACCATGAGCGTTGAGCGTGAGAAGGAGCTGTTTGGGAGAAAGGAAGAGGAAAGCAAAACCTGATCAGATAGTGCAAAGCCCCACCGGAGCGCTCCGACGGGGCTTCCTGCTTTATAGGAGACAGAAAATGGCACTAACACACTCTACACGCTACAGTACCTCGCAGCGCTGCCCGCCTCATTACTTCGGGCGGGACTTTGCAAGGGGGCAAAGGATAGGCAATCCCGCTGCCCTTGCTGCCTGCTGCCGGTCTTTCTCCGGCTGGTGGCCTTTGTATCGCTGCCTCCTTTTACGCCATTTGCGAACCTGCAATGGGGGTCCCGTTAGCGGCTGCGTGTTTAACGAGATCGTCGAATATAAAGGATGCAATCTTGCTGCCATCCGGCAAGACAAGATTTGCAAGCAAGTTTATTGTCTGCGCCGGACTGTTCGAAACTCCATTGATAACAGCTGCACTCGACCGTCCGATGCCGGAATCGGCAAAGCCTACCGTCGCCGTTCCAAAGTCCAGCCCATCCTTGACGCGACCGCTCACGCTGCTCACGCCGCGCATTAGCTCCGGCAGGCCGTCGCTCAGTCCTTCCGCGCCGCCCTCCATCACATAGCGAAACACGCCGCGCGACCATTTCGAGGGCGAGTGCTCATCAAAGCCGTCCTTTCCGGTAAACCATCCCTTGATGGTATCCACAACGCCAGTCACTTTGCCCTTGAGCCATTCCACCTTGTCGGTGATGCCGTCCCAAAGCCCCATAAGGAGGTTTCTTCCCACCTCTTTCATCTGCTCCGGAATGCTGTGGAACCAGTCAAGCGCCGTCTGCGCCGCATTCGGGATAGTCTCGGTGAAAAACGTTTTGATCGCCGCGACTGCGCCGGAAATGGTTTCTTTGATTTTCTCCCATGCGGAGATGACCGCATTTCGGAAATCCTCATTTGTATTCCATAGGACAACGATCGCGGCGACCAATGCACCAACAACCGCAATAACCGCTCCAATGGGGTTTGCAGTCAAGGCTGCATTCAAAGCTATCTGCCCTTTTGTCATTGCCGCCTGTGCAAGCTGTGCCAGCGTCATTTTTCCTGTAAGTAACGCAACGATCGTTTCACCGACAGTCATTGTCCCATTTAATGCGGCCTGTGCAAGTGTCGTATTATTCAGCCCCATAGTTAGGAGCGAAATGGCAACCTGTGCATTTTGAAAGCCCTGGACAAGATGTTGAATCGCCATTCCTGCCTTGAGCGAGGCAAAAGCACCGGCAGCGACCCCGATAACAGGGATGATCTGATTGAGCGTGTCCATCAAAGTCTTGCAAGCGTCTACAGCGGAATCAAACCCCGTCGTAATGACATTTGCCACTTTCTCCCAATCCACTTTTGCCGTAAAATCCTGCACTGCCGCCGTTGCGCTTTGCAGCATCGGCGTTACAGAATCCAGAATAGGCTCACCGAATGCGGCTTTTAGCTGTCTCCACGATTCTTTCAGGTTGCCGAGAACGTTTTCCCAACCGTCAGCCTCGCGTGAAGCTTGCCCCAGCGCGCCGGATAGTTTTTGCGAATCTTCCACCATTTTCAGAAGAGTTTCCTGCTTCTGGATTTCGGAAAGCTCATTATACTTTTGCCCGAAAAGCTCCATAGCGGCCGCGTTTCGTGTTGTCTCCGTGGCCGAAAGTCCGAGGGCTGCGTCGTTGGCGAAGTTACCTTTCAAAAAGGACTGCAACGTTTCTGTGGCCTGCTCAACACTGGTATCATAATAGGCCGCGCTGTCTGCCGCCGCTTTCAATGCGCGCTCCATCAGATTCATGCTTTCGGTCGCATCACCTCCGGAAGAGCGAGCAAACGCATAAATTTTGCTGCCGAGTGCGTTCAAGCGCGTCTGCAAGATGCCGGATTCATCAGCTACGCGCCCAATTGCCTTTGTAGCGGTGTCCTGCATATCACCGAAGGTCTGTTCAAACGCGCTTGCCTCTGCCCTCACCTCAGCGGCGGTATCTACACCGACCGCGGTTAACGCTGTTCCGACTGTGGTAACAACTGCGCCAATTTTTGAAGCCGTCTTTATCACAGAGCCGACGTTGTTTTTGACCTTTTCGAACGAGGACGTTATTTTATTTAGGCCGCTGTCAACACCGCTGTCATCAACCGTGATTTTGACGGCAAGGTCAAGTAAATTCATTCTGCCACTTCCTTTCCGAAGGTGTATCCCTTGTCATACATTGTTTGCGCAAAAACGACAACACCGTAAGCAGGTGTCCCCGGCTGTATTTCTTCCGGGAAAGGAGGAGCCTGCCGCGGCTTTCCGGCAGCTCCATCCTCATAGCCCATATCAAACGCGCTTAAAATGTTGCGATTCATGACCTTTAAGTATCTACGCGCCCAGGCTTTACTTCTCGTTTTGTGTTTCATTTGCTCGCCTCTTTTCAAGCTGGATCCCTGCGGAAACCATTACAGCCCCTGCAAGTGTCCCAAAGAATACACCGACGGCAAACACCGCCGCGCCGCAAAGAATCAGTCCCATATAGTGCTGCCCCTTTTCAAAAGTTTTCGACATTAACCGTTGCTGTTTGTTACATAACGATACGGAGATTCTGTGCCGTCCCAATCATGTACGGCGGCAGGGGTAATGGTGGCGAGCTTGCCGGGGGCGCTCCAAATGCCGAAATACGCGCTATCGGAAAGCGCGGAATTTGCATAGCGCTCCATCATGTCGGCGGCATCGTTCAGATCTTTTTCGCTGAAGTATGGACGCTCAATCACAATGTCGTCTTTCAGCGAGCGCCGCCATGCAAGCTCCATCATGGTATGATTGTTTGCAGCCTTTGCAGCATCGAACATTCGCGTCAGATCGGCTTTGTTCAGCTCTACGCCGCTTTCGAGCAATTTTGCATCTGCGGTCAGTTCGTCGCCTTTCAAGATGTAGCGCTCCGCAATCTGCTTGCGGAAATCATCAACGGTGGTTTTGATCGCTTTGTGAGCTGCAAGAATTTCCGCGTCCGTCTTTGCCTTTACGGGTGCGAATTTTTCAGCATAGACGGTGGGCGAGTAATAGCCGCTCCACTTGCGTTCAAAGGCTGCGGCTTCTTCCTGTGCTGCGGCAATCGCGGCGCGGCTACTGGTAACGGTGTTTTTAAGGTCGTTTACAAAAGACATATTTTTTTCCTTTCTGCGGTCTTTCCCGCCGTCTATCAATTCAAATTTGGACAGTTTTCATAGCCGTTGCGGAATACGCTGTCGGCCTCATAGCTGACCTCAAAAAGCGGGGTATGGTAGCCGCTGCTGTCCTTTACAAGCTCGCGGTTTGCATCGTCCAGCGCATGAAACGCCGGTACAATCTGCTTTTCCCATGTCTGCCTTTCAATGGCCTTGAAGCAATGCGGGCAAGTGCGGGCATAGTCCCCATTTGTGACGCTTCGCCCGTACACTTCCCATGTGCCGCCGCAATAGTGGCACTTGATACGCATATAGCCCATGACTTTCTCCTTTCTCACGCCGAAACGCCGCGCCGGTAAATAAGCCGGTCGAGGGCATAAGCGCAGGCGTCTATGGTGTGGTTGTCCTTGTCGGGCAGTTCGGAAAGAAAGTTTCCGTCCTTGTCCGTTGCGTAGCTGTAATTTACAAATTCGCGGTATGCTTCGGGGGTTCGCTTCGGATCAATCACAATGCGCCGATGTTGCAGCCATTTCACACGGTAGCTCACGCATCCCGGCTCTTTGTGGCATGGGATGCACTTCAAGTCCTCCGCCTGCATATCCGCTATGGATTTCGGCTCCGCACAATCCGCCGTGATTAGCTGCTTTTCCTCGTATACGCCGCCCAATATTGGCAAATGGTACTCACCCCCGCCGCGGTCATAGCGGCGCTTTTTGATTTCCTCCGCAAGCTGCTTATTCGACAAATGCCGCTTGTATATTTCGTCAACAAAAAAACGGTGTCGCTCTTGCGGTCATAAGACACGCGGAGAAATGCGGCGGGATCGACCGCAAATCCAAAGTCTAAGCCTTGATAGAAATAGCCCATTTGCTCTATTTCCTCGTCGGTGATCTCCCGTATTTCCAAATTGGGAAAGACTTCGCCGCCGGCGCCGGTCGGTACGCCTAAATATTCGTGTTCATAGGCTTTCGGGTTTACATCGCGCAGCCGTTCAGCTTCATAAAGAAAACTCTCGCCCAGCCAGTCTGGGGGAATCATGGTATAGTCTGTCAGCAGCGTAACGGCCTTTTCGTCCGGCTCCCGTATAAACACATTCACCCAGCTGTTGGATGAGATCGGCGGGTTAAAGGTTCGGAACACGATAGCCTCCGGCCCCTGTCCTCTAAGTACCGATTGCATAACGTTTCGCGTGAAGTTCGGCCCGCGCAATTCGCTAAATTCTTCAAACCACACATAGCGGAACACGCCGCGCCTGGGCTTGATGCTTTTTAACTTGGCTGCATCGTCCAGCCCTCGAAAAAGGATCTGTGCGCCGGTCGGGAGATAAGTATAGGACATGGGGGACACACGCCCGCGCCATAGATGGGAAACGCCCAGCGTATCAATGGCCCATGCGATTTGAGAAAAGACGCTATCCCGCATTGTTGCACCCACAAGGCGGAATACAATGCCGTTGCTCTGCCCCGTGGTATCTGCCATAATGCCGCTCACAATCTCCAAAGATGTAAAGGAGGACTTGCAGGAGCCGCGCCCGCCGGGGAGGTTGAATGTGGTGTGCTTCCCCTCTTTCAAATCGTCATGCAGCGGGAAATATACGGGGGCTATATGTTGCTTTACGTCTATGCTGTCAATAAGCGCCCGCGCCTCTCGCTGCTGCCTCTTGATCGCGCTGGTTGCCCTCACGCGGGCTTTCAGACGGTCATAATACATCTTCGCCGCCCTCCTCCAGCTCTTTCAAGACGTCGTTAAACTCGGTGAATTTCAAACCGTAGTCAAGCAGTGTCCGCGCCGCTGTGATGTGGTTCGCGCTCGTTTCTTCATCGTCTGCGACAATGGCCCCCAGCCGGTCTATTGCGGCGGTCAAATTCTGTTGTAGCTGCCTTGTTGCCCTGTCCATGATCCCGGCGGCCGCATGTTTGTATGCTGCCGAAAATTCGGCGTCTTGCAAGCAACGGTTGATAGTCTTCACACTCACGCCTGCAATCTTTCCGGCAGCTTCTTTCGTTGGCGCACTCAATAGTGCAGCAAGTATTTTCTGCTTTTTAGCGTCGATTGGTATATCACCCCTTTTTCATTGGACAAATACAGCCAAAAGCGGCCGAATTTACTCATAAAATGGTCTCAAGCCCCGGCTAATGCTCGGATGCCGGAGGTGTCGCAATGCGGCTGCGTGGGTCCTGTGGTCTACGGCCTGCTCGTGCCAGAACTCGGCAACTATGGCGTCACGCTCGTGCTGTGGTAATTGGTCGAGGGCTGCATATACCGCATTCTGCATCTCCCGCTCCTCGACCTCTTCAAAGCCCGCCTCCGCCGCAGGATCAGGGATCGTATCCGCAACGGTGAAATCACCGTCGCCGTCAGCGTCCAACGGTATATCAAGCGATACACGATTCCGGTTGAGTGGGTCTTCTTTGTCTCGCCTGGTTCGCATCCCGCAAGCCGCTGTAAAGCTTGATTTGAGCTTGAAATCGAACATGGTAAGGAATACCCCTCGCTCCGGTTTCCATGCTGTCAGCGCTTCTATAAGGGCAAGAAAGGCCGTCTGCATGAGGTCACTTTCTTCGATGCCCGCGCTCTCACGAAATGCCCGTGTCCATCGTCCGGCCTGCTGTGAGGCAAACCGCTCGACCGCTGCCCATAGCGTCAAAATGTCTGCATTTCCGTCTCGCACATCTGCTGCGAGTTGGTTTGTTTGCTCGCTCTGTGTGGTAAGTGAAATCACTTGCATATTGCGCCCTCCTGTGGTAGAATCAGAATTAACAAGTTCAGGTTTACCACAGGTCGCTCTCCCCGGTTTTGGGGAGGGCTTTTTCATAGCCGGAAATGTTTGTTTAGGCGACGCTCGAAAGGATCCCGGTCATCGGCAGGTAAGTGAGGGACAATGAGATGCTGCAGTTCGTCACGCTGGCGGTAGCGGTCGATTTTCCTGCGCATTGGTCTCGTTGCTGATAAGATGTTGATTGCCACTTGAAAAGTCATAACTTCACCTCATATCAAAATTGAAAGTTAGCTTTTCCTCCTCCCCGGCAATGCTCTTGTGGATCAAGTCGGCAACAGTTTGCTCACCGTGCCGCTTTGCATGGGCACGAATCGCAAGAACTAAATGCTGAAGCTCCTGATTCCGGTACTTTTCGCCTCGACCGGCCTTGTAAAACAGCCACCGCTCGAATGCCCTGTATAGCTGGTCTCCAAAGCCGGTTGCGATCTGCGGCGGGATTTTTAGGCTCATGTGCCGCCCTCTAAAAAGCCGCCGCGCCGCGACTTTTTTCCGGTTCCTGGTACGGCTCAGAAAGCTCAATAAACCGTTGATGCTCTCCATCGAAGTGCATCTGCACTACGCCTTGTCGACCACGGCGGTTTTTTGCGACAGAAACGCCAACCGTGCCGAATTCGTCGATTTTCCAGAGAAACAAGACTTTCGAGCCGTTTTGCTCCAATTCGCCCGAATCTCGCAGGGAAAGCAGCGTCGGACGCTCGGTATCGCTTACGCCGCGGTTGAGTTGCGCCGCTGCAACGATGGGGATTTGCAGCTCAGAAGCAAGATTTTTCAGGTCGCGGCTGATTTGTCCCAATTCGAGGTTGCGGCTGTCAGCTCTGCGTTCCGCCTGCATTAGGCCGATATAATCGATGACGATTAACCGTAGGTTTTGAATAGTCGCCGCCGCGCCTCGGATTTTGCTTACCGTTGCAGCGGGCTTGTCCCAGAAGTGAAGCGGTAGGCGCTCAAGACGTGTAGATGCAGCGGCGATGCTGTCCCAATTGCTTTCCACATCACGGTCAATGAGTTGGTCCATCGTTGCGGCACTGCGTCGTGCAAGCAGGCGTTCCGTCAGCTCGGAAGCGGACATCTCAAGCGAAACGAAAAGAGTTTCGTTTCCTGCCCGTGCGGCACTCTCTGCAATGTCAAGCAGGAAAGCGGACTTTCCAACGCCGGGCCGCGCGCCAATGATAACGAGTTGTCCCGCCTCAAAACCTTTGAGTTTGCTGTCCAGCAAGGGGAAGCCTGTGTTAATCCGCTGTGTTTCCCTCGCCGATAGTTGCGACATGGTTTCGATAAGGGCCTGCGAGATCGTTTTCAGTCGCCCGCCTGTGCTGTTAAGTAAGTGCGCCTTACAGACTTCGGCAACCGCGGCGGCTGGATTATCTTCATCAAGGGCTGCAAGCACGCCATCGCGCAACCTCTTTTCCGCCGCGTGTTTATGTAGCAAGCGGGCATACTCCTCGGCGTTGGAAAGGGTAGGCGTTACGTCGATGCAGTCGGCGAGGAACTGTCGGGGATCGTCCATGATGCTGCGGAGACTATCGACGGCAATGTTGGCATCAAACGCTTTGCCGCGTGATACTGCGCTATCCGCTGCGTCAAAGACCGCAGCGCAGGCGGGAACGGAGAAGTCCTCGACGCTCACGATCTGTCTGAGCTGCAAGACCCGTTTGGGTTCGAGGCAGACCGTTGCGGCCAGCGAGTATTCAAGGGCCGAGGTATCCTGCATCATGTACCGCCACCTCCCATTTTCGCCAGAAGTTGGGTGTATTGCTTCCTGAACTTGCCCCCTGACAGGATATTGCTCTGCCAAAACGGATCGGACTGTGAAAACTGCAAAACCTCGTTGATGCTCTCCCAGTCGTGCTTGTCCAGCCGATGGCACTTGTCGAAGTCCGCCGCCCAGCTTTGCAAGGTAGCCTCTGTGTGCGGCGTACAATTTGGCAAGCGCGCCTCGATTTGATCTGCAAGCCAGCGCGCAGCGCGATAGGGAAGCGAATCGTGCTCAAAAACCTGCTTTGGTCTCTTCGTTCCGGCGGGAGGCGGAACAAAAGAATGATTTGAAGTGAATTGTATTGTATTGGTATCACTCGTATACGCTTCATGCGATGGTATACTATCGAATACGGTCGTATCATTTCGAACCCGAGACCACCTTGTCTCGATTGATTCCCTTGCCTTCTTGCAGCGATCTTTATACCGCTTCTCGTCAGCGTCTAAAAGCGGCTGGACAAAGCCCCAAACAATGGACAGTGCCGGATTGTTGAAAGCTGGAGCAATCCCATCTTCTCCATAGCTGAAAATCGCATCCAGAAGCATTCCCTTTTCCTCAAGGGAAAGACTATTTATTCCTGACCTCAAAGTAAAATAGAGTATCACTCCTGGTCGCTTTCCGTTCGGCATAATCAGCTCACCTTTCGCTGCGCTTTGGCCCAATCAATCAAATCGTCGACAACAATGCGAGTACAGCCGCCAATCTTGACTGCAGGAAAACCAGCGGTATTACACCATTTATAAATAGTTGGGCGTGATACGCTCAAAAGCCGTGCCGCCTCCGTGACAGTAACTAAAACGCGATCCAAGTCGTTCCCTCCTCAAAAATAATATTGACAAAACCGAAAAACTTGTTACAATGGTGTAAAAACTTGAATTTCTTGTCATTCACAGTATACTCAACTTATCTTCGGTTGCCAAGATATTTGCGCTAAAAAATAGTAAGAACAAGAAAATCAGTCTTTAGAGGGAGCATCGATATGGAACAAATGTTTTTTCCGGTCACGCAAAAGAAGGCAAGTAAAACAGGGGTAGAGTGGTCATCTGTTGCAAACAAAAATGCCATTTTCCCAACACAGCTTAGAGATTTGCGAAGGGAAAAAGGCGTGTCACAAGATGAGTTATCTAAAATACTCGGCGTATCGAAGTCTACACTTGGACTATGGGAAACAGGAGACACATTACCTGATGCAAGATCACTGCACGATTTAGCCGTCTATTATGGAGTAAGTGCAGACTATCTTCTTGGACTAACTGATGTGCAAACGTCGGACACAAATATAAAAGCTATATGTGAATACACCGGTCTTCACGCGGATACCGTTGTTTTTTTGCATGGCTACTTATCTGCAACTAATCAGAGGGACAACGTTATAATTTCATTTTATAGGCGCTTCTTTGATGATGTAGTAATGAGCCATTCAATTGGCGAAATGTGCGGAAATATTCTCCTTGCTGGAGAAGCAAATGCTATTGCTAATATGACAGATGAATCATCTACTGAAAATGATAATACTCTACGAATCGACGGTGCCGCTTTAACTGAAATAATAAATGATAAAATAGGAATATATCCTCTTCCGGCAAAAAAGGCTTCAAATTATTTTCTTTTAGCTGCTCAAGAAATTGCAAAATCTAATATAGATCAATCATTGGCTGATATTATGGATGACTATTCTGCCTATTTAGAAGATTATTATTGTAGCGATTCTAAAGAATACCCTGACTTCAGATGGCCTATAAAAACAAAGTAAAAAACCGTCCCCGGTGCAGCAACACCGAGGACGGCTATAGGGGTAGTAAACTTGCAGAGCCTACTACCCCTATATCTTAACATGATATAGGAGGAAAATCAATGCCAAGAAAATCAAATACTCGCGCCGCGTCTGGAGCCGGTACGATCCGGCAGCGGCCTGATGGCCGATGGGAGGCCCGTGTGACCGTCGGCACAGACCCTGGCACGGGGAAACCGATTCGCAGGAGCCTCTACGGCAACACGCAGAAAGAAGTGTTGACCGCTATGCGCGACGTGCTAAAGGCCGTTGACGATGGCCTTTACATAGAGCCGACGCGCCTGACGCTTGCGCAGTGGCTCGATATCTGGCAAAGCGATTATCTGCTCTCGCAGAAATACGGCACGGTCAAGACCTACAAAGCACAGATCGCCACACACATCAAACCGGCCCTCGGTGCTGTGAAGCTCTCCAAGCTCACACCGCACCTCGTTCAAGGCTTCTATAATGATCTGCTTGCCAACGGCCGCACCGTTCCGAAGAGGGACAAGCACGGCAAGATCATCAAGAAAAAAGGCGTCATGGTCACGGAGACTGCACCACTCAATGCAAAGACTGTGCGCAATGTCCACGGTGTTCTGACAAAGGCCCTTTCTCAGGCCGTAAAGCTGGGCTACATCGCACGCAATCCCTGCGACATGGTAGACCTGCCCCGTGTTGAGAAAGCGCATATCATGCCGCTTACGGACGAACAAGTAAAAGCTTACCTCTCCGCGGCAGACGGCGATAATGACTATGGTGACATTTTGAAGGTGATCCTTTTCACCGGGCTGCGTGAGGCGGAGGCGACCGGTCTGACTTGGGATTGCGTTGACTTCAAGAAAGGCACTGTCACAGTCTGTAAGCAGCTCCAGAAACGTCCCGCCGAGGCCGGAGGCTTCCAGTTTGCCGCCCTCAAAAACGACAAGACGCGCATTCTGCGCCCTGCTCCCTTTGTCATGGATATGCTGCGCGCTGTCCGCTCCAAGCAAGCACAGCGACGTTTACAGGCCGGTGATTTGTGGCAGGACTGGATAGACCCCGCCAAGCAGTACGCCGCATGTCGGCTGGTCTTTACCAATACCCTCGGTGACCATCTGCACCCACAACGGCTCTACGCCCATCATAAAAAGATCGCAGCTATGGCTGGAGCACCGGATGCCCGCGTGCATGATCTGCGCCACACCTTCGCTGTGCTCTCCCTGCAAAACGGTGACGACGTGAAGACCGTGCAAGAAAATCTCGGCCATGCGACCGCGGCTTTTACGTTAGACGTTTACGGTCACGTCTCAGAGCGCATGAAGGAAGATAGCGCCGCACGGATGCAGGGGTATTTTGAAAATCTCAAAAAGGCATGAAAATGCTCCGTCGATCTCGCATCGGCGGAGCAGCTTTTTGCCTGAATTGTAGGGGTAAAAAATCCAATTGGGGTAAACTTAGGGGTAAAACGCATTGCGGGGAAGTACAGTCACAACTTTTCCTTGCGGAATTAGAGATAATAGAAAGAAAAAAGACCGGAAACTCAACATTTCCAGTCTTTTTCTTTGGCAGCGGGAGAAGGATTCGAACCCTCACATACGGAGTCAGAGTCCGCTGTGCTACCATTACACAATCCCGCTATGTTCGCTTGACGAACATTTGTTATTATACCAGCGGTTTTGCATTTGTCAAGAACTAATTGCCAATTTTCCGGATTTTTTTCATTTTGGTGCCGCGGGCTGCTTTCGGTCTGCGTTTCAGCGGCAAAGCCGCTCGGACGGCGCGGGCGGGAAGCGGCTTGCGCGAGGGACGTTTTGATCCCGGTGTTCGACGGGTGGTGCGAAGAAAAGGCGATCCACGGTGGAGCGGCTGCGGCAGGCGGGAGACCGGAGCGCGGCTTGGCTGTTTCGGCGGAAGGAAAATCGGCAAATTTTACGGATTTGGTGAAAATGC
>ENA-UONY01002307-UONY01002307.1-human-gut-metagenome-genome-assembly--contig:-CS9-NODE-2307-length-13685-cov-5.676889_pt1 | contig 13685 bp, 13 predicted proteins | sample MGYA00242465_ERZ724012 | MGnify/ENA metagenome assembly ERZ724012 | reverse complement strand
GTTCGATGATGCGCTCCTGATGGGAGATGATGATGATGGATTTGCCATTCTCCTGCTTGTAGAGCTGCTTGAACGTTTGCGTGAGGCGATCGAAGCTCCACAGATCGATGCCTGCTTCTGGTTCATCGTAGATGGCAAGATCGGGATTCGCCGCAAGCACGGTCGCGATCTCGATGCGCTTCAGTTCGCCACCCGAAAGGCTCTTGTCGACTTCGCGGGTGAGATAGTTCGCCGAACAAAGTCCCACTTCGCTCAGGTATTCGTTGCAAGCGAGCATGGGTAGGCGCTTTCCTGCTGCCAATTCGAGCAGCTTCTTCACCTTCATGCCCTTGAAGCGAGCTGGTTGCTGGAATCCATATCCCACGCCCATCCGCGCGCGCTCGGTGATCGAAGCGTTCGTGATATCTTGCCCTTTGAAGATGATCTTGCCGCTCGTAGGCTTTTCGATGCCCATGATCAGCTTGGCAAGCGTGGATTTACCGCCGCCGTTCGGCCCGGTGATAACCACGAACTTATCGGTATCGATGGTAAGCGAGATACCATCGATGATGCGTTTCGTTTCTCTCGAACCTTCCGCAAGGGGAACCTCGAAAACGATATCTTGTAATTCAAGCACGGTTACTCCTCAAAGCGATAGTGCATTCTTCTCATTGCTTCTCTTGAAACTATAGCAGTTTCGTTTCCCTGACGTGCAGGTCTCTCAAGTTGTAGAAATACTACCATTTTAGTAGGAATTAGCAAGAGCCAGCGAGAAAAGATGTACTAATCTGTTTACAAGCGGCGAGCGCTCGTTCTTGTCGTATACTTTTACCTGGCTTATCAAGGCCATTCAAGAGATAAGGAAGTGAAGGCGGAATCCATGGATTACCAGAGCGAATTCGATCGCTGGTGTGAAAACGTATCCGAGCCGGTCTTGGCTGCGCAGCTCGCAGAGATGCGGGAGCGTGCCGATGCCCAGGCGATAGAAGATGCATTCTTTCAGGAACTCGAGTTCGGTACGGGAGGTCTTCGCGGCGTGCTCGGCGCGGGCACCAATCGCATGAATATCTACACGGTGGGCAAAGCCACCCAGGGTATCGCCGACTACATCAAGACGCACGTGGGCGTGGATGGCACCGTGGCGATCTGCTTCGATTCGCGCATCAATTCACGCCTGTTCGCCGAGACGGCTGCTGGTGTTCTTGCGGCCAACGGCATCACGTCGCATATCTATTCGCGCTTGGAGCCCACCCCAGCGCTTTCCTTCGCCACGCGCTACTTGGGTTGCGCGATCGGCATCAATGTCACCGCTAGCCACAACCCCAGCGCGTACAACGGCTACAAAGTCTATGGCCCTGATGGCTGTCAGATCACCGATGAGATCGCCGATGCCATCACCGAAGCCATCGCGCAGGTGGACGTGTTCGAAGACGTACGTACGATGGACTTCGCGCGCGCAATCGACGAAGGCCTCGTTAGCTATATTAACGAGGAGGTGCTCGATGCATTCCTCGATGCTGTTTACGAGCAGAGCCTTGAGGTGCCAGATGATCAGGGCGAACTGCGCTTGGTCTACACGCCGCTCAATGGTACCGGTCTTGAATGCGTGAACCGCATCCTCGAGCGCATCGGCGTGCGCGATGTGTACATGGTGGGTGAACAGGCCTATCCCGATGGGAATTTCCCTACCTGCTCCTATCCTAATCCCGAGATCCGTGAAGCGCTCGAGCGTGGCATTGCTCTCTGCGAGCAGGTGAAGCCCGATCTCTTGCTCGCCACCGACCCTGATGCCGACCGCGTGGGCATCGCGGTGAAGGACGGCGATGACTATCAGTTGCTCACGGGCAACGAGACCGGCGCGCTCCTGTTCGACTACATCTGTCGCATGCGCTCCCAGCTAGGCAAGATGCCCGCGCGTCCGCTTGCGGTCACCACCATCGTTTCGACGAGCATCGTTGATGCGATCGCGGCCGACCATGGCGTAGAGCTCAAGCGGGTGCTCACGGGCTTCAAATACATCGGCGGTATCCAGCGCGAACTGGAAGAGGCGGGAGAGCTCGACCGCTTCATCTTCGGCTTCGAAGAGAGCTATGGCTACTTGGCAGGATGCCACGCGCGCGATAAGGACGCGATCGTGGCTTCGATGCTCATCTGTCAGATGGCACGTGCGTATCGCGCAGAGGGGAAGAACCTCTACCAGGCCATACAGGATCTTTACCAGAAGTATGGCTATCACCACAATCGTACGCTTGCGTTCACCTTCGAAGGAGCTTCGGGTGCGGCGCGCATGGCTGAGATCATGGATTCGCTGCGCGCGGATGGTCTCGATAGCGTTGCGGGGAAGGCAGTGCTTGAAACGCTCGACTATCAACCAGGCTTAGGCGCGCTTCCTCCTGCCAATGTGATCGAATTCGACCTCAAAGATTCGTGTAAAGTGATCGTGCGTCCGAGCGGAACCGAACCCAAGATCAAGGTCTATCTCTTCACCACGGGCGCGAGCATGGAAGACGCGCGTGGGGTAGGAGACGAGCTTGCCGAAGCGCTCAACGTGCTCTTTCAGTAGTTCGCAAAGGATGCAGCAGTGGCAGAAGATAAGCAGAAATACTCACTCATCTCGCTCGATACGGGTGAAGAGCCCGTAGAGACCACCGAGGTGGAAGAGCGTGCGGGGGTAACCACCACCACGCAGGTCGTAGATGGGGAAGAGACCATCCGCGTTTCTTCGGCAGGAAGAACAGCTGCGACAGCGGATGCTGGTGTGCCAGCAGAGGATCTGTCGGAGGTCACAGGTGGGCAGGCGCCCATGCGCGAACGTGATGCGCGCCATGGTGAAGAGCCTGTTCAGGAAGAGGCACCTACGCTCACCTCCGATGCGCCCGAGGACGAAGAGCCCGTTCCGTATCGCCGTATGCAGTCGGTCATCGTCCTTTGCCTCATCGTGCTCATCGCGGTGTTCCTCGTGTACTTCAACTTCTTCAGGTAGGACTGTTCTCATGAAACGCGACCAAAAGAACATGACCAAACTGCTCGTGGGCGTGATCGTGGCGCTCGTGGCGGTGCTCGCCGTGCTCGTGGTCGTGCTCGTTCTGACGCCGAATGCAACGATCACCTCGCATTCTGCTCAGGCCGAGGTCGAGGCAGAGCAGAAAGCGCTCAAAGAAGCGGAAAAAGAAGGCTACTACGATACCGATGTCATCGAAGTGGTCGATCTGAGCGGACTGATCGGGCTCGATCTTGCTTCTGCGCTCACCGAGATCGGTCACGGTGCGGAGATCGATGGCGATCCGAAGCTTGTCGCGGGAGGGCTTAAAGAGGTTACGGTGCTCCTTGGCGAAGAGAGCGCTTCGATCGATACCGGCATGGCGCTCACGCATCTCTATCTTGATAAGGCAGGCGTGGTGGTTTCAGCGAGCTACCGCATCAACATCAACGATCTTTCCTGCGCTACGCTGCCATTCGACCGCATCGTGAACGAGGCGCACCTTATCGAGCGTTTGCTCGAAGGCGCGGGGCTTACGAGCATTGTGCCCGATCCAGTGGTCGCTCCTGAGAAAGAGGAGTATGCGCATTACGATTCAACGGGGAAGACCATCGATGAAGAGCGCTTCCAGTTCGTCGGTACGGGCACCGATGAAGCAGGGCATGCGTTCGATTGGGGTGTGTTGCTCGACTACGACTACGCCCAGGCGATCGAAGAGAACAATCTCGCGAAGACCGTTCGCACCGTTGAGGTGGCGATCAGCTCCGCTTCGTAAGAAGCTGCCCTTTGCACTCCTGCCATCATGTGCTATGATGCACAGGCTGTAAAATACAAGTAAGGCATGCGCCTTCACCTGGTTCGGCACTTCGCCGATGGGTCATTCGAATAGAACGTCACTTTGGACGAACATTCTTATGGCCTGCTGTGTGCGGGCTTTTGTTTTGCTCAGACATGAATTACACACAAGGAAGAAGTTAAGAAAAAGGAGGTGGGCACGATAGCTGCCCAAGAACCAAGGCTCAACGACGAGATCCGTGCCAAGGAATGTCGTCTTATCGCCTATGACGGAACTCAGATGGGAATCTACCCAGTCGAGCAAGCTCAGCGCATCGCTGATGACGAAGGCTACGACCTGGTCGAGATCGCTCCGCAGGCTGAACCGCCCGTGTGTCGCATCATGGACTATGGAAAGTTCAAGTACGACCAGGCGATCAAGGCCAAGCAGGCGCGCAAGAACCAGAGCAAGGTCGAAACTAAGGAAATGAAGTTCCGCCCGAAGATCGACATCGGCGACTACACCACGAAGAAGAAGCACGTGCTGCGCTTCCTCGAGGCAGGGTCGAAGGTCAAGATCACGATCATGTTCCGCGGTCGTGAGATGTCTCATCCCGAACAGGGTTTGAGCATTCTCGAGCGCCTGGCGGACGATCTGAAAGACGTTGCGGTCATCGAGAACCAGCCGAAGATGGAAGGCCGCAACATGCACATGCTCATCGCTCCGTTGCCCACAACGGTGAAGAAGAACAAGAAAGATGAAAAAGGAGAGGATGAATAATGCCTAAAATGAAGACTCATTCTGGTACCGCGAAGCGTTTTCGCGTAACTGGATCTGGCAAGATCATGCGTGCTAAGGCGTATAAGTCTCACATCATGACGAAAAAGAGTCAGAAGCGTAAGCGTAATTTCCGTCACGAGACCGAAGTTTCTGCTGCTGACAAAAAAGTAATCGCACGCAATCTCGGTCTTCGATAAGTAAGGGAGGATTCAGTTATGCCTCGTGTAAAACGTGCCGTTTCCGCACATAAAAAGCGTCATACCGTTCTCAACCGTGCAAAGGGTTATTACGGTGCAAAGTCCCGTTCCTATCGCGCTGCTAAAGAGCAGGTCCAGCATTCGCTCCAGTATGCCTATCGCGATCGTCGCACCAAGAAGCGCGCGATCCGTCGTTTGTGGATCACCCGCATCAACGCCGCCGCCCGCACCAACGGCCTTTCTTACTCCGTGTTCATGAACGGCCTCAAGAATGCCGGTGTCGAGCTCGACCGTAAGGTGCTCTCCGACATGGCGATCAACGATCCTCAGGCATTCGCTGCTCTTGCTGAGATCGCTAAAGAAGCAACCTCTGTTAAGCAGGCCAAGTAATGAAGGTCGAAAAGGTCAAAGAGGAAAACGGCGAACTCGAACTTTCCATCACGGCATCGCCCGAGGAAGTCGATAAAGCCTTCACTGATGGTCTTGATGTGTTCATCGATCAGTTCCAGCTGAGGAGCCTCGAAGGCGAAACCGCACTGCAGAAGATCTATAACGCGATGAGCCCTGAAGAGGCGCGCGATGCGGTTTCTTCTGCGGTCATCAGCTATCTTATTCCGTTCGCACTCGATCAGGAGAACATCATCCCGATGACCTCTTCGAGCGTCGACGCGGAATCGGATCCTGTTGAGGGTAAGGAATTCACATTCAACGTGACCATCCTGCCAAAGCCCGAATTCGAGCTTACCAGCTACGATCCAGTCGAGGTTAGCGTGCTCGCACCGCTCGATGTTACCGAGCAGGATATCGATATGCAGATGCATATGCTCGCGAGCCAGTTCGCTACGGTGAAGGTCGATCCTGAAACAGGCGAAGAAGAGACCATCATTCCCGAAGTCACCGACGAATGGGTCGAGACCAACCTCAAGGGCATGGGCGTTACCACGGTCGAAGAGCTGCGCAAGCAGTTCCGTGCAACTTCGGAAAAGGTCAAGGAAGAGCAGCTCGATTCTGCCAAGGCGAACGCGGTCATGGCAGAGTGGGCGAAGCGCTTCGATGGCGAAGTCTCACCCAAGATGGTCGACGCGATGACCACCGATATGCTCGAAGGCTTCAAGATGGAGCTTGCTCAGCAGGGCAAGACGCTCATGGATTTCATGCTCGAGCAGAAGACCGATGAGAAGCAGATCCGTGCTTCGCTTGCCGCGCAGGCAGAAGCTCAGCTCATCAACGGGTTCGTGTTCGATGCGATCTTCCGCCATGAAGGCCTTGAGCTTGAAGTCGACGATCTGAAGCATGCTCTTAGTGCAATGGCTCCTGGTCAGGAGGAAGAGGTGTTCGATCAGCTTCAGAATGCTGGTCGTGCATTCCTGCTCAAGGAAGGCGCTTCGCGCATGAAGGCTGCCAACTGGGCTATGGATAACGCCAAGATCACGGTGGAGGAGCGCGAAGCATAAGCGCATTTCTGTACCGAATTCATCAAGGTTTTATGAAGAGAAGCTGCTTTGTTGCGGCTTCTCTTTCTTTTGTCGTGTGCAGAGCGACGCTCAAGTGGCGCACGGTGCAATGTCTGGTGCGGGTATTGTAGAATATCCTCATTAACGCAGAACTAAAGGAGACTACTGCATGTGTGGAATCGTCGGTTACACCGGAACGCAGCAGGCTAAGGGCATCCTGATCGATGGCCTTCAGCATCTTGAATATCGAGGCTATGATTCGGCGGGCATTGCTGTATTCAATGGCAAAGAAATAGAGGTCGTGCGCAGACAGGGCAAGGTTGCCGAACTGGTTGCAGCGCTGGGTACGGATGATTGCTTGGGCACTTGTGGTATCGGCCACACACGCTGGGCAACGCATGGTGCGCCGAGCGAGCGCAATGCGCACCCCCACACGAGCTGCTCGAACAATATCGCCGTGGTTCACAATGGCATCATCGAAAACTTCAACGAACTGCGCGAAGACCTCATGCTGAAAGGGCATGTCTTCTCATCCGATACCGATACTGAAGTGGTCGCGCACTTGGTGGAAGATTTCTATCGGGGTGATCTGCTCGAAGCGGTGCAGAAAACCTCTTCGTTGCTTACGGGCGCCTATGGTATTGCGGTCATCTGCACGGATGAGCCGGGGAAGATGGTCATCACGCGCAAGGATTCTCCTATCGTTGTCGGCTGCGATAGCACGGGAAGCTATGTGGCATCCGACATCGTGGCGCTCGTGCGCGCCACGCGTGATGTGGTCATCCTTGAGGACAATCAGTTTGCGCTTGCTACGCCTGAAGGTGTTACCTATTACGACCGCTTCGGCAAAGAGATCGAGCCAGAGATCACGCATATCGACTGGGATATCGATGTTGCCGAGCGTGGCGGCTATCCCGATTTCATGCTCAAAGAGATCCATGAACAGCCACGTGTGGTGCGCGATACGCTCGCGGGGCGCCTAACGGACCAAGAGATCGTGATCGACGAGCTGAGCCTTACGCGACAGGAGTTGAACTTCGTCGATCGTGTCTACATCATCGGTTGCGGCACGAGCTACCATGCTGGCCTTATCGCGAAGAGCCTCATCGAAACCTGGGCGCGCATTCCCACCGAGGTGGAAGTGGCTTCCGAGTTCCGCTATCGTAATCCCATTATCACGCCCACCACCCTGGTAGTGGCGGTGTCGCAGTCGGGCGAGACCGCCGATACGCTCGCGGCTATTCGCGATGCGCGCATTCGCGGGGCGAAGGTGTTCGGCATCACGAATGTTATCGGTTCGCCAGTTGCGCGCGAGTCGGACGGGGTCATCTACACGAAGGCGAACAAGGAGATAGCGGTCGCCTCGACGAAATCGTTCATCGGTCAGGTGGTGAGCCTGACGCTCATGGCGCTCATGCTCGGGCGCGTGAAAGGCAAGCTCAACCTTGCACAAACGCACCTGCTCTTCTCCGAGCTTGCTGATACGGCTGAGCAGATCGAGGAGATCCTCGAGAATACCGAAGCTATCGAAGAAGCGGCAGAGCTCTTCGAAGGAAAGACCTCTGCGTTCTATATCGGCCGTGGCTTGGCATCGGTCACGTGCTATGAGGGTGCGCTCAAGATGAAGGAGATCTCCTACGTGCATGCTGAGGCTTATCCAGCAGGCGAGATGAAGCATGGACCGATCGCGCTTATCGAGGATGGATTCCCGATCGTTGCGGTGGCCACGCAAAGCCCCACGTACGAGAAGACGATCTCGAACCTAGAAGAATCGAAAACGCGCGGTGCGACCATCATCGCCATCGCCACGGAGGGCGACACCGACATCAAGAAGGTCGCCGACAAGGTTATCTATATCCCGCGCGTGCGCGACACCTTCATGCCCATTACGGCAAGCGTGCCGCTGCAGCTGCTTGCGCGTGCGGTAGCGGTCAATCGCGGTTGCGATGTCGACCAGCCGCGCAACCTCGCAAAATCGGTCACGGTCGAGTAGCGGGCATTTTGATGATGGATCCAAAAACGCAACCGGCTGGCGGGGAAGACGCAGCCGAGAACTCCAGCGCCGCGGCCGAAGCGATCGCGCGCGATTTCGATGAGAGTATTCACTTGGAAAGCTCCCATTCGATCGGCGTTGATATCGTCGAGATCGAACGCATGAAGGCGATTCTCGAGCGCACTCCGCGCTTCAAAACGCGCATCTTCTCTGAGGACGAGCAGGCCTATTGCAACAAGAAGGCGCGCCCTGAATGTCATTACGCCACGCGATTCGCGGCCAAAGAGGCGGTGCTCAAAGCGCTCGGCACGGGCTTTTCCGAAGGCATCGGTCCGCGCGATGTTGAAGTGGTGATCACCGCCAAGGGCAAACCACAAGTGAAGCTTTATCGCCGCGCTGAAGAGAAGGCGGCTGAACTGGGCATCAAGGACATCCCGCTCTCGCTTTCCTATACGCAGGACGATGCGGTGGCCTGCGCGCTTGCGCTCATGAACGAACCAGAGGAGAAGGTCGAGAAGGTCGATCCGCTGCAGGACCTTCATCGCCAGTTCAAAGAGGTCCGTTCGATGCTCGATGAGCTCTAGCGATCGCGCATCGGGCTTTCTTACGACACGCTATAAATCGGCTTGCTGCTGGATGCTATGAACTATAATCTTCTTGCTGCTACAAAACGATAGGAAGATCCATGCTCGCTCCATTCGAACTAGCTAAAGCCATTCCGCTACCCGAACCCGATACGAATAAATACACACGCGGCAAGTGCGTGCTTCTCGTAGGCTCGAAGCCCTACCCAGGCGCTGCCTGCCTTTCTTCCTGGGCATCCCAGTATGTGGGTGCGGGGTATACCGAAGTCTTCACGGCGGCTGAGAACCGTTTCATCTTGCAGATCTGGCGTCCATCGCTCGTGGTGCGCTCGTTTGAAGAGTGCGTCCCTTCGCACCTTATCTCGCCTGATCATCCTGGTGCTCTGGTCGTAGGATCGGGCATCGACGCGAACGACACGCACGCAAAGAAGCTCTGTTTGCGCCTGCTCAAGAAAATCACGCATCCCGTGTTGCTCGATGGCGGTGCGCTTTCTTTTGCGGCTCAACAAGAAGGGCGAAAAGCGCTCAAGAAGCGTGGCGAGAAGATGCGCACGACCGTGCTCACTCCGCACGCAGGGGAAGCGGCTCGGCTTGCAGAGTCGTTCGGCATCTCGCTCGAGGATCCCGAGAAGGCCGCCAAGAAGCTTGCGCGCGCCTATAAATCGATCATCGTGCTGAAGGGGCCCGAGACGATTATTTCCGATGGCGCTCGCACAGAGGTCTACACCGCAGGAACCGCAGCGCTCGCAAAGGCAGGCACGGGGGATGTGCTTGCTGGCACGATCGGCGGCTTGCTCGCTCAAGGGGTCGCTCCTTTCAAAGCGGCGTGCTTGGGTGTGGCGCTTCATGGTGAAGCGGGGAGGATCGCAGCCGAGCAGTTCAGTGAAGTGAGCGTGTGTGCCGAAGAGGTGGTCGAATCCCTTCCGCAGGCCATACAGAAGTTCTTAGGCGAGCTTGACCAGCAGGAAGCTTGCAATACCACGAATGAAGAGGAAAGGTAGCCTGGCGCTATGGCAGACGAAACGCAACAGAACAATGCTCACGAGCGCATCCAGAAGCTGCGCGATGAGATCGAACATCACAGCTATCTCTACTACGTGAAGGATGCCCCCGAGATCTCCGACGCGGCCTTTGACTCACTGCTGCGCGATCTCGATGCGCTCGAGAAGAAATACCCTCAGTTCCTCGACCCGTCTTCGCCAACTCAGCGTGTGGGCGGGGCAGTGGCGACTCAATTCACGCCCGTTCAGCATGCAGTTCGCATGTATTCGCTCGATAATGCGCTCGACACTGACGAGCTCGAAGCTTGGATGGACCGCATGGAGAGCCACTTTGGGCGTTTCGTTCCCGTGGTGTGCGAGCTCAAGATCGATGGTTCGTCGATCGCGCTCACGTACGACAACGGGTCGCTTGTCATGGCAGCCACGCGTGGCGATGGTACGACGGGCGAAGATGTGACCGTGAACGTGCGTACCGTGCGCGATGTGCCACTGCAGCTGGCAAGCGCAGGCAAGGAACATATCGTGGACCTGGATGCGCCGATCGAGGTGCGTGGCGAGATCTATATGTCGAAGGCGAGCTTCGAGAAGCTGAATCGCCAGGCTGCAAAAGAAGGCAAGCCAGCGTTCGCGAACCCGCGCAATGCGGCGGCCGGAAGCTTGCGTCAGAAGGATTACCATGTGACCGCTGAGCGCGATCTTTCCACGTTCATCTATGCGATCGCCGACGAGGCAAACATCACCGCCACTTCGCAGTGGGAGCTGCTTGCGTGGCTGCGAGAATGCGGTTTTCACGTTAACCCCGATGTGGTCCGTTGTGAGAAGCGCAGCGAGGTGCTCGATTTCTGCAAACATTGCTTAGAGATGCGCGACAGCTTGCCGTATGAGATCGATGGGGTAGTAGTGAAGATCGATTCCTTCGCCCAGCAGCGTGAACTGGGATTTACCTCGCGTGCCCCGCGCTGGGCGATCGCGTATAAGTTCCCGCCCGAAGAGAAGACCACGCTTCTGCGTGATATCACTGTACAGGTGGGGCGCACTGGTGCGCTCACGCCTGTGGCCGAGCTCGACCCGGTGCGGGTTGCTGGCTCGGTGGTGGCGCGCGCGACGCTCCATAACAGCGATGAGGTCGCACGGAAGAACCTGCGCATCGGCGACACGGTGGTCGTGCGCAAAGCGGGCGACGTGATCCCCGAGGTGCTTGGTCCCATCCTTTCGCTTCGTCCTGAAGATTCGGTGCCTTGGCAGATGCCGATGAGCTGCCCCAGCTGTGGTTCTCCGGTCGTGCGCGAGGAAGGCGAGGCGGTCTATCGTTGTGTTTCGCTCGATTGCCCGGCGCAAGCGAAGGAACGCCTTATTCACTGGGCGAGCCGCAATGCGCTCGATATCGAAGGCATGGGCGAAGAGATCGTTACGCGCTTGCTCGCCACGGGCAAGGTGGCCGATGTGGCTGATTACTACAAGCTCACCGAAGCTGATCTTGCCAATTTGGATATGAACCGCGTTAATCGCGAGGGTGAACCGATCTTGCTCGGCGAGGTAGTCGCGAAGAAGCTCATGGTTGCGCTCGAAGAATCGAAGACGCGTTCGTTCGCGCGCGTATTGTTCGGTTTGGGCATTCGCCATGTGGGCAAGACCACGGCAGAGCTGATCGTGCATGCGTATCCTTCGCTCGAGGCGCTTTCGAAGGCGAGCGTGGAAGAACTCTCTGCGATTCCGGGCGTCGGGCTTGTGATCGCTGAGAGCGTTCATTCCTTCTTGGCCAATGAAACGAACCAGGCTGTGCTCGCGCGCCTGAAAGATGAAGGGTTCGCGCTCGTTGAAGAGATCGTCGAAGTGGGCGAACAGCCGCTTGAAGGACTTACGTTCGTTTTGACCGGCAGCTTGGTCGAGTCCGGCATGACGCGCGATGAAGCAGGGGAGCGCTTGAAAGCGCTGGGTGCGAAGGTCTCAGGTAGCGTCTCCAAGAAAACGAGCTACGTGATCTGTGGGCAGGATGCGGGATCGAAGCGCACCAAGGCAGAGACGCTGGGCGTGCCGATCCTGACTGAGCGTCAATTCTTACGGATCCTCGATAAAGGCGGTATTCCTGACGACCTGAGCGCATAGTGCGATGAACGCCGAGAATGACGAGCGAGGCTAAGCAAAAGCGATCCTTGAAATCCACTTTTGCGACAATTGATGCGCAAAAGTTAGTTCAAGGTCGCGTTGCCTCGAGCGAGCGTTCTCGGGGTTCATCGTATTTGCTGTTCGGTCAACTTAGATAGTGCATGATGAAGAAGCAACGACTTGATGAAATACTCGTTGAACAGGGATATTTCCCTGATGCAGACGCAGCGTTGCGGGCGGTGATCGCGCGTGAGGTGCGTGTCGATGATGTCTATGTTTCCAGCGCTGCCCTCAAGGTTTCGCCCGATGCGGATATCTTCGTGAAGAATGCGCGTGTATTCGTTTCGCGCGGCGGCCACAAGTTACAGGGCGCGCTCGACGGGTTTGGGGTCGATGTTTCAGGCTCGCGTTGCATCGATATCGGCTCTTCAACGGGTGGCTTCACCGATTGCCTTTTACAAGCGGGTGCTGCCGAAGTCACCTGCGTTGATGTGAACTATGGCCAGCTTGCCTGGCAGGTGCGTCAAGATAAACGCGTGCGCGTATTCGAGCGCACGAATATCCGCCTTGCAGCCCCTGAAGACTTGGGCGCGCCCTTCGATGTGATCGTGTGCGATTTGAGCTTCATCGGCATGGCATCGCTGGCGCCGGTGTTTGCCGCGCTCGCTCATGAGGGAACTATTTTCCTGGGGCTTATTAAGCCACAGTTCGAGAGCAGGCAAGGGGAGACAGAAGGCGGCATCGTAGTGGACGCAGCAGTGCGCGAGCGCGTGGTTGCCGAAGTGGAAGAAGCGCTAACGGATGTGTGTTTTCACGTGGAAGGCGTGATTGAGTCTCCCATTAAAGGCACCTCCGGCAACATCGAGTACCTTGTCCATGCTGTTTATACATGAATTTAGTATAGCTTTCGTTATGTTGATCCTGACCAAAAGAACTCACATCTAATTATTGCAGAGAGTTAATAACCCCTATAGATCTGAACCAATCTTCTCGAAGTTTCGTTGGGAAGATTGGTTCAACTAATTCAATGCATGTTTTCGTTCGTGCAATTTTCTAGACGAGATGGGCAATGTGAACTCAAGTTGTAGAGAGTGAAGTTAGTATTACGCAATCCTATGTTTTGCTTTTTCATCGAGCTTTTCTGCTGGTTAGGTTTTAGACGCAGCTTGGTAATAGATACTTGTGTGTGCTAAAATGTCGTAGAAAAACGATTTTCTACGACATGCAGCAAGTCGACAAGGATTGAATGAACAGAGGGAGTCCCGCATGCTGGCACTACCAACTGAAAACCAGATCGATAGCGAAGCGCTTAGTCGTATAGACTCTCTTGCTCGAACATGGCGAACGCTCTATCCAAAAAACGAAGCGATGCGTCTTGCTCAGGAATCTTACGATGAAGATTTCCTGGTACGCATGGCCTACAACTCCAATGCGATTGAAGGATCTACGCTCACCCTTGCAGATACCGAGATCATCTATGAAGGGGAATTCGTTGCAGGGAAACCGGGGCGCGAACAGATTGCTGCCAAGGGATTGTTCGAAGGAGCCGCCTTTGTTCATGAGCTGATTGTCAATAATCTTGCGCTTAACGAAGCCTATCTTCGCGATCTTCATGAATGTTGTGCTCTCGATCTACAACCGAGCGCGCGCGGAATGTATAGAAGTGCTCCAGCCATCATTAGGGCATCACGCACAACTCCTTTAGCACCACTTAAGATTCGTGATGCTATGGCAAACTTGTTCTACCGCTATGAAGATGCAAGAAAAAACACTCATCCGCTCATTCTTATTCCTTGGTTTCATGCACGCTTGGAAAACATCCACCCCTTTGCTGAT
>ENA-UONY01002296-UONY01002296.1-human-gut-metagenome-genome-assembly--contig:-CS9-NODE-2296-length-13728-cov-5.377020_pt1 | contig 13728 bp, 9 predicted proteins | sample MGYA00242465_ERZ724012 | MGnify/ENA metagenome assembly ERZ724012 | reverse complement strand
CAAAAGAATCTAACTGGAAGTCTACGATCGCTTCTGCATCCCAGATACGAAGTGTATTCACGATATGGTTGCCGTATCCTACGATCGGATAATCATAAGGGATCGCCATTACAGATTCATAGTTCTCCTGAACGAAGTGTGTCTTTCCTGTCTCATCGTATTCCACACGGATATTTCCGCCAAAACGTACTTCTTTCGCATATTCCGGTCTGCGAAGCTCGAACGGGTTGCCGTCTTTTAACCAGTTATCCGGTGCTTCTACCTGATAGCCGTCTCTGATCTTCTGCTTGAACATACCATAACGGTAACGGATACCGCATCCGTAAGATGCATATCCCAGTGTTGCAAGAGAATCCAGGAAACATGCTGCCAGACGTCCGAGTCCACCGTTACCAAGTGCCGGATCCGGCTCCTGATCCTCGATCACGTTCAGGTCGATTCCCATCTCTTCCAAAGCTTCTTTTACTTCCTTATATGCCGTCATGTTGATCAGGTTGTTTCCGAGAGCTCTTCCGAGCAGGAATTCCATGGACATGTAATATACGGTCTTCGGATCGTCTTTCTCATACTGTTTCTGTGTTGCAAGCCAATCATCGATGATGGCTTCCTTTACAGCATAAGAAACTGCCTGGAACAACTGCTGTGGAGTTGCCTCTTCTACTTCCTTACGGAACAATGTCTTCACATTGTTCCGCACATCTCTTTTAAATACGTCTTTTTCAAATCTTGGATTATACATTTTCTACTTCCCTTCTTAAAAACTGGGCTTTGATTATCTCTTCTCTACACCAATCGTTACGGCTTCACCATTGATCTTCCACTCTTTTGTGTAGCCGGCAGGTGCTGCCTTTGTAACTTCCAGTGCCAGTGTCTCATCTGCGATCGTAGATGCATTGTCTGCAAATACTTTCTCTGCTTTCTCTGTTCCTTCGTAAGTTACCGCAATCTTATCCATAACTTCGAATCCGGCTTCCTTACGCATGGTCTGTACTTTACTGATGATCTCACGAACAAATCCTTCTTCCAGAAGTTCTTCGGAAAGGTTTGTATCCATAACAACTGTGATTCCGTTGTCATTCTCAGATACATATCCCGGCATCTGAGCAGATTCGATCAGCAGGTCCTCACGGAACAGTGTCACTTCCTGTCCATTGATATCAAGCTTCAGGGCATCTGTAGCATTTAACTCATCCATTGCTGCATTTCCTTCGAGGTTTTCGAGTGCTGCTTTAATACCTCCTAACATTTTACCATATTTTGGTCCGACTGTCTTTAACTGAGGTTTAAAAGTATATGAAGTAAAGTCACGAACATCTTGTGTAAATGTTACATTCTTTACATTTAATTCATCTTTTACGATGTCTTTGTAAAATTCCGGAATTTCGAAATCAGCTTTTACATACATCTGTCCGATTGGCTGACGGTTCTTGATGTTGGCTGTATTTCTGCATGCACGTCCCATAACAACCAGTTTCAGAACGTTGTCCATGTTAGCTTCCAGCTCTGTATCGATATGTGCTTCATTTACAACAGGGAAGTCACACAGGTGGATACTTTCCGGTGCGCTTTCATCAACGCTTCTTACCAGGTTCTGGTAGATCTCTTCTGTCATGAACGGGATCATCGGAGCTGCTGTCTTACAGATCTCAACCAGTGCTGTGTACAGAGTCATGTAAGCATTGATCTTATCCTGCTCCATTCCCTTAGCCCAGAAACGTTCACGGCTTCGTCTTACATACCAGTTACTCATGTCGTCTACGAAGCTCTGAAGTGCCTTTGCAGCCTCTGGAATCTTGTAGTTGGACAGATCATAGTCTACTGCCTTGATTGCTGAATTCAGCTTAGACAGAAGCCATTTATCCATAACAGACAGTTTGTCGTAGTCTAATGTATATTTTGTTGCATCGAAATCATCGATATTTGCATACAGTACGAAGAACGCATATGTGTTCCACAATGTTCCCATGAACTTTCTCTGACCTTCTACAACGGCTTTTCCGTGGAAACGATTCGGCAGCCACGGTGCACTGTTGACATAGAAGTACCAGCGGATCGCATCTGCGCCGTATTTCTCCAGTGCGTCGAATGGATCAACTGCATTTCCTTTGGACTTACTCATCTTCTGACCGTTCTCATCCTGCACGTGTCCAAGTACGATAACGTTCTTGTATGGCGCTTTGTTGAAGATCAGTGTTGAGATTGCAAGCAGTGAGTAGAACCATCCACGGGTCTGGTCAACAGCCTCGGAAATGAAGTCTGCAGGGAACTGCTTTTCAAATAATTCTTTATTCTCAAATGGATAGTGGTGCTGTGCAAATGGCATAGATCCACTGTCGAACCAGCAGTCAATAACTTCCGGTACTCTGTGCATCTGTTTGCCGCAGCATGGGCACTTGATCGTTACATCGTCGATGTATGGACGGTGAAGTTCGATATCATCCGGGCAGTTGTCAGACATTTCTTTCAACTCTTCGATGCTTCCGATCGAATGCTGGTGTCCGCACTCACATTCCCAGATATTCAGTGGAGTTCCCCAGTAACGGTTACGGCTGATACCCCAGTCCTGAACATTCTCAATCCAGTCGCCGAAACGTCCTTTACCGATACTTTCCGGGATCCAGTTGATTGTGTTGTTGTTAGCGATCAGGTCATCTTTTACTTCTGTCATCTTGATGAACCATGATTCACGAGCGTAGTAGATAAGTGGTGTATCACATCTCCAGCAGTGTGGATAGCTGTGCTCGAACTTCGGTGCATCGTAGAGAAGTCCACGTCCGTCGAGGTCTTTTAATACTTCCGGGTCAGCCTTCTTAACGAATAATCCGGCAAATGGAGTCGTCTCTCCCATGTTACCTTTTTCGTCTACTAACTGTACGAATGGCATGTCATACTTACGTCCAACCTTGGCATCGTCTTCACCAAATGCAGGCGCGATATGAACAACACCGGTACCATCTGTCAGTGTTACATAAGTATCACATGTAACGAAGAATGCTTTCTTGTTCTGCTTAGAAGCGCAGTCATAAGCACACTGGTATAATGGCTCATATTCTTTGTATTCGAGATCTTTACCTTTGTATGTCTCAAGAATCTCGTATGCTTTCTGTCCTTCTTCTGCAAGTTTTCCAAGTACTGTATCAAGAAGAGCTACTGCCATGTAGTAAGTATATCCGTCAGCAGCTTTTACTTTCGCATAGTCTTCTTCCGGGTTTACGCAGAGTGCGATGTTGGATGGAAGTGTCCATGGTGTAGTTGTCCATGCGAGGAAGTATGCATCCTCTCCTACTACTTTGAAACGAACGATCGCAGAACGTTCTTTTACATCTTTATACCCTTGCGCTACTTCCTGTGCAGAAAGCGGAGTTCCGCAGCGAGGGCAGTAAGGCACGATCTTGAATCCTTTGTAAAGGAGCTTCTTGTCCCAGATTCTCTTGAGTGCCCACCACTCAGACTCGATGAAGTTGTTATCGTATGTTACATATGGGTCATCCATGTCAGCCCAGAAACCTACGGTATTAGAGAAATCCTCCCACATACCCTTGTATTTCCATACGCTTTCTTTACATTTCTTGATAAATGGTTCGATACCGTATTTTTCGATCTGGTCTTTTCCGTCCAGTCCGAGAAGCTTCTCAACTTCGAGCTCTACAGGAAGTCCGTGTGTATCCCATCCGGCCTTTCTTGGAACTTCGTATCCTTTCATTGTACGGTATCTTGGAATCATATCCTTGATAACACGTGTCAGAACGTGTCCGATGTGCGGTTTTCCGTTGGCTGTCGGAGGGCCGTCATAGAACATATAGATATCTTTGCCTTCACGGTCACGCATACTTTTTCTGAAGATGTCATTGTCTTCCCAGAATTTTTCTGTCTGTTTTTCTCTGTCTACAAAATTAAGATCCGTAGAAACTTTCTTATACATATTTACCTCCATAAAATTAAAACATAGAATAAAAAAAGCTTCCGCCCTGTATAGGACGAAAGCTGTACTTACGTTTATAAACCACCTAACATACCATCATATGTCTTCCCTGTAACGGAGGAATGCCGTCAGTTTTTACTTGGCAGTCAGGCTTTTGTTCACACCCTGAAACCGTTCAAAATCTGCAACTCAGAAGTGATATTCAGATATATCTTACTTGTACCGGACTTCCACCATCCCCGGCTCGCTGCTGCGTTCTGTTATATCCTACTGTCTTCGTCAGCGTTTTTCACATTCCTTATTATATGAAGTAATCCTAAAATCCGTCAAGGGTTTTTACCTTTTTTAATCGGTTTTTCTCCATATTTTTCATATATTTTCTATTTTTTATCTTCTACGGCGTATAAGCAGCACGATCAGACTGAAGATCAGAATCACCAGTGCTACGCATCCTCCGGCGATCATATATTTTTCTGTACTTGATTTTCCGGCAAATTTTTTCTGTCCGAAATCCCATACTGCTTCTACTTTTTGCAAAAAATTCTTCCAGATACTCTTTGCACTTGATTTTCCACCGTTTTTCTTCGAATCACCGGAATTATCCACATCCTTCGGCTTATTGTCCACACGTTCTTTCCTGGTGCTTACTTTCTGTAAATACTTATCCGTAAATTCTGCCGTTGCACTTCCAACCTGATGGCCGTCATATATATACCGGATCGTTCCCTCTCCGGTATCTTCATCTACATCCGTAATTTCATAATCTATATCTTTGTATGATACATCCTTCGGCAGGATCACATATCCGTCCTCCAGCGGCTGATATTCATTTCCGCCTGTCTGCACGGATTCTGTATCCTCACTTCCATCTGACTGTGCCGATACGTCACTCTGGCTATCCGCAGCCGATATAAATTTCTCTACTTCATCCGGTTTCTTCTCATCTGCCACCTGGATCTTCTGGAAATTGTTAAATGCATATTCGAACAGATTCTTCGTATCCGGATATATATTCACACCATGTGTCCGAAGTACGACACATACCAGTTTCATATTGCCATTATCGGCCAATGTGATCAGCGTAGATAATGCATTCGATGTATATCCTGTCTTTCCTGCAACCGCATACTGGTAATAATTTTTATTTTCTTTGATCAGCATCTTATGATGCTGTGGAAATACATGTTCTTCCGTCGTATCGGATGCCGGGATCTTATAACTCTGCTCCTGGCAGATCTTCAGGAATTCCGGATAGCGCCAGATCTCTCTGCCGATCAAAGCCATATCGCGCGCACATGTATAATGATTGTCATCATGAAGCCCGTTCGCATTGACGAAATTGGAATTATTGCCGCCAAGACTTTTACATTCTTCGTTCATCTGCTGGATGAACCAGTTGTAATCATGTCCGGCATTTTTCCCGACATTTTCCGACACCGCATAAGCTGCTTCATTCGCTGAGGCAAGCAGCGTCGCATATAATGCCTGTTCCAGCGAGATCACATTACCTTCTTTTAATCCAACCGAAGAATCTCCCGGCTGCATAAAAGATATGCAGTCATTGGAAAATGTTACCTTGTCTGACAGATTGCCGTATTTTAAAGCAATAAGACTGGTCAGGACTTTTGTGATACTTGCCGGGTACTCATGTTCATCAATATTTTTCGCATATAAGATGCTTCCTGTTCCCGCATCCATCACGATTGCAGCTTCACCGTATGTGCCCGGTCCTTTTGGCCAGTTCTTCCAACCGTTCGACTGGATCTCCATCTTATAGGCATCTTCTTCTGCCTTCTTTTCCCGCTCTTCCGGCGTCATGTCTTCTTCTTTTTTCTCTTCCTTCTTATTGGAATCATCTTTTGATGCGTCTGCCGCCTGATTGCTCTCGCTGCCACCAGGTTCCGCATATACTTTCTGACTTACCGTTCCCGGTATTACTGTAAATAAGGCCAAGATCAATATTATAATCCTGGCCACAACTTTCTTGCTCTGTTTCATTATACTCGCCCGTTTACTGTCCCCTTATATTCATCTTTTGTAAATCCCTTTAATATAACAACTGCTCGATCTTCTTTTTATTCGCATCAAAATCAACCTTCAGTACCTGCATACCCTCATAAGTGATATCTGTATACGTTCCGTCCTGTGGAATGCATGTCTGCTGCATCTTCAGATCGTCTACCGACAGAACATCTTTTGCCATAGAGTACATCTCCGATACACTCATATTCGTCTTTACATGATTTACAGCGTAATTGATCAGAGGCAGTAATGCGCTTGGATCCTTCTTCTCCATAATCTTACGGTAGATTCCATACATTACACTTCTCTGACGTCTTGTTCTTTCAAAATCATTGCCCAGTGTACGGTTTCTCGCATGCGCAAGTGCCTGGGATCCGGTCAGTGTCACATCTCCGGCCTGAATATCCGGCATACCATTCTCTCTGTAATAAGCAGCCTCTTCTTCACTGATGAATACGGTCACACCGCCAATCTCATCGATTACATTTACCAGATCATCAAAGCTGATCGTAATATAATTCTGAATATCAAGATCATATGTCTTATTGATCGTGTTGATCGTAAGTCCCACTCCGCCGTATGCATAAGTATGGCCCAGACGGCTCTTTCCATGTCCGTCAATATCAACCAGCGAGTCTCTCAGGAATGAGATTGCTGTTGATTTTCCTTCTTTTTTGTTAAAGGATACCATCATCATACTATCAGAACGTCCCCGGTCCGCATCCGGATCTCTGGAATCCGTACCTACCAGAAGGACATTATATACATCCTTGTCTTTTCTCTTTTCTTTGGCGATCTTAACCTTCTTTGCATTCGGATCTACTTTGTCTGCCGACACAACCCCTACAGAGTCCCCGTAGAATTTCCACCAGATCGACCCGTAGATACCGCCAATCAGCAATACGATCAATAATATTATAATTCCTGCAATCTTACGTTTTTTGTGTTTTCGAAAAAACTTCATCTGTCGGTGTCCCCCTAGTCCTTGATCACACGGCCAAACTTGTCCGTCGAACCTTTTTCCATCTTGCCATAGTGACCGTAAGCTCCGTATTTACCATAACTTCCGTAGTGGCTTCCATAACTGCCGTAATTGCCGTAACGTCTGTATCCATAGCCGTATCCTTGTCCGCCGGATGAATTATCACCATTGAACACATATCCCAGCATATCGATTCCACTTAATGCAAGGCTTTCTACGCCTTCTCTGATCTCGCGAAGCTTCGTATAATCATAGCGGATCACATAAAGGGCCGCATCTACATATTTGCCCAAAAGCGGTGCATCTGCCAGAAGTTCGGATGGCGCAGTATCCAGGATGATAATGTCATATTTTGACTTCAGATCTTTGATCAGTGCTCTCATACGTCCGCTTCCTATCAACAGCGAATTCTCTCTATCCGGTGCGCCGCCGAAAATGACATGAAGGCTTCCGTTCTCATTCGTTCTTTCCTTCGGAAGCTTTACATTGGTAATTGCTTCAGATAACGGCACTTCTTTCTTAAGAACCGAGCCAAGTCCCGGATGTGGTTCCTGCTCGTTCATCACTCCTGCAATCGAAGGATTTCTAAGATCACAGTCGACCAGCAGTACTTTCTTTCCCTGCTGTGCAATGGAAATTGCCAGATTCGCCGAAAGTGTCGTCTTACCTTCTCCCGGGATCGAACTCGTAACAAGCAGGGTCTGGTATTCCTTTTTCTCCACATCTTTCATAATACGGATACGAAGCTTTCTTATCGCTTCCAGATAACTCATGGAGATTCTTTCATTTAACAGGCTCACTGAATTATAAAATGTCTCTTTTTTACGCTTTTTCGTGCGGACATACGGGATACTTCCCAGATTCTGCAGATTGATATTCTTCTTCAGATCCTTTCTTGACTTCACAGTCCTTCTGGAAAGCACATACAGCAGAAGAATCACACAACCTATGATCGCACCTTTTAAAGCTCCACGCTTGTAAGATCCACGTATAACCTCCACACGTTTGGTATCTGTCGGGATACCGGTCTCATCCAGAATCGTAAGCTTGGTCTCTCCAAGTACGAATTCCGCAACTTTCGGATAATTCTTTATGACTGATTTTAACGTCTTATATGCCATCTGCGGATCATTTCCCGATACGGATATTGTCAGAAGATTCGTTCCGTCATCCGCTTTAACATCGATCGATCCCGGCATAGAATCAAGCCCCATGTCCTCAGCAACTACATCCTTCAGTACACCACTGGTAAGAATATACGGGAACACTTCCGCCATCTGCTGGGCAGACTGTGCATTCACATAGTCCATGCCGCCGACAGATGTCACCGACACTGTTGCCGATGCCACATATTTTGACTGATAACTGGTACTCACCGAGAAATAAGACTGTACTGCGCAAATAATTATAAGCCCGATGAACAGCCACCACAGCCTCTTCACACCATGATAAACATCCAACATAACATTTGTCAGATCAATCTTCTCAGGCGCATCTACACGTTCACTTCCTGATTTGTCTCTATAATCGCCCATATACTCTACATTCCTTTACTTCTTCCATAATTGCCGTAACGTCCGTATTTGCTATATTTACCATAATAATGTCCCACCGGACTGTCCACCAGGCCGGAGAACGATCTTACACCGTTCAGTACAACTCCCAGTACCTTACCTTCCTTGTCACGGAAAGCGTCCATTACTTCATTGATGTCTTCAGCCAGCATATAATTCTGCTTTGCCACGATCATAACCGCATCTGCACAATGTGCAAATATCTGCGCATCTCCGATGATTCCTGCCGGTGGTGTATCAATGATCACATAATCCACAAATTTCCTGCATGCCGTCATCAGCTTATAAAACGAATCCGAGTTAAGCATCTCTGTCGATGAGGAATAGCAGTTCTTTCCACCCATGAACAACATATGCTTTCTGGTACACGGAACCATGACATCCGCAAGAGATCCGTTTCCTCTCAGATACTCTCCCAGTTCATTCTCCTCTTTTGGCTCCATACCAAAGATCAGGAACTGCGACGGTCTTCGGATATCACCATCTACCAGCAGTACCCTCTTGGACTGTTCTGCCAGCGTGATCGCCAGATTGGCGGCAACCGTAGATTTTCCTTCATTTTCAGATACACTGGTTACCACGAGAACTTTCTGTTCATTCTTTGCCATCCGGTATTCTACCTTGGCCGCCAGTTTCTTATAACTTTCCACGAACCGGAAGCTGGCTACCGGATCATCAACCAGGATCGCTTTTTTCTTACGCCGGAATATATCCCGGATCGTCTTATATTTCCATTCATAACTGATGGCTCCGAGACTTCTGGCATCCAGCTTCTTCTCGATCTCATTCTCCTGTTTAATAGTATTCTTCATATAAGAAAACAGTCCGAGGAGGATGAGCACCAGTGCTCCTGCCACAAGTCCGCCCTTCTTAGCCTGTCCGCCTGCATCCAGCGGATTATCCGGTGTATACGGAATCTTCGGCTCCTCCAGCACATCCATAACCGCACTGCCCACGGTATACAGCGATACGCTGCTGTAGTTGTCCATGACCGTACGGATAATGTCTATGGACTCCTTCGGTGTATCCGCCGTCACACTTAAGACCAGCATATTCGTCCCTTCCAGCACCTTCGCATGGATATCTGCATCCAGCTCCTCTACTTTCAGCTTCTCACAGATCTTTTTCTCCATGATGTTACTTTTTAATATCTTCTCGAATGTCTTCGCCATTGTGTTGGCCGAACTCAGATTACTGTATGCATTCGCATCCCCTCTGGATGACACTACGAATGTCGCCTGCGTTGTATACTCAGGAACATATCTGCTGCTTACAACTACATAAGTTAACAACGCTCCCGCAATTGCCCCCAGGATGATCACCCACCAGTTGGACACTATATCATGCACAAGAGTATACGGATCCAGGTCTGTATCCATAAATGCGGGCATGTCATTTCTATTATTACTTTCCATCCTGTGTTACCTCCTGATCCTGTACCACAACGAATAACTTTGTCACCGCAGTCGGTGCTCCCTCTGCCGTATAAGAATATTCCACCGGATAAACCCCTGCTTTGGAATAATCCACTTCTGATTTCACACTGATCGCTTCTCTTGTACCTGCAAGAGCTTCTCCGTCATCCGCATACGTATATGTTGCACCATTCATCTCCATACCTTTGACATAAGACATCGGATCGATTTCATGTCCTACTGTTGTATATGCGATATAATCCGATAATACCGGATATTCTTTCATCTGCTCCTGTCTGTCACCGGATTCTGTTACGGTCACTTCGAGAGGCACAGAACACACATCACCCGCACTGTTGCTTACCTGTACGGTCACTTTGTAAATTCCTGCAGCTGCATTATACATACCATCATCCAGACTGGTACGTATCTGACTGGTCAGGTCACCGTCAAGGCAATCCTCTGCCTTCATATTCTCCGTAAGGTTCGCCTTCCCCACCTCTGTTGTCGAATATCTAAGCGGTGCCTTCAGATGGATCTTCGGCGGCGTGTAATCTTTGTACTGTATGGTTCTTTCCAGTGTCCCTACCTGATTCGCCTTATCGAATACCACATACGTAATGGTACGCTTGCCCGGCGCAATAAAATGCGACATCGAAGCGATACGTACAGACGATGTCAGGTCACCGTCACGGTTGTCTTCTGCTTTGACACCTTTCAGAAGTGCTTTCTTCTGCTTCTTCTGATCGGTCTGCACACTCAGTGTCACCGTCTTATCCTTGCATGTGATCACCGGCGGTGTATGGTCTTCCAACATCTTGGACTTCACAGTATATCCGGCAAATATGACACAGGATGCCACAAATATCAGGCATACTGCTATTTTCAGTCTCCTCATAATTCTTCTCCTTTATTGTTAATATAGCTGTTGCCGTCCGGAATACGGGACCGGTTCTAATCTCAGGATCTCCCGGTTGTCACAGATCCTTGCCGGATTATACTGAAACAGCACATCCAGATGGTTCTCGGAATACTCCCGGCTCAGTTCTTCATACACATCCATCATATACGGCGTCCTCTGAAGTGGACTGTGTGCATCACTTGCGATAACAGAAATCAGAATATGCAGCAAAACACTGTCGAAATAACGCTTAGGTCATCCTCCGAATCTTCCGATGAAGCTTCACTTATTCGCCTGAATCACATATCCTTTTCTGAACCAGCGGTACGCGATCTGCGGATAATCCTGTATAAATTCATACCTTTCCGCATGGGCGATCACCGGTCTTGCTCCGACTTCTTCAGCTCTCTTCAGAATAGCCTCTGCAAATTCCGGGTCTTCATCAAATGCAAATTCCATCAGAATATACCGGCTCTGGTTAAGCGGCATGATCTTATGATTCACGATCAGCTCCGGAAGGTCTTCTGTCGAAAATACTTCCATTCCCGGCAGGATCTCTATCGGGATCTTCTCTTTTCTGACCGCTCTGACCACACTTTCATATCTGTCAATATATTCTCTTCCGAAATAGTTCCCATACATTCCCGGGATATTGCAATGCGGGGTCGCTATGATCCTGTCCACTCCGCTGTCAGCTGCCATACGTGCCATCTCCAGCGTATCATACATATCTTCGGCTCCGTCATCAATCCCCGGGAGTATATGCGCATGTATATCTATCATCTCATCATCCTTTGTAATTTATAGTCTTTTTTATTATATCATTTTCAAATTATGGAGTAAAGAAAACGATACTTACTATTTCATTACTATTTCTTACTTGTCTCCTTCAGATATCTGACCGTTGCTTCTGTGTATCTGCACAGATATTCCGGCACGCCGTCTGCTTTTCCGGTCTCCGCAATTGCCGCTGCCACACAAGTGTTACACACTTTTCTAAGCTTACAGCTACTGCATCTGGCCGAAATCCTAAGACTCTCTGTTTCTTTTTTTGTAAACTCCCACGCTTCCTCAAACTCCACATCCCGAAGCGGTATACTTGGCCTATCCAGTACCACACAGGAACGCATCTCGCCCTGCCAGTTCACCACAAAAGAACTCTTACCGGCACGACATGCCATCTGTCCCGGAACTGCCTCGCCTTCCGGAGTATTCTCTGCTTCGTCTAATTGGATCTTGCGATATTGGGCAAATACTTCTTCTCCCATCTCTCTTTGCAAAACTTCCACTCTTGCTTTTGCCGCCATCTCCGGATCCAGTCTGGCCTGATTATTATAGGCATGATTTCGTTCTCTCACGGACGGATACATATAAGTATCGATCCTCACCGGAGCATCCAGTGATTCGCCAAGCTCTATGATCTTCATCCTGTCATCCACATTCGCCTTTGCAAGACTTCCATTCACTTTCACATCAATGTTCCTCTCACGCAAAAGCCGGATGCCGTTCACCGCCTTATCGAATCCTCCCGGATAGTGGCACAAACGCTCATAGGTCTCATTGCTTGCACCATATAATGTAATATTGATTCTTCTTGGTTTATTTTCCGCAAAAAAATCTGCCCATGCCTCATCGATCAGCGTTCCATTCGTGTTAATCGTAATAATCATCCCCAGTTCACGCAGTTTTTGATATAACTCGCGGAAATGTGGATACAACAGCGGCTCTCCACCTGTCAAAAGAACAAATAACGTCCCGGCTTTCATCATATCTTCTGCCGTTTTCGTCCATTCTTCCATCGTGCGTAGCCTTCCCACCTCTTCCATCTCTTCTCTGCTCATACGCACATAACACATATCACAGTTCAGATTACAAAGCGGCAGCAACTCCAGCACTCCATATAGCGGCACTTTCTTCTCTGTCGCCATTGTAAACATCTGTTGCTCTATTGTCGTTCCATCTTCCATTAATTCCATATTACACCCTCAACAATTCCTGTAGATTTTAAAAAAGAACCGGGAACCCGGTTCTTTTTATGTATAATATATGTTTGTTTTATGATTTTGCAGTCTCCCAGGAGTGCATATTAAGGTTTGTAGTTGCATGACCACTAACAAAGCCCCACTTTTTCTTTTCAAGCCAGACAATAACTCCTTCTCCCTCATCCTGTATTCTATTCTTGTTATAATCTACAAATCCATCATGGAAATCACCTGTAGTACTTGCTTCATGCTTTGCATTACATGGATGATAATCACCCACCCATCTTGCTCTGTTAGTTCCCGTATATTTTCCATCAATTGTTCCATCAGATGATGGGTAATAGTATAACTGTCCTCTTGGAGCATTACAATTAAACTTATACACTTTATTCTCTTCACCACAAGCTGCCACATACTCATTTGCCACAAATCTTTCGCCTACCATAGTAGGTCTTACATATGTTCTCTTCATAACTATGTACCCCTCTTATTATCACTTTACTTTTTATCGTTCATTAGTTACCTACCTATAATATATTATTATAAAGAATTTTATCTTCAAATTCAATACTTATCTTTTGGATTTTATGTCTTTTTGTTACATATAATTTCTCAAATCAATAAATCAGGTTATAACTTCCATTAATTTTTTTGCAGAACCATTTTCATTCATACTTTGATATGAAAAAACGGCCAACTGTAATCAGCTGACCGCGTAAATTTTTGATTATCTTATGAGTGGTTTGGATGATTATTATCAATATTAGTAATTTTAAGACGTCCAATATGAGAATATGTTCCACTATGATTATCTCCATCATCACTGCTCCAAGTTACACCATAATATGTTCCTTCTTTTGGTGTATAATTTTTGATACCATAAATCGGACGATTTTTCTGGATTTTATTACCTATATATTAATATCCACT
>ENA-UONY01002289-UONY01002289.1-human-gut-metagenome-genome-assembly--contig:-CS9-NODE-2289-length-13761-cov-4.974974_pt1 | contig 13761 bp, 17 predicted proteins | sample MGYA00242465_ERZ724012 | MGnify/ENA metagenome assembly ERZ724012 | reverse complement strand
AAAGTGTTTGATTTTGCTCAGGTCACAGCGTTGCCTGATGGATATGTTATCTCAAAGGAAGTGGTTGATGTTGGCGCCTATACTGACGCTGATATCGAGGACACCCTCAAGTTGTTCGGTTATAACGACCTTGATGATTTTGTTGACCAAAATTCTCCAGTCGTTATCCGCAAACTGCCTGATGGGACGCTCGACAAAGAAGATGCCGGCTATATCATCGACTATGCTCTGATTGCCGAGTTTATCTTTGAGTGCGAGGCATTTGACTGTATCGTTTCTTCTAAATTTGATACCTTCGATGCTGCGGCCGAAAAAGTCCGTGAAATTATCTTAAACGATGGTGTTGTCAACTGACAATCGTAAAACGTATAACTGTTGTATATCGCGGATTGTTTTTATAAAGGAGAGGATTTTATGGAACATTCGTATACAAATCCCTATGGTATTTGGGAAGTGAGTACAGAAGGCGACTGTGAAGGTCGCACGAGCAGAAATCTCGGCATTTTTGAGGGGTATCTCAACGATATCGCTTTCCATCTCGCCGACAAGGCGTTCTATTCCCTTGACTTCAAAGAAGTCCGTATTCCCAAAATTTCCCATGAAGACGCGAATAGCAAAAGAACGGAAGTCGACGTCAGGTTAGACTCTTGTTCTAATACGTGGGATATGTCGTCTAAAGAACTCGTTAAGAAATTCAAAAAATTGCTTTCCGGACAAAACGTCTACGTTAAAGAAGGGCGCAGCTTTGCTTGTGTAACCTTAAGCAAGGGTAAGCCTACCGAAGATGAGCGTCGTCAAAAAGCTCTTGCAAAGCTTACAGCAGAAGAACGTGAACTGCTTGGTCTATAAAATCGAAAGGAAATTTGACATGAAATATATGAGATTAACCGAAGAAGAAAAATCCCGCCACCCTTCCATTCATTATACAGGTAGTGTGAGCGGTATGAAAAAAATGGGCTATTGGCGAAAGCATGACATATGTGTTCGCTGCGGAGCATATATTTATAATCTCAGTTCTTTTCTTTGGTAAGGAGAAAAAAGAGTATGAGTTTGAAGTATTTAGGACGCGGCTGCAAAACTTGCCCGGTCCGTGAACATGGTCATTGCGATACTGCAACTTATCGGGGCAGCCGCTGCGCCGAGTTGCGTGATGAAATCGGGCTCGATGACCCTGAAAAAGTCACTCTTGTAGACCATACGTATCGCGGGATACGGTGTATCTGTGCGCAATACGGCATTTCTCCGGTCCATTTCTTTTTTGAAAAGGATGGAAAAGGGATTGACTTTGAATATGAAATTTCCGACGGGTTTTGGCCAACCGATGAGTTGGAATTTGTCGAAAGAGCTATTGATACTTTCCTTGAACAGGAAAATGCCAGCGAAGAAATCTCAAAATTAAAAGAACAGCTCGAAAAATACAAGGCGGTTTTCGGCGATATTCTGTTTCCGGCCGAACCTGGCACAGCCGAGTTTGAACAACGCAGGGAAATCCAGGAAAATCCTGCCGGGCGATGGATGTACTCGGATGACGGTTTCTACTGGAAACTTGTCCCGCAGGACACCGGAAAAATCGACTTCTCCCGTGTTATGCTGCGCAAGCTTCCCGACAGTGTTTTTGTCGGAGTAAACCAAGATGTGTGTATGAACCCTGAGGATTATCTGTACAGTTTTAACTTTGGTATGTCTTGGGATGACTTATATGGTTGTGACTGGATTTACCATTCCGCTGGCCGAAAAGCATGGTTTAAACGCAAGGAGGAAAAGCGGTGATTTATTACAGCACTCATCGTCCTGTTACTCCTGGTTCTTTTCCAAAGCCAGCAGGGAATCGAATAATCGAAATCAACAATTTCGATAAACGGCGATTCTGTACCGACATCGGCCGGGAAGCGTGGGGGTATATCGACTTTGAAAAGCCCTTGAGCGAGAACATCCAAAAACAATACGAGCTTACTCCGGCTGCAGAGCCAAAGATTGGCCGACCAATGACGGAGTTCGAAATCTGCATCTCGCAGCATATGCCGGTAAAGGTCATGGCTCCGAATGTTCCTGACATCGACGGCCACATCATGATTCTGGATGGCTGCCGGAAGATGCCAGGAGAAGGCAAGTTCGTTATCCTGGATGGGGAAGAATATGCCTACACTCTGTTTGTAGATGACACAATTATTCTCTGCCCAGCCCGATAACATTAACTTACAACAAGGCGCCCCACTCGGTTTTATCCGGGGGAGGCGCCTTTTCCAATTTGTGTCGCAAAGTAAGTATAATACTCAAGCCAAAGAAAACAATCACCGACTTTCGGTTCCCACAATTGAAAACCTGTCATTCAAGCAGCCGCATGTTATGTGCAGCTGCTTTTTCTTTAGCAAGAGTCGTGCCGTGGAACTCGGCGATAACATAAATTCCGGTCTCTGACCGGCAACAATGTGGCGACACACTGATTATCATATATCACCTTAACGGGTGACTACAACAAGCCGCAAATAGCGGCAGAAAGGAAAAGAATATGGCAAATGGGATGGCGGCAGCCTTTGAGGCTGCAAAAGAAAAAAGAGAAGTCCTCAAGACAAAAAAGCGAATTGCAGAGCTTCTCAAAACCGATGTACATGCGCTCGAAGAATTCGAGAAAGCGTACGCAAAGACCGCACTTAGAGACTCGGACTCGGATAATCTTTTTGACATCAACGCGAAGCAAGCTGCCAACATGGTCGGCAAGCCCGCAATTGATGTCGCCACAGAGGATATCAGAGAGCTATATGAATATTATCCAGGGGAATCTGCTCGACGTCGACCACGGAATCATATGCCACCAGGTCAATTGCAAACACGTCATGGGCGCAGGGCTTGCGGCACAAATCCGCCGCAAATATCCGCGCCATTATGGCGACTATGTCTCTCGCATCCCTCACCTCGGCGGACTCTGCATCACGCAGATAGACTCCGACCTCTATGTGGTCGGAATCTATGGCCAAGATGGATATGGGCGAGACAAGCAATACACCCAGTATCCTGCCCTCGAAAAGGGCCTTGCTGCGGTAGCCAAGCTGGGCAAGGAATACAGCTTGCCTGTTTACTTGCCGTATGGTATCGGGTGCGGCTTGGCTGGCGGTGATTGGAGCATCGTTTCCAAAATCATCGAATGGGTCGTACCTGAAGCGATTGTAGTCAGAAAGGAATAAAAGGAAGACCGTGAAAACGGGCTTGTCATTTGGGAAGACCCGGATTACGAAAGCAGGTTCGACGAATGGTGCTGAATTGGACTGTTGTCCCGGAAAGCACCGACGAGAACGGAATCCCCGGACTCTGGGTTGCTGAACCGGAAAAAGGCAAATTTATTTGGATTGAACGTGAGGTCGATGGTTTTGCTGTCATCGCTCCTGACGCTCGAACTGTACTCAAGATGTGCAAGACTCGGACCAGTGCTCTGCGTTGGGTCACGATGCACATCATCGAAATCATGATGGAGGGTTAAAATTATGGCAAAGCATAGCTGCCCTGTATGTGGCAATGACGAATTCTATACTAATGCCCACGTTGTTCAGGGCTGGCGCGTAGACTGCGATGGCGAGTTTATCGAGGAAACCGAAAGCTGCGTTGAAGTAACACACAAACCGGATGACGACGATATTTGGCAGTGTACCAAGTGCGGTTGGGAAGGCCCAGGCAAAAATGCTCTCGGCAACAAAACATATCGCGTGAGCTTCAACGTTGCCGGCAGTATCGTTGTGACGGCTTCCTCTTCTGATATGGCTGAGAAAATGGTCATGGAAGGCATCCGTGGCGAAGACTCTTCCATGATGCAGGACATCGCCGCCATCCTTCAGGACCATCTGGCACATGCAGATGTCAGCATCGATGAGGTTGAGGAGAGAGACGACGATGAGTGAAGATGTGGTCCGGGATATAACATTCCCGTCTTATCCCAAAGATGTCCTTCTGAATGCCTTCCACCATAAGGAAGAAGACGCTGTATATATCAGTGTCAAGAAGAAGTGGGCTGCACTCTTGGCGTCTCCGAATTTCTGCGGATGCAGTTTCAGCGCCAACAGAGAGAAGGATGTCCCTCGAATTCACTTCATGACGTTGACACCAAGCACTCGATATTCTGAGTCCTGGCAGTTAACGCATTACGACGAGGAAGGACCGTATGGCCACGGCTCCTATTCGGACACGAATCGGGATGCCGGCCATACCATGCGTGAGCTGGTCTGTGAATTGGCTGGGTATTCAGCTGACAGAGAAATCACAGCTCGCGCTCACTTCTTGTCTCAAGAAGGGAAAAACGCAAATGCCTAAAGAACAAAAGATGACATACTTCCAGTGCATTAAGTTGCTGGAAGCGTGCATCAAGAACGGTATTCTTGCCTCTGACCCTGATGATGCAAACCGGCTACTTGTATACCGAGGAGCCGGAAAAACAGCACCGGAAGGATGGTACAGTGAACCGGTCATGAGCGTGGCACAGGAACTTCTCCTCCACACAGAAGGGCAAGAATTGCTTGTGAAGGAATTGGAAAAAAAGGGTGTCACATTCGAATGTACGGAAAACCCAGGATGCGGATACCCGGCTCCTTTCGTCCAAATTTAAGGAGGAATGACCATGATTAAGAGGGTCGATTTCGACTACTTTCCTCAAGGTCAATGCGGCAACCTCATAGAGATGTGCGCCTTGTACAACGCAGAAGATATGTCTTTGGACGCTGCATGGAACAAAATCCAACAGTATCCTGACGTAGCAAACTGCGACAACATCGTCTTCATGACGAAGAAACAATACAAGACTGTTTTTCGCGACTTGATGAATCTGTGAAAGACAAGCAGCCTGCCCCATTTGTGGGGGAGGCTGCTTGTTGTTTTTATAAAAATGCGCCAGGAAAGCCCACTCCGTAAGGGGTGGGAGGATGTCAATTTATTACAATGGTGACGGTAAAGTCACCGATATGTAATGTGATTCGCATTTGTATTGGTACAGAACAAGCCTCTCTGGTGTTCCAGGGAGGCTTGTTCTGTTCTTTCTGCTCATCGGAATGTCATGGCAGCGAGAAAATAGGCCCGCTGGCAGAAACCAGGGGCCTATCGAGCATTGTATCAGTCGAACACAAGGCTCACGATACCACTTGTATCAAACGGACTGATAACACGAGCGGAATCTTTTTTGCCGATGAACTTGTCGGGAGTGTCGGAAATAATGATGTCTGCGTCTTCCCATTCCTTTGCGAAAGAAGGAAAGCGGTATTGCAGCATCCGACCAAGGGCTGTGCTCTTGAGTTCGACAGCATACCGGCAAACGTCGGAAACGGAACTTGCAGAAGAAGAGAGGTTGGAGCGGGCAATAGTGCCTACTGCGCGGTCTACGGCTACGATTTCATTCCGGGTCAAGTCGAGAACAACGGCGACGATGTCACGGCTCTGTGCAGTTAGGTCGTATTTGTTCGTCACTGTGGAAGGCTCGAAGGTATCGCCTGTGCCATCACGAACCATCACCCCACAGAATGCAGATTCAAGCTGGTCGAACGGAATACCGGAATAAGAGTTCACAAACATAGCTACATAACGCACACCGGCACGGCGAGCAGCTTTCAGGTCGAAATCTACGTATTCGACAGACCCGTTCGGGCCACTGCAGCGCCGGTCACCAGAATGTACACCACCAATCTCTCGAATTGATGGATGGTAGTAGCTTATGGTGTTACGTTCGCTAAACGAATAATCTGCGTCCATAAAGGCTACAGACAAATCGAGGTCAATACCCGAAAATGCACTGATTTCGTCACCCTTCCAGTACAAGAAGCAACGAAGGATTTCGCCGTCTGGAAGCGGAAAACGAGAGCCACAGGAAGCCACACGAGAGCCGGAAGTCAATTGCCGTACGTTGTCAGGGAAAATGAGCTTTTCGCAATGGCAATCAGGGTCCACGTATACAGAAGGTGTGTCCGCTTTATCACGCCGCATCAGCTGCCACATCTCATTGGCGATGTCGTCAGCGATGTTATTGCAGAAAGCCTGGTCAAGCGGTGCGATTTCACGAGTCAAGGATTGTGCCGATGCACCATTACGCTTACCGACAGCAAGCTGTACAGTATTGTTCCTGTTGCGGAAATGATTTACGACCTGCAGCAGAACACGCGGAGAAACCTTTTGTGCAACAGAGGTGAAGCGGAAAGCAACACGATACCGTTCCGCATCATCCTTACAGTTACGCAGGCAGAAATCGAGATAACGGGCAAACAGCCCTGGACGCTGGAGCAAGTGCTCGGACAGCTTTTCAGCATTCACCGGCCGTTTCATCAGCTGTTCCAGTTTACCATTGTAGGTTTCGATGTAGGCGCCAGAACGAATCAGACCAAACGCCTTAGCCGTTTCAGGATACAGATTCTGGTACTCGCCAGGATGAAGACGCTCACCCAAACGCTTCCAGACTTCGCCATCCTGTGCCATGCTTTCGGCAATATTGTTGGTCTTTTCAATTAGCCCAAGCAAAAACCGTCTCTCAATGCGCTTAAAGTTTTTGAAGTGTGTCTCGGTTGCAAGTGAGATGTCGCCGTCACTACACGCGGCCGCCAGACGAAGGACATCACGGGCAGTAGTATATCCAGACAAGCAATGCTGGCTCTCAATATCATTGCCGAGCAATGTCATAACCATGGCAGTATACAGAGCAAGATTCTCCTTGACGGGAATCAACAGATTCTGCATCTCGTTTGCCACAGAACGGGCAAAGAACTGGTCTGCCATGATGAATTTGAGGTCTTCGACATCATCAGCCGAAAGTGGCGTCTGTCCTGTGAACATTTCAATGGCCAGTTTTCTCGCGCCATCCTTACTACAAAGCGGAATCTGCTTGAGGGCGTAAACATCCTTCTGAGAAAGCTCCGGTTCAACAACATGGATATCAAATTCTGGCTGCCACTTCCCACCGGACAGGTAATGGAACAGGTTGGCAATATACTGTACTGCCAAATCTGCATGCATAACATCATGGGGATAGTTAGGCCACACAGTCTTGGCAGAATCTATGGCACGAGTGTCTTTTGTTGCCATCTCAAACAGTTCATCAAAAAACAGGTGAAACCTGGCAGGGGTAATGGTAAAACAGGCTTGCAAGAGTTCAGCAGACATGGTATAACCATACGGTGCCAATTTTATGTTCGCTGTAGCGACATCCTCGCGGGTGACAATGTCTTCGCCAGATACTGCCACAGCCGGCACCATTACGCCGCGATGATGCCGAAAGGTGAAGGCGTTCAAATTGCTGGTGGTCAAGAATTCTGTATATGCTTTAGTAGTCGGATAAGCAATTTCCAGTTCTGTCATTGCGGCATCAAGTTCCGGTAAATCGGCGCGTTGCTTGCTAACAAATTCGTCAAAAGTCATAATGTATCCTCCCCCAAAAAGAAAAGAGCCTGAGCCGATAGATGGCTCAGGCTTGAATGATAGCCGAACTACTCGGAAAGCACAGTCACTGCGAAAATCCAAATTATTCTTAGAAGGAAGCGACTGTATAGCCGAATAACAGGCTGGTCATCATCTCATATCAGAAAACTTTATATGTCAGAAAGACAACACAAAGCTTTTCACCATTGCTCATTATCGAGCACGAAATGACGCTGCAGCTTAGTTGTGCAACAGTCACTGCTTTGGCTTTGCCTTTTCGGAAATGCCGAAAAGCGTGATGTGCGATTTGAAACGCACACGATTTGCCGAAAAAAGTGGTGATTCCAAAATGAGATTCACAAAGCCAGGATGGAGAGCGAATCCACTGATTACACTTTTCACCAAATGTTTGTTAGAAGGAAGTGGATTCATAGCCATCTCTGTAGTTCTTATATTATACCATGAATCATTCAGAATCGCAACTCGATAAAGGAAAATGTTGAATAAAAATTTGCTTTCCAAAAAACCAGATTTCCTTTTAGTTTGGCAGAATATTTGCGGCTCTCCTTTGCAGAATAATCTTTTTCCGAAAGAAATAATTATCGCGAAAGATTGTTTTCTCGAAAAGAATTTTGTGGTATAATATATACGTAGCCTTCCAGAACAGAAAAGGCTATAGCGACTGCCAAGAAGCGAGGTGAAATAATATGGCAGAAGAAGTCAAAAAAGAGAAAAAAGAAATCATCTATACCGGTGACGCCAAAATAGCCGCCGACAATGTTGCTTTTTGCGAAAAGGCTGTTGAGGATGCAAAAGCGGCTCTAGCGCAAGCAAAAGCGGAACTGAAAGAGGCATATGCCAAACAGCGCAAAGAAGAACGTGAAGCTCGTGCCAAGAAAAAGGCTGATGCCAAGGCTGCCGTTGCCAGCGCATTGTCGGCTGACTCCATTGAGCCGGAAGAGCTGATGGCTTTCCTGGAAAGCCGCAAAGGCACATCGGTGGATGAGGCCTAACTGTTCATGCAATCGAATTATCCCGAATCCAATTATCTCGGCTCGACCGTTTTTCGTGCGGCCGGGCCACTTTCATATATATTGCAAAAATGACTTTCAAAGACTTCATTACTGAATTTGGATATGATACGCTGGATAAACAACAGCGGGCAGCAGTACAGGCAACTAAGGGACCTGTACTGCTATTGGCCGTGCCTGGAAGCGGAAAGACCACAACGCTACTTGCACGGCTCGGCTATCTCATCTATGGAAAAGGTGTAGACCCATCTAAAATTCTTACCTGTACCTATACGGTTGCTGCAACAAATGAGATGCGCACACGATTTCGTGCGAAGTTTGGCGACGAATATGCTGACCAGCTTGAATTCCGGACCATCAATGGCGTTTGCGCCCGCATCATCAAAAAATATGAGGAAGAAGGTCATAACGCCTTCCAGCTCATCACTGATGACAGCAAGCGATTTGCTATCATGCGGGAAGCCTGGATGGCAGACAATCATGGATTCCCGGCTGATTCTGATTTGCGAGGCATGAGCACTGCCATTACCTATGTAAAGAACCAGATGCTATCAGACCAGGAAGCAAACTCTGTCGAATTCAGTTCCAGTGAAGGCGCTTGTTCTATCGGACCCGTTTACCGTGCATACAAAAAGGAAATGCGTTCGCGTCGCTGGATGGACTTCGATGACCAGATGGTTTATGCGCTCTGCATCCTGAAAAAATGCCCGACCATTCTAAACAATCTTCAAAAGAAATACACCTACTTCTGCGTAGATGAGGCACAGGACACAAGCAAAATTCAGCATGAGGTTCTGGCTCTGCTCGCATCCAAAACGAAAAACATCCTGATGGTTGGTGATGAAGACCAGTCGATTTATGGGTTTCGTGCAGCGTATCCGAAAGCACTCATGGATTTTGAACAGAATTGGCCCGGCGCCAAGGTTCTCTTGATGGAGCAGAACTATCGGTCCACTCCCCAAATCGTAAATGTGGCTGATAAGTTTATTCGCCAAAACAAGAACCGCCATGCGAAACACATGAATGCTTTCCAGGGTTCCGGCAGCGAAATCAGCTTTAAGTATTGTGCGTCGCGTAATAAGCAATATGAGATTCTTGCTGATATGTGCAGGAAGGCGAATGAGGAGAAAATCCAGACAGCTATCCTGTACCGGAACAACGATACAGCACTGCCTGTCATCGATATGCTCACGAGAGAAGGCATTCCATATCAGGCTAAAGGCGTTGACGGGCTGTTCTTTACGAGCAAAATTGTAAACGACGTCAAAGACTTCCTCATCCTCGCTCTACACCCGGATGACAAAGAACGGTTTCTTCATCTATACTACAAACTCGGAATCTTCATGAAGAAGGCCGTTGCCAATTTGCCAATTGGCGGGAATGGTGAGAACGTCTTTGAGGCATATGCAAGCCTCGATAACAAAGACCTTGTTTCTGATTATCTAGCCGATTGTCTGTTGGAAAAGAACTTCATGCTGAAGGTTATCTGCAATGATGGCAATCCCGTAACGGCAATTTCCCATATGAAGAGTATGGGATACTGGCGGTATCTTCAAGATGCCGGCATCGACACATTCCGACTCGACATCCTGATTGCATTGGCGTACCGCGAGGAAACCATCGAAGGATTTCTCGACCGTCTGGATGTACTGCAGCAAATTGTTAAACGCGGTGGCCATGACATGGACGCTTCCTGCATTCTGTCTACCATCCACTCCAGCAAAGGTCTCGAATACCAGCGTGTCATCCTAGCTGACGTAGTCAAAAACGTTTTACCGAGCGACACGTCGAAAATCAAGAATCCTATTGATAAAGAAAATGCCGAGGAGGAAGAACGTCGGCTTTTCTATGTGGGTGTTACTCGGGCAAAGAAAGAGCTCATCGTTATGAACGTCAACAATGCAGCCTCCAGCTACGTCGACATCCTTCGACAGCTTGTGCCGGACAAGAAAAAGACGAGGAAAAAGGTGGCTTCGTCTTCACAAAAGCAGCAGGCAAAGACGTCAACAAAGAAAAAGAACGAAAGCTCCAAGTCAAAAGGGTCGGACTTGTCAGAATATGAGGTCGGCAGCATCGTGTATCACCGTTCCTTCGGGGATGGCATAATCCTTTCCCGGAAAAACGATTTCGCGGTTATCGATTTCCACGATAATGGAAAACGAACACTGGCGCTTCCGTTCGCTATCGACATGGGTTTCCTTAAATTGGCTTGACACCCCTGAAGAGACGGTTTTGACCGTCTCTTTTTTGTGTGTCAAAAACAAAATAACACAGCTACGTACAACGCCCTTTGTGCAAGCAAACAAAGTTGAGCGATATAGCCGAAAATTCAATGCGATGCTTGTGCAAGAATGATATAATTAAATTTGAAAGGAGGGTTATCCCATGATGCGAGAAGTTTCAATTCACAGCTTTTCTCAGGTCCAACATCTCGTCTCGACTGCATGCGAGTACAAGGAAAGTGTTGGAGTACACGACGCACGCGGGTCTATCGCGGATGCCAAAAGCATTCTCGGCATGATGTCTTTGGACTTTACCCGCCCTGTCAAAATTGTGGCTGATAACGAGTCGGTTCTGGCGGAGTGCGTCAACGCAATCCATTGACCTGAAATTTGGAAAGCATTCTGGCGTTTTGCCAGAGTGCTTTTCTTTTTGCGATTTTGTTTCTGCGAAAATAGGTTTCGACGAAAAAACTCTTTTTATTTTGGAGGGCTTGTGGTATCATAAGTTTATAGGATGGAAAATCCTAAATCCCAAATACAGGAGTGTGTTCAAAATGCCAAAAGGTGTAAAGCGCGATATCACCTACACCGGAAAAGCTGCAGAACTGGATAAGCAGCTGAAAGAGTTGGAAACAAAGGTCAAGGAGACCCGTGAAGCTCGCAATGCTGCTTATAAAGAACAGCTGAAGCAGGAGCGTGCTGCTGCGAAAAATGCTGCCGCAGCCGAGAAAAAAGCAACTCTTAAAGCTGTCGAGAAAGCTCTCTCCAAAGGCAACAAATCTGCCGAAGAAATCATCGCCTTCCTGAACGAGAATCAGGCAGAGGAAACAGAGGAGAACGCAGAGGGCTGCCTTCTGCGTTCTCAATCGAGAACCACAAAGGAAAATCCCGACCAGAAAATCCAAGTGCGGAAATTCTGGACGGGATTTTTCATGCAGAAGGCAAAATGGTCTGTGCATTGATTTGCAATTCTTTACCATACTGGCTGATATTGAGCTCCAGCTGGCCAATTACATCAACATAGTCAGGCTCACCGAGTTTCTGATATTCCTCCGCAATAAAAAAGCCGAGGATTGCAAAGGACGAGCATTTTAGCTTGACATGCTCCTGGTTTTTGCCCATATAGAAGGCGTTTCTGCCGTTTCTGCCCGGAATCACGTGGCAGTGGTTGATACGCACAACGGGTTTGGGACATCCTTCCCCAAATGGTTCGAGCTGCTGTTGCTCTTCAAACGCGGAAACGACCTGGTCTTCTGTGAGAACGACGTCGTAATATTTCTTCGAAACGTCTTCCGGCTCGACATCCTTGAAGGCGTTTTCGGCTTCGGCTTTGAATTTATCTTCGGCACCAAAGGCCACGCTTACACCAGCAGCGCCTGAATGGCCGCCATAGCCGAGCATACAGTCGCTCATATCATCTAATCGACGCTTGAGGTTGACTCCTTCTATTGAGCGGCCGGAACCTTTCCAATGCGTTTTGGTCCGTGCAAATACAAAGGCAGGAACATGGTATTCTTCCGTGAGCTTACCAGCTAAGATGCCAGCGATACCTTCGTGGACAACATCAGAGAAAGCAATCAGCGGGACGGAAACCTTCGCATCAGGTGTTAAACCAAGCTGTGTGACAACTGCCTGATACTGTGTCTTTACAAGTTCTTTCCGTTGGTCGTTTAAGAACTTGAGCCTTTCTGCATGGCGATACACATTATTTTCGGCCGCCAGAATCGCACAGGGAAGCTTGGCGCCATCATCCAGTAATCGGCCGGCGGCGTTAATCATCGGCACCACATAGAAGGCCAACGTAATGGCATCAAAACGAGCTTTTCCGCTTGCATCCAGAATACACTGAAGACCTTTCGTTACATTGCCCGCATCCATCGCTGCTAGGCCCTCTTTGACAATCACGCGGTTATCTTTCGTCAAATTCATGACATCGCCGACCGTGCCAATTGCAGCGAGAGCGGACATCTTTTCAAGCAAAATGGTGTTCTCTGGTATCATGTACTGAGCCAACTTATAAGCCAACCCGGCGCCGCAGTAATAGCAGTATCCTGGGCCATGGTCGCTGGATTCAGTATCTGTCCACTGGTCAACAAGCACATCGGCCGCTGGGAGCGTTTCTCCGGGGAGATGATGGTCCAGAATGATGACGGTCATCCCTGCGTCTTTCGCTTGCTGCACGGCCTCCTGGGCGGCTATACCGTTATCTACGGTGATGAGCAGACCGTCTGGATTCTTTTTCCGTACTTCTTCGACAATGGCAGGGGAGAGACCATATCCTTCGCTCATTCGATGGGGGAGACGAATGTCTGGCGTAGAGCCCAACTCTTTTAGAAGCAAATACAGAATGGCCGACGAAGTACAACCATCCGTATCGTAGTCTCCAATCACAGATATATGTTTGCCAACTTTGATACAGGTATTTATTAGAGCTGCCGCATCTTCCAAGTTTTTGATTTCCCAGGGCTCAGCCGGCTCTGGATTTTTTAGTTCTTCTATATTGCATCCGGAAAGAATGCTTACGGCCTCCGATATAGAGGTTGCATTCGTTCGAGGTAACCAAGTCATGGCAATGTCCTTTCGAAAAAAGCTATGTATATATTATACCACATTTGATACAATTTGCCTATATCGCATTGCCAACACAGGTGCAATGTGGTATAATATAAATACACGGAACACTTTACAAAATATTTTTTGAAAACCAGTTGACAACGGATTCTACAAGTTGTATAATGCCAAATGTAGGAGGCAGAGCGATACGGCTCTGTGCCACATAAAATCCAGAGGAAAGGAGAACACGAACCATGACCGCCTTCATGTCGTCAAATTGCATGGGTAGTAAACAACTGTGGAACTTGAGCCAGCTGCTCGACTCCGCAGCGCTTTGCGATGCTAATAACGACGTTCGCATGACGGTTAATGGCATGGGTTCTCTTTTAAGCCCATTCAGTATGAAACAGTATTGAGCAATTCTCAAATGTTTTTCATATCACCTCTTTGCGAAAGCGTCCGTGTAGCATCGTCAAGCTGCACGGACGTTTTCGTTTTTCATTATTCTGATTGGGCTTCCCGGATTTCCGAGTAGGCTTATTCAAGTGTTGCAAATAATACAAAATGTATAATTCTAT
>ENA-UONY01002286-UONY01002286.1-human-gut-metagenome-genome-assembly--contig:-CS9-NODE-2286-length-13762-cov-8.219450_pt1 | contig 13762 bp, 11 predicted proteins | sample MGYA00242465_ERZ724012 | MGnify/ENA metagenome assembly ERZ724012 | reverse complement strand
GCCCTTTTTGTCTCGGCGGGCGGCTGCCCGCCGTCGCCAAAGAAGAACAAAAATCCCTCAAAAATCCAAGGCTGTCCGATGCGAGGCAGTTCTGCCGGAGCAGAAATGCTCTCAGATTAGGAAGAGCCCGCAGAGAATACTTTCTGTATTCGCAAGGGCTTTGACGCCATATGAGGGCATTTCCGCCCGGTAGAACCGCGTGTCTCCCTGCCTATCGATGGCAAGCTCGGCTCGCAAACGTGCGAGCGCAAGCGAGTGCGCTGCGGTGAGCCGCTATCCCCTCAAACAAACCCCTCAACGGAGTGGGGTTTGTTTGACTGCGTCAGCAGGTTATTCCGTAAATATGCGGATGCATATCCGCGTACTGCGGCTCCTCCCACCAGCGCGGGCCGCCGTCCCAGTTTTCGAGGATGAATTCCTCACCCCAGTCGTCCACGATAATCTGATTGCCGTCCTCGTCCACGCCGTTTGTGCCGCCGGGCATATAGTACATGTGGAAGAAGTCGCGCATTTCGTAGTAATACGGATTGTACCGCCAGATGCCGCCGGACGGTTCGCAGCCGTTATAGAGGAAGAGCGTGGTGTCCGGCAGCGCCCGCGCGAGCTGACGGCGCTCTGCTTCCACGAGCGGAACGCTCGGATACCAGAGAAGCTCGACCTGTGTCAGCTTCGGCAGCACGGCCCAGGCGTTATCGTGCTTGACCTTCGTGTACGGCAGGTTGACGGCCTTGAGCGCCGTGCATTCGATCAGCGGCGAGAGATCGGTGACCTCGGTCTGGAACATTTCGAGATACCGCAGCTCCTTGAGCTGCGAGAGCGGGGAGATGTCCGTGATCGGGCACTCGGCGATGATGAGATACGTCATGTGGGGCATATATTGCAGGAAGCTCAGATCGGTGATGTTCATGTGGCCGATATCCAGCCCCTTGAGATCGGTGCAGTATTTCCAGCAGTCAATATCGTCGTTCGTGAGATAAACCTTGTCGTTGCCCCACGCCGCGGCAATGAAATATTCCGCGTCCGTGCGGAGATAATAGTTGCCGAAGTACACCTTCCATACGATGCGGATGTTTTCGTATTTCTGGTTGAGCGCGTCAAGCTGCTCATAGGAGAGGTTCGTGTCGCACATTTCGACCTTCGTGAGCTTTGGAAGCTCAGCGAAGGCGGCCTCCAGTGCGGCGACATCCGCGATGGAGTAGTTGTTGAGATCAAGAAGCTCGATGTTCCATTCGATCTCCTGCCCTTCGACGGAGACTGTCCACCCGGCGGAGATATCCGGGTGCTGCTCAACGAACGCGAGCCGGTCGGCGACCGGGGCGGTGCACCCGGTGAGATCGACCGAGCGGAGATTCGGGAGAAGGTCGAGCGCGGCAACGAGCTGCGCAAGCGCTGCGCTATCCTCGCCGCTCAGCGAGAGCTCCAGCGCGGTATTGGATACGCGCTGCGAGCCGACCTGCACGCTCCAGAAGAAGCTGATGCCGGGATAGGCCGCGGTGAGAGAGTGCTGCTCGTCGGCGGTGAACGAAACGTCCGGCAGATATACGGTGCGCACCGACGGAAAATGCGAAAGCTGCGAAAGCACCTCCGTGGCCGTCGCGGCGGTGCCGGAAACGGTGAGCTCCACGGCCTCAAAATCAAACCACAGCGCGCCGATGCAGAGACTGTAGCGCATTTCGCACGCCGGAAGCTCCGCGCGGAGCGTTTCCATCGCGTCCGGCGCGGTGCAGTGGTTCACGGTGAGCGAACGGAGGCTTTCGAAAAGGCGGATGTTCTCCCAGTCGTTCGGGAGATCTTCGAGCGTGAGCGATTCCGTGGCGCTGTCGTAATATTTGCCGTTGAGATACACGGAATAGAGCACGCGGCAGCCGGGGTGCGCGGCGCGGAAGGCGTCGATCTCGTCGGCAGAGAGATCGTTTTCGCGCACATCCAGCTCCGTGAGCGCGGTGCAGCGTTCAAGTGCGGAAAGATCGGTCACGCCGCTGCCGCGCAGATCGAGTGTTGCGGCGCTCACCGGGATGAGCTGCTGTCCGAGCCGGACGTACTGGCGCGAGAGATATACTCCTGCCGCCGCAGCGAGAACCATGAGCGCCGCCGCGCAGATTACGAGCACGCGCGCGACGATTTTCTTTTTGTCTGCTTTGTTTTCCTGCATCGGAAATCCTCCGGATGAAAATTCAATAGCCCCAGAATTTTTGGTGTACGGCGGCAAGCTCTTCCTCACTCATGCGCTCGACGGTCTCGCCGTCCACGTCCATATAATACATGTGGAAGGCATCGCGCATGGCGTAGTAGTCCTCGTCGCAGCGCCATGTGCCGCCGGAGGACTCGTCGCCGGGGGAGTACCATACCTCGGTGTCCGGCAGCGCCTCGCGCAGCGCGTCGATCTGCGCGAGGCTCATGTACGTTCCCGTGCACCAGAGCCGCCGCAGCCATGTCATCTGCGAGAGCGTTTCAAAAAGCGCATCCCCCGGCGTGGAGACATAGCACACATTCAGATGCCGCAGCGCCGTGCATTCGAGCAGGGGAGAGACATCCTGCACGTCCGTGCCGAACATTTCCAGCCATTCGAGCTCGGAGAGCGATGTGAGCGGCGCGAGATCAAAGCCGTAGTTGTCCGCAATGATGAGATAGCAGAGATGCGGCATGCTCTCAAGAAACGAGAGATCGTTGAGATGGCAGTGCCCGAGATCGAGCGCGATCATGTCCCGGCAGTAGCGCAGCGCGTCCGGCCCCTCCTGCCGGTCGGTGAGCGAGAAACCGGCGGCGGGATTCGTGATGAAATACGTTGTATCCGAGGATACGGAGAAGTTGTAAACGCCAAGCGTCCAGACAAACGTCACGTCCGGGAACGCCGCCTGCAGCACGCCCATCTCCTCGTTCGTGAGACCGCAGCCGGTCATATCGACGCGCCGCAGCTCCGGAAGCGACGGAATGGTCTCCGCGAGCGCCGCGCCCGCGTCGTCAATTTTGACATCGCGCAGATCGATCTCCGCATCGTCCCAGCACACCGGGACGCCGTATACGTCGAGCGGCGCGGGTGTGGAACTCGGAGCGGGCGTCGCGGTTGGAGCGACCGTCGGTGCCGGCGTGGGAGACGGCGTATCCGTTGGTAAGACGGCCGCGGGGGGCATATCGTTCGCGCTGCACGCGGAAAGAATACAAAGCGCCGCCGCAGCAAAGAATAAAAGAAGCTTTCGTTTCATGCGCTTCACTCGGTGATGATGATCTGATTGCCGTTTTCGTCCACGCCGTTCGTGCCGCCGGGCATATAGTACATGTCGAAAGCGTCGCGCATTTCAAAGTAGTGCGGATGCTCGCGCCATGTGCTGCCGGTCGGCTCGCCGCGCGCGGCAAGATACATTTCGGTATCCGGCAGCGCGGCCTGAAGCTCTGAGAGCTGCTCCTCGTTCATGTTGTTGCCGCAGTACCACAGCCGTTCGAGCTGCGGCATGTTGACAAGCGTTTCCAGACACTTGGCGGGGCGGCAGTAGATATAGGAGATGTTCAGATCGGTGAGAGACTTGCAGTTCTGGAGCGGGGAAATGTCCTCGCACTTTGTCCAGAACATTTCGAGGTATTCCAGCTCCTGCAGCTCGCCGATGGGCGTGATGTTGTTCACGTCGTTCTCCACAAGGATGAGATACTTGAGATGCGGGACATACTGAAGAAAGTTCAGATGCGTGATGTCCTTGTGGCCGAGATCGAGCGCGATCAGGTCGGGGCAGTATTTGAGCACTTCCAGGTCGTTGCTGTAGATGGGGAAATCGTTGCGCACGCGGGCGGCGATGAAGTTCGTGTCGTCTGTGCGCAGAGAGAATTCGGAAAAGTATACGCGCCAGACAAAGCGGACATTCTCGTGCCGGTCGTTGAGCGCGGCCATGTCCTCGTTGGAAATGCCGCAGTCACACATCACGACCTTTTCAAGCCGCGGAAACTCGTCAAGCACGCTCTCAATGACGGCCGCGCCGGGCGTGCCCATCCAGATGTCGCTGAAATCGAGCTCGACCGCGTCCGTGGAGACGGTTTTTCCGAAGAGCGTGAGCTCATATACCGGCAGCGCCGCCGTTGCGGCGCGAATGGCGCTCAGCGGCTCTTTGCTGAGACCGCAGCCGGTCAGATCGATGCGCTCGAGCGACGGGAAGCGGAACAGGTTTTCGCATAGCGTTTCCACGTCCGCCTCGCTGAGCGCCCGTCCGGCAAAAGAAATCGATTTTGCCGTGGAAGAGTAGATTTTTCCGAGCAGCTCCATGTTCCAGTGGAAGGTTATGCCGGGAAACGCCGCGGTGAGCGCGTCCTGCATTTCATAGGATACCGCGTGCCCGGCAAAGGATACATTGCAAAGCTCGGGAAGAGAGGGTAGCGCTTCCAGCAGCTCGTCGAGCGGCGTATCGGCGGAGAAAACGGCGCGCTGCGCGCTCAGCGGCACGTCCTTGCCGCCAACGGAGACGAAGGCGGTCAGCGAAAGCGAGGGATAGGCGCTTCGTAGCGCGAGGAGCGTTTCATAGTCTGTGCAGCTCGCTGCATCCACGCTTTTCAGGCCGGGAAACCGGGCGAAAAGCGGGATATCCTCCGCCGAGAGCGAAGAAATTTCGATACTTTCGGCGTCGCTCGGACGGCTGCCGCCGGAGAGCGGCACGTCCCAGACAAACGTTTTATCCGGGTATTCCGCCGTGAGCGCGTCGATCTCCTCCGCCGAAACGGCCTGGCCGCGCAGATCGATCTCCTGCGCGCGGCGGGAAATCACCCGGCCGGAGAACACGCTGTACGTGCAGAAAAACCATATTACAGCGGCGAGCACGAGCACAAGCGCCGCCAGTATGTACCATATGCGGAATTTGGATTGCTTCATTTTTTATAGATCCCATGGACGAAGCATGTACGGATTGAAGCGCCGCTCGTATTCGAGCGTTGTGCTGCCCTCGTGGCCGGGGTAGACCTCGTAATCGCCGGGCAGATCGCGCAGCTTTTCGAGCGAATGTCCGAGCTCCAGCGAGCTGCTGCCGGGGAAATCGTACCGGCCGCAGGACATGCGGAAGAGCGTGTCGCCGGTGAAGAGGCAGTCTTCGCAGCGGAACGTCAGCCCGCCGGGGGTGTGGCCGGGCGTTTCGAGCACGTCGAATGTGAGAGACCCGGCCTCGATCACATCGCCCTCGCGGACGAACACAGTGTCGTCCGGCGGGTCAAGCTCAAAGTCCTCGTTGCCGAACATCCCGTTGCCGATGTCGGTCGTAAGGTCGGCGTGGGACATGTAAACGGCCGCGCCGGTCGCGTCGTGCACTTCGTCCAGTCCCATGCAGTGGTCAAAGTGGCCGTGCGTGAGCAGAATGGCGCGCACATGAAAATGACAGCGCTCGATGTAATCCAGAATGAGATTGGAGTCCGCGCCGGGGTCAATGACGGCGGCGTCAAGCGTTGCCTCGTCCGCGACGACGTAGCAGTTCGTTTGCAGATATCCGACTTCGATAGCTTTGATGAGCATGGTTCATTCCTCCTCGGTAGCGGCTGCGGCGCGGCGCAGCGTTACGGAATCGATCTCCTCGCCGGTCGCGCTGCTGCGCGCGCTCAAGGTGATCTCATCCGGCGTAAAATCAAACAGGACAAAGCCCGGCTCTTCCTCCAGCCCCTCGGCGACGAAGGGATAGTCGGCGCTGCGGGATGCACCGTAATACAATTTGAGACCGGTGCCGGAGGGGAGCGTGATGTACATCCGCTCGCCCGGCTGCTTATAGAGAATATCGGATGTGTCGGCCGCCGGCTCATCGCCGCCGAGCAGCGCCGTGCGGTTGTATTCGTGATCGTGGCCGGAGATGATGAGATCCACATCCAGCGCGTCCATCGTCGGCTCCAGCGCGTCGCGGAAACCGGCTACCGGCCCGTCGTGGCCGTGCAGGCCGTTGCTGCGCATGGAGTAGTGGATCAGCATGACCGTCCAATTGTGCTCCGGCACGATCTCCGGGAGCGAGCGCATGTATTTTGCGTGGGCGGCAAAATTCCGATTTTCGATCTGTATGCCGATGAACAGCACACCGCCGCGGACAAACCAGAAATCGCCGGTGGTCTTGTCCTGCCCTGTCATCGGGATGCGGTGGCGCGCCACGAAGAGCGAATCGTGGTTGCCCGCCACGGAGGCGAGCAGGAAGCTTCGCAGCATGGGGATGCCGTTAAAAATCGTGTCGAGCGAGTATTCGGCATGGTCAAGGATATCGCCCGTGTGGATGATCATATCCAGGGATCTGCCGCCGTCAAGCTCCGTGCGGAGGATGTTCTCAAACATATCCTCAAAAAGCGCCGGATGATCCCGGTGGGAATAGAGGTGCGTATCCGAAACGGCGGCGGTATGGAGCTCGTCGGCGTCGTTCGTGCGGAAATGGTATACGGCGTCCGGCTCGGCGCCGTTTTTCACCACGGCATAGGCATACCGCGTCGCCGGTTCCACGGAGAGCTCCGCCACATACTGCATCCGGTCGGCCGAAAAGCAGTCATCAAGCCGGGACTCCACCGCCGCGGCGGCGGAAGGCTCCGCGGGAAGCGCGTCGTCCTCTCCGGCGATGCCGTAGAGAACGCTCATTCCCTCGGCGCAGTATGCGCCGCTCCAGCACACGAGCACCGTGGAATCGGTCTGTCCGGGAAGAATGTAGGACGCCGCCGCGCCGGACGCTTCCGTTTCCGCGCGCATTACCGGCTCGGCGGTCGGCTCCGGCGTCGGAACGGGTGTTGGCTCCGGTGTGGGAGACGGCGCCGGTTCCGAGGCGGAAAAGGCCTCTGCGGCATCCGGCGCTTCCTCGGCGGCACAGCCGGAGAGAAGCAGCAGCGCGCAAAGCAGCAGCGCGAGGATACGTGTCGAACGTTTCATTCCGGTTTCCTCCATCACAGCTCTTTCGTATCCAGCAGAATGGTGATCGGGCCGTTGTTGACGGATTCCACGAGCATATCCGCGCCGAACTCGCCGGTCTCCACATGGAACCCGGCCTCGCGGCAGAGCGCGATCACGCGCTCATAGAGCGGAATGGCGGTGTCCGGCCGTGCGGCGGCGGTGAAGCCGGGGCGGCGCGAGCGCGCGTCCGCATAGAGCGTGAACTGGCTCACAATGAGCAGCTCCGCCCCCGCGTCGGCGGGGCGGATGTTCATCTTCCCGTTCTCGTCATCGAAAACGCGCAGCCCGCAGATGCGGTCGGCAATTTTCAGTGCTTCCTTTTCGGTGTCGTCCACATGGACGCCGAGCAGCACGAGAAACCCCTTGCCAATCTGGCCGAGCACTTCGCCGGTCCCGGCGCGCGTCACGCGGGCGCGATCCACTCTTGTTACGACGGCTTTCATAGTTTCAAACTCCTTTTATCCGTTGCCGCGGTCGATCTCGCGCACACCGCCGAGCGTGCGGATTCGCGCGATGATGAGCCGCAGCGAGGCGAGATCGGGGACTTCGGTGGTGACATAGATGAGCGCGTTGCCCTCGGGGAGTGAGCGGGCGTTGAGCGAGCGAACCTTGGCGTTGAGCGCGTTGAGCACGGCGGCAATGTCCAGCACGAGACCGTTTCGGTCGCGCGCGAGAATGCGCAGCGTTGTGGAGTAAAGCCCCATCGTCTTGTCCGCCCAGGAGACGTTCAGCCAGCGGCCTTCCTTCTCGCGCTTGCAGAGGCTGTTCAGGTAGTTCGGACAGTCGGCGCGGTGGATGGAAACGCCCTGCCCGCGCGTGATGAACCCGACGATCGGATCGCCCGGCACCGGCGTGCAGCAGCGGGAGAACTTGATGAGGCAGTTGCCCATGCCCTCCACGAGAACGCCCTGCACCGCCTTGGTCTGCTGCGTGCTGTGGCGCTCAACGGCCTCGTTGATCCGGTCGAGCTCGCTCTTGTGGCTCTGTGCCTGCGCACGGGCGGCGCGGGCGATCTCGTCCTTGAAGCGGTTGACGGCGCGCGTGCAGGTGATGCCGCCGTAGCCGATGGCGGCGTACATGTCGTCCAGACTCGTGACAGAGAGCTTTTTGATGCATGTCTGCAAAAGCTCGTCGTCCTCGAGATACGCTGCCGTGAGTCCCGCGCGGCGCAGCTCGCTTTCAAACATCTCCTTGCCGCGGACGATGTTCTCCTCGCGGCGCTCCTTTTTGAGCCACTGGCGGATCTTGGAGCGGGCGGCGTTGGATTTGCAGAGCGTCATCCAATCGCGGCTCGGCCCCGGCGCGGATTTGGACGTGATGATATCGACGATATCGCCGTTTTGCAGCGTATAGTCAAACGGCACGATGCGGCCGTTGACCTTCGCGCCGATCATCCGGTTGCCGACGGCGGAATGGATGCCGTAGGCAAAGTCGATCGGGCAGGCGCCGGCGGGGAGGTTCACCACGTCGCCCTGCGGCGTGAATACGAACACTTCGTCGTTGAACATGTCCATTTTGAGATCGTGGACGAAGTCCTGCGCGTCGGTATCCTGCTGCGCTTCGAGCAGACGGCGGATCCAGGCGAACTTCTCCTCGTCTCCGGCGCGGACGCCCGCGCCGCCGGATTTATATTTCCAGTGCGCGGCGATGCCGTATTCGCTGATGCGGTGCATCTCCCAGGTGCGGATCTGCACCTCGAACATGATGCCTTCCTCGCCGAGGACGGTCGTGTGCACGCTCTGGTAGCCGTTGGGCTTGGGCGTGGCGATGTAGTCCTTGAACCGGCCCGGCACGGGACGGAACATGTCGTGGATGTGGCCGAGGACGTTGTAGCAGTCGGGGATGTCGTCTACGATAACGCGGAACGCGCACAGGTCAAAAATCTCGTCCAGTCCGCGCTTTTGCGTGTACATTTTGCGGTAGATGCTGTAGGTGTGCTTGATGCGGCTCTGTACCGTTGCGTGGATATTGTACTCGGTGAGCCGGTCGGTGATCTTCTTTTCCACATCGGATATGAACTTGTTGAGCACGTCCGCCTTGCTGTCAAGGTAGGTGATGATCTCGCGGTAGCCGTCCGGGTCGAGGTATTTGAGCGAGAGGTCTTCGAGCTCCCATTTCACCTTCTGCAAGCCGAGCCGGTGGGCGATGGGCGCATAAATCTCCATCGTTTCGAGCGACTTTTCCAGCTGCTTCTGCGCGACCATGTATTCCATTGTGCGCATGTTGTGCAGCCGGTCGGCGATTTTGATGAGGATGACGCGGATGTCCTTCGCCATGGCCATGAGCATTTTGCGGAGGTTTTCCATCTGCTCGTCCTCGCGGCTCGTAAACTGCACGCGGGTCAGCTTCGTGACGCCCTCGACAATGTCAGCGACCTCGGCGCCGAACTGCCGGGCGATGTCCTCGTGGGTGATGGCGGTATCCTCAATGCAGTCGTGCAGCAGCGCCGCCACGATGCTGTCCTCGTCGAGCCCCATCTCCGCGCAGATCTGTGCGGCGGCGACGCAGTGTGTCACATACGGCGTGCCCGCCTTGCGCTTCTGCCCGCTGTGGGCGCGGTCGGCCAGCTCAAACGCCGCGCGCACCCGGCCGAGATCGACGCCGGGGTTATGTTCCAAAATGGTATCGGCAAGCTCCCGATAGCCCTGTTCCACAATTTCTTCTGCCATGATTTTATCCTTCTTTGCTTCGGCGCAGATCGGTGATCACGAGCTGCACGCTGCGCCGGCCGTGAAATTCGTTGATCTGCGGCACAAATACAATGTCGCAGCGCTGCCCGGCGCGCGCGCCGAGCGCGGGCGCGGTCTGGGAGAAAAATACGCTGTCGTAGGTCTGGCCGAATTTTGAAAGCTTCAGCCGCAGATGCTTTCCGCCGCCGATGGGCTGCACGGAGTCAAGAGAAACGCCTTCCATATAAAGCAGCGGCCGGGGATTGCCGTTGCCGCACGGCTCCAGCTCGTCGAGCGATTCGACGGAGGCCATCGTCAGAAGCTCCGGCGAATCGACGAGAAGATCCGCCTCCAGCGCCGGAAGCGTCCGGTCGGGGTGGGAGAGATAGTATTCGCGAAGCCGCTCGCGCAACTCGTCCACGCGGCCGCGATGCACCGTGACGCCCGCAGCCATCGCGTGGCCGCCGAAGCCCTCCAGACAGTCCGAGCACGCCGAAAGCGCCTCGAAAAGATTGAAGGAGCCGGTGCTGCGGCAGGAACCCTTGCCGCTCTCGCCGTCGAGACAGATCATCACCGCCGGGACGCTGTAGGCGTCCGTCAGGCGCGAGGCGACGATGCCGATCACGCCGGGGTGCCAGTTTTCCGCGGCGAGGACGATCGGCGCGTCCGGCCGCTCGCCGTGCAGGCGTTCAACCGCCTCGCGCCAGATCTCCGTTTCGAGCGCCTGGCGCTCGCGGTTTTTGGCGCAGAGCTCTGCAGCAAGCACCCGCGCACGGCGCAGATCGGTCTCTTCGAGCAGCCGCACCGCGAGACTCGGCTCACCGAGCCGTCCGGCGGCGTTGATGCGCGGGGCGAGAGAAAAGCCCACGGTCGAAGCGGTGAACGGCTTATCGCGTACGCCCGCCTCCTCCGCCAGCGCAAGAAAGCCGGGGCGGCAGTCGCCCGCGGCGATCTTCTGCAGACCGCAGCGCGTGATGAAGCGGTTTTCGCCGAGCAGCGGCATCACATCCGCCACCGTGCCGACCGCGACAAGGTCGCCGTAGCGCGCAAGCATTTTTCCGGCGTCGCCGTCCATGGCGCATACGAGCTTGAACGCCACGCCCACGCCCGCGAGCGCCGTGCCGACGCCATTGCTGTCCGGCTGCTTGGGATCGACGACCGCCTCCGCCTCCGGGAGCGATTCGCGGCACTCGTGGTGATCGGTTACAATCATGTCCACGCCGCGCTGCGCGGCATAGGCCGTCTCTTCGAGATTCGTAACGCCGCAGTCCACCGTCACGATGAGCGTGACGCCCTTTTCCGCGAGCACGTCGATGGCGGCAATGTTGAGCCCGTATCCCTCGCGGATGCGGTCGGGGATGTAGAGCTCGCAGGTGAGGCCGCGCGAGCGGAGGTAATCGGTGAGCAGGCACGCGGCGGTGATGCCGTCCACGTCGTAATCGCCGTATACGGCGACGTGCTCGCCCGTCGCCACAGCGCGGGAGAGCCGCTGCACGGCGTCCACCATACCGGTGAGTTCGAGAGGGTTTGTGAGTGTTTCCGCGCCGCCGCGGAGGAACGAGCGCGCCGCGCCGGGCTCGGAAAGCCCGCGCAGGTGCAAGATCGCCGCGAGCAGCGGCGTGCAGCCGGCGGCAAGAAGCGGCCGCGGTATCTCCGCGCCGCGCTCCGGCACATTCCAGTTTGCGTATTTCATTCGGTCTTTTATCTCCATTTTTTAATTACAAAAGAGAAGAAAATAGAAAGGACATTTTATAACACTTTATTCTAACAAATGTCCGCCCAAACTGCAAGGGAACGGGGCGGAATATTTCCTTGACATGAGAGAAAATCGACGTTACACTTTCGGCAGATATGTAACCAAGCAATAAAAGGAGACAACGCTATGCAATGGCTGGAATGCACCGTTCCCGGCGGGGACGATCCGGAGGAGCTCTGCAACGCGCTCGCCGAGCTCGGCGTCGGCGGGATGAGCATTGAAAACGAACGGGATTTCCACGATTTTCTGGAAAATAACCGCGCCTGCTGGGACTATGTGGACGAGACGCTAGAGGAGAGCTTTTCCGGCGTGTCGCGCGTGAAGTTCTGGCTCTCGTGCGATGCCGAGGGCGAGAGAGTGCTCGAGACTGTGCGCGCGGCGGGCTACAGCGTGGAAACGCGCGTCATCGCCGACGAGGACTGGGAGAACAACTGGAAGCAGTACTATAAGCCCCTGCCCATCAGGGAAAAGCTCGTCGTTGTCCCCGCGTGGGAGGAGCAGCCTGCGGACGGGCGCGTACCGCTGCGGCTCGATCCGGGCCTCATTTTCGGCACCGGCAGCCACGCCACAACGCGCATGTGTCTGGAAGCCATCGAAACGCTTGCCGCGCCGGACAAGTGCGTGCTCGATCTCGGCTGCGGCAGCGGTATTCTCTCCATCGGTGCGCTCGTGCTCGGCTGCCGCGAGGCCGTCGGCTGCGACATCGACCCCAAAGCGCCGGACGTTGCGATGGACAATGCCGCGCTCAACGGCATCAGCGCGGATCGCTTTCGCGTGTACGCCGGAGACATCCTCTCGGACAAGGGCATGCGCGCTGCGCTCGGCACGGGATTTGACATTGTGCTTGCGAACATCGTTGCGGACGTTATTTTGCCCCTCGCGCCGCTCTCGCGGGAATTTCTCGCGCCCGGCGGCACGTTCGTGACCTCCGGCATCATCGAGGGACGGCAGGACGAGATCGAGCACGCGCTAAAAAAAGCGGGCTATACCGTCGAAAAGCATTTTTGCGAAGAAGAATGGCATTGTTTTGTGTGTAGCGCGCGCGAATAACGGGCATACTACCCATACAAAAACGTACGGGAGGTAAATGTTCCATGATGATGAACGGCAGAAAATTTATGACGGGTCTCGGTATCGGCATGGTGGCGGGCGGCGCGCTTTGCATGATGATGGCGCCCAAGGCCAAGCGCAACGACGGCAAGCGCATGGTGAGCCGCGCGCTCAAGGGCATGGGTGACGTGATCGACGACGTTTCCGACGCGCTGTGCCGCTGAGGGCCGAAAGCAAATTCTGACCGCCGAAAAGAAAAAATATTTTCGTTTTTTCGAAAAAAGGGGTTGCTTTTTCCTGACGGCTGTGCTATCTTAAATGAGCGTCACAGATATGCGCCGTTAGCTCAGCTGGATAGAGTGTCTGGCTACGGACCAGAAGGTCAGGGGTTCGAATCCCTTACGGCGTGCCAAAACAATCCGATCGCCATCGGCGGTCGGATTGTTTTTTTCATTTGTGGTGCGCCAAAAGCTCCGGCTGCATTAGTTGCGTCCCCATAAGAAACCATAGCCCCTTCGCCGAGCCTTTTCCGCCGGGATTGCGTTCCTTTTTCTTGCAATGCACAAAGCATTGCAAGAAAAAGCGCCTTGTTCCAACGAAAAATTCTTCGGCGAATGGCTGTAAACAGTTTTTCCCCGCAGATGTTGTCTGCGGGGGAAAATCTATGTTTTCTTATTCAGACTCCGCTTTTGCAACCGGAGCTGCTTCTATACCTGTATCGTGGAAGTCCAGACTTTGCATATAGGAATTACATTATATTTTGGATCTTCTTGATAAAAGATGTCGCCCAGCAGATATCGATGAATACGGCATAGGTGGTTGGCTGTGAAATGCCCGCAGATTGGGTGAATGAGCAAATCGTTCTGCCGGATCGTGGAAATGTCGGCCTCCAGCGCGCGAAGCTTTTTTACCATCCCGCAGACCGAAACGGTTTTTCAAGACATTGGTATCTTTATCGCAGTAGATCGATCCGAAAATGGAATATACATCGTATTTTCCAAAGCTTTTATCCATGGCTTCTTGCTTTCTTCAGTCCGTGCTGCTGAAGAACGGCTGCGACTGCTGCATCGGCGGTCATACCGCCGCTGGATACTTCTTCGCAGAGGCGGAGGGCGCTTTTGCTCGGCGTCAGCTTTTCAATGGCATGAGTAGCCAGAGTATAACGGATCTGCTGGTTCTTTTTTGTCATGTGCCGACCTCCTTCCGCAGTTCGCTTTTGCTTTAGAGTATACCGCATATATGCGCAAAAAGCAGTGAGAAGCCGTTTACGCAAACAGGCGACTTTCGTTTAGCGTTTCTACTAAGAATCTGCCGGAGAAAAAGTGCAAAATGACAAATTTCCCCGGTACAACACGGTTTGAACTGCACCCCATTTGTTAGACAGTATGATATACTATCTAAGAAGTGGGGTGT
>ENA-UONY01002278-UONY01002278.1-human-gut-metagenome-genome-assembly--contig:-CS9-NODE-2278-length-13783-cov-10.780449_pt1 | contig 13783 bp, 16 predicted proteins | sample MGYA00242465_ERZ724012 | MGnify/ENA metagenome assembly ERZ724012 | reverse complement strand
GAGGGAGATGCGGCGGCGATACCATAGAACAGATCAGTCTGGGTGGATGCCCACAGAGCAAACAATCCCGCCAGCGAGTAGCCGCCCAGAATGATTTTGACGTCTTCCGGGAGACGAAACTGCTGCTTCAGCGTGGGAATGACCTGTTCTGTCAGGAAGCTCAGGGTGTCCGCAGCATTGCCACTGAAACCCTGCTTTCCCCACACAGCAGGGGCTTCCCACGGAGAAAGTGCATCGTTCCAGCTTTCCACCGGGATAGCCGCAAACAAAAAATTCCAGTTGCTCTGCGCAATCACTGTCACTTCATGGTCCATGCTTTGCAGCTCGTGTTCGCCGGTCATTTGGAGCAGTAGGTATTCTGCATGGGCTTCGCCGTAAATGCGGCAAGGTCTGCTCCCGATTTGCATTGTCTGTGCGGTCACTGCGACGTCCTCCCGAAAAAACTTTGATAAGCCCAGTATAGCAACTGAAAAATCATTTTGCAATTCAAAAGGAGTTCGCATTCGCAAGCAGTGTCTTCGTAAAAAAGCTGGCACCTGATTTGAAGTTGTGCGAGGCTTCCAGAGTGATGTATCAGCAGTTTTTGAACGATCATGCCGTATCCCATAAGCGGCAGACGAACCGGGCACGTGGAATCTGAACAGGGCAGCGTTATTCAATACCGCTAAGCTCGCGGTACAGCGTGCGGGCATAGGAATCTGTCATGCCGCTGATCATTGAAAAAGAGCAGCAGCTTTTGCCCCAGTTTGACCCTGAGGTGAGCAAGCTGATCCAGAAGGAGCTGGAAGCGCAGGGCGTGCAGTTCAATCTGGGCGAGCAGGTGCGCTCCTTCCCGGGCCGTACTTTCGTGGAGCAGGTGCAGACCAACCGCGGCACCTACCCCTGTGACCTTTGCGTGGTAGCTATCGGCGTTACCCCCAACACCGGCCTGCTGGCCGGTACCGGGGTGCAGCTGGCACCCAATGGCGCTGTGCTCATTGGTGCCGACCTTGCCACCAGTGTGCCCAATATCTATGCCGTGGGCATCCCCGCAAACCTTGCGCAGTTGAACAAGGTGGACCCTGCAGATTTTGCCGCGCTGGCAGAGCTTGCCCTGCACGACACCTGCATGGCTACCAACCAGATCACCCCCACCCGCGACGAGGTGGTGGCGGTATATACCGCCGCATTCCGCGGATGAACTTTGAGACCTCCTCCATTTTCTCCATACCCAAACAAAGCCGCCGCTCTCCTTCTGCAAGGGAATGCGGCGGCTTTGTGCTGTAAAAAAGGTGATGGGATTGTTTTTAAAGAGGGTTCTGTTATAATAAAATAAAAATGCGGCGCAGAATTAAGAGGAGAAAGCGATGGAAACAAGAGAAAAACAGGCGTACCTGATAGAAGCACATAAATGTGATGAGATGCTTCTGACCCTGTTGCGGATGCTGGATGTACCGTGGAATGATATATTCATCCACATGGACAGCAAAAATACGGACTACCAGCCGGAAACGGTGGAGTGCCGCATGAAATATGCGAAAGTGTTTCACGCAAAACGGCACAGTGTTGTGTGGGGCGGTGTCAGTCAGGTAAAAGCGGAGCTTGTGCTATTGAAAACAGCAGTGGCCCATGGCCCGTATCAGCATTACCACCTGATCTCCGGTGTGGATCTGCCCATTCAAACACAAGAAGATATCCGTGCATTTTTTGAGGCAAACCCGGACGTGGAATTTGTCCATTTCGACCCGCACCCGTTCAGCCCATTCAACGATGAGCGCGTTTATTACCGGCACTTTTTCCAGAATATCGATCTGCGCCGCCATCCGGTGCTCGGCGCGATCAATGGAATCCTGCTGTCGGGCCAGAAGCTGCTGAAAATAAAGCGCAATCAGGACGTTCACTTCACAAAGGGCAGCAACTGGTTCAGCTGCACGGACGGCTTTGCACGGTATCTGTTGACAAAAGAAGAGTGGGTCCTGCAGGTGCTGGACAAGACCTTTTGCTCGGACGAGTTCTTTGTGCAGACACTGATCGTGCAGTCGCCGTATCAGGATAAGATCTATCAGGGGCCGGGTGATACCAGTGCCCGTGCCATCGATTGGGACAGAGGCAATCCGTGGGTCTGGAAATACGCTGATCTGGAACAGCTGAAAGCATCGCCTTGCATGTTTGCCAGAAAATTTGATATCGAAAAAGAACCGGAGCTTGTGCATGAAATAGAACGCCTGTATGCACCTCATATATAAAAACAGTGCCGGACAGTTTTCAGGCTGTCCGGCACTGTTTTTTACTGTTCATTCTTTTTCGCCAGATCCTTGGTGTACAGGGCACGGGTGGCGTTGAGCACAGCCAGCACCATCACGCCCACATCGGCAAAGATGGCGGTCCACATGCTGGCCATGCCGATCGCGCCCAGCACAAGGCAGGCAAACTTGATGGCCAGTGCAAACACGATGTTCTGGTACACGATGCGTAACGTGCGGCGGGCAATGCGCATGGCCAGTGCGATCTTGGCGGGGTCGTCGTCCATCAGCACCACGTCAGCGGCCTCAATGGCAGCGTCAGAGCCAAGAGCGCCCATTGCAATGCCCACATCGGCACGGGACAGCACCGGGGCATCGTTGATGCCGTCGCCCACAAAGGCAAGGTTCTCTTTGGGCCGCTTTGCGGCGAGCAGCGTTTCGATCTGGTCTACCTTGTCGCCCGGCAGCAGGCCCGCATGGTATTCATCCAGCCCAAGCTCTGCGGAAACGGCCTTTGCAACCGGCTCGGCATCGCCGGTCAGCATCACGGTCTTGCGCACACCGGCATCCTTCAGGCCCCGGATGGCCTGTGCGCTGTGGGGCTTCACCACGTCGGCGATCAGCAGATAACCGGCGTACATGCCCTCGATGGCCACATGCACGATGGTGCCGGTCTCGCTGACGGCGGGAGCCTTCAGGCCCAGCTTTTCCATCAGGCGGGCGTTGCCGGCAGCAACGGTCCTGCCGTCCACCTTGGCGGTCACGCCGTGGCCGCCAAGCTCCTGCACATCGGTGACACGGTTCGGATCGATCTCCCTGCCGTAAGCGGCCTTGATGCTGAGGGAGATGGGGTGCTTGGACCAGCTCTCGGCCAGCGCGGCAGCTTCCACCAGCTGCTCCTCGCTGGTGCCCTCTGCGGGGTGGATGCCGGTCACTTTAAAGGTGCCCTGGGTCAGGGTGCCGGTCTTGTCGAACACAACGATGCCGGTGCGGGCCAGCTCTTCCAGATAGGTGGAACCCTTGACCAGAATGCCGCAGGCAGATGCACCGCCGATGCCGCCGAAGAAGCTCAGGGGAATGCTGATGACCAGTGCGCAGGGGCAGCTGATGACAAGGAAGGTCAGGGCGCGGTAGACCCAGTCGCCAAAGCGGGCGGGCTGGCCCATGAGCAGCAGCGCGATGGGCGGGATAAAGGCCAGAGCCAATGCGCCATAGCACACGGCGGGGGTGTACACGCGGGCAAAACGGGTGATGAAGTTCTCGGCGCGGGCCTTCTTCATGCTGGAATTTTCCACAAGGTCCAGAATTTTGGAAACGGTGGATTCGCCGAATTCCTTGGTGGTCTTTACCTTCAGCAGGCCGGTCATGTTCACGCAGCCGCTGATGACCTCATCGCCGGTCTGCACATCGCGGGGCAGGCTCTCGCCGGTCAGGGCGGCGGTGTTCAGGGCAGAAGCGCCCTCCACGATCACGCCGTCGATGGGCACGCGCTCACCGGGCTGGACCACGATCACGGTGCCGATCTCCACATCGTCCGGGTCCACCTGCTCCAGCCTGCCGTCCTCGCCCTCAATGTTGGCGTAGTCCGGGCGGATGTCCATCAGGCTGGAAATGCTCTGGCGGCTCTTGCCCACGGCCACGCTCTGGAACAGCTCGCCGATCTGGTAGAAGATGATAACGGCACAGCCCTCCACATAATCGCCCAGCGCAAACGCGCCCACGGTGGCAACGGCCATCAGGAAGCACTCGTCAAAGGGCTGGCGGTTCTTGATGCCCAGCAGTGCCTTGCGGAGCACATCCCAGCCGACCACCAGATACGGGATGCAGTACAGTACCAGCTCCACCGGCGTGGGGAACTGGGGCAAAAGCTTGAGGATGAGCACCAAAATCAGCGCAATGATGATGCGCTGCAGGTTCTTTTTCTGCTTTTTGTTCATACAAAACTCTCCTTTTGCGGGATCCATGGGCCGCATCACGCTGCGGCGGGCGGGGATTTCAACAACTTTTCCCCATAAAAATGGATATTCCACGGTTTTACCCGTGTTTTCCACACAGTTTTTCAGGCGTAAAAGCGCTTTTCCACGTTTATTTTACGTTTTTTCCGCAAACGGTGTTGAAAACTGAGTGGAGACTGTTGAAAACTGTCTGATTTTTCAACAGAAAAAGTTATTGCACAGCACAATCGCACACAAAGTAAAAAGCATCTGCACATTCGTTTGAGCTCTCAGAAAATCTACGAATTCTTGCTGCAGATGCTTTTTTCTTTAGCGGGCTCGCCCTCTCAGTCAAATCCTTTGGATTTGCCAGCTCTCCCAAAGGGAGAGGTGTCACCGCAGGTGACGGAGAGGGCGAGGCTGTTGATCGTGTGCAGCAACCTGCCGCGCATCAGATGCCAAAGATCTCGCAGTCGTCCTCCACCTTCTTGCAGGCGGCCAGAACGTTCACCATGGTGTCGTGGGGGTCTGCACCTTCAGAGAACTCCACCTTCATCTTCTGGGTCATAAAGCTGACGGTAGCATTTGCCACGCCTGCAACGGTGTTGGCGGCGTCTTCCATTTTCTGAGCGCAGTTTGCGCAGTCCACTTCGATCTTGTAGCTCTTCTTCATAAGTAATACCAGCCTTTCGTTATTCTTCGATATGATCCATCCCCATGGAGAGGATGCTGCGCACATGGTCATCGTCCAGTGCGTAGTAAACGGTTTTGCCCTCGCGCCGGAACCGCACGAGCTTGGAATCCTTGAGCACCCGCAGCTGATGGCTCACCGCCGACTGGCTCAGCTGCACGGCGTTTGCAATGTCCTGCACGCACAGCTCGTTGTCGTGCAGTGCATACAGGATCTTGATGCGGGTGGAGTCGCCGAACACCCGGAACAGGTCGGCCAACTCGTACAGCACCTCGTCGTCCGGCATATCCAAGGCTTCCGGCTGCGGCGCGGGCATTGCTTCCTTTATTTCCGCCATGTTGACATCTCCCTTCGCTGTGGATTCACATGAACGCTTGTTCATGTGTTCATAGTAGCACACGGAATGCTCCTTGTCAAGGCTTTTTTAAAGATTTTCGGCGTCTGCTCTAAATTGATGAAATTTGCCTTAAAACGCAAAAAAATTGCGTTTTTGAATCGCAATAAGGATGCGGATTGGAGGAAAGGCGAAAACAAAAAAGAGGTCGCCGCATGGTCAGTGTCCTCGCCCTCTCCGTCACCTTCGGTGCCACCTCTCCCAAAGAGAGAGGACTTGGCAGCCCGTTTGCGCAAAAAGAAAAAGAGAAATTCACAAAAAAGTGTAAAACGGGGTGCGTTCTGGTGCAAAATGTGGTATCTTATAAAGGTGTTCAAAAATAAAATGCGCCATACGGCGCGCAAAAGGAGAGGAAAGTATATGACATTGGAAACCGGTATCCGCGGGGAACAGAGCGTGCTCGTCACCGCAGCCAACACCGCAAAGACCATGGGCAGCGGCACGCTGGATGTGTTTGCCACCCCGGCCCTTGTGGCTCTGGCGGAAAAAACCTGCTGGATGAGCGTGGCCGACGCGCTGGGCGAGGGCAATGGCTCGGTGGGCACCAAGCTCGAGCTGGAGCACACCGCCCCCACCCCCGTGGGCATGACCGTGACCTGCGAGAGCGAGCTGGTGGCGGTAGAAGGCCGCAAGCTCACCTTCAAGGTGAGCCTGCGCGATGAAAAAGGCCCTGTAGGCGGCGGCATCCACGAGCGCTTTGTGGTGAACGACGCAAAGTTCGCCGCCAAGGCGGAGGCAAAGAAGGGGTAAAACTCCTTCCGTCATCGCTGCGCGATGCCACCGTTCCCCTTTTTGTCGCTTACACGACATCTTCCCCCGGCCGGGGGAAGTCTTTCTCAATGAGGGAGGCTTTGGCAGTACGGTAAAGTTCCCGGTTTTGCCAAAGGCTCTCCCCTTGGGAGAGCTGGCACCGAAGGTGACTGAGAGGGCGAGGACGCTGACCGAAGAAAACTATTCTTCATCCGTCTGCTCTGTTTGCTCCAATCGGATCGGCGGCGGGTCAGCTTCCAGCAGGTGCTGCTCGGCACGCTTCTGCGCGTCCTGCAAGAGCTGGGCGGCCTGCACGCTGGCCCGGAACAGCTCAAAATACATCGCTTTATAATCCGGCGCGGCGCACACCTCCCTTTGCATTCGATGGGGATAGTTTTTCCTGCGCAAAGAGGGGTATGCATGGCCGAAGATTTGAAAAAAGAGGAATCCGTTATGAAAAACAAGAACCTTTCATGGTTCGCAGCTCTGCTGGTGTTTGCCCTGCTGCTGTGGTGCACAGCGGCAACGCCCGGCAAGTTCGCGGACCCGTCCTCCTATACCTGTGCGGTGTACAGCACCATCTTTTCGCTGCTGCCGCCGGTGATCGCCATTGTGCTGGCGCTGAACACCAAGGAGGTGTACACCTCTCTGCTGGTGGGCATCGCATCCGGTGCACTGCTGTATGCCAACGGCAATCTGGAGCTGGCCATCAACACCCTGTTCTTCAACGAAGACGGCGGCATGGTGGCCAAGCTTTCGGACAGCAGCAACGTGGGCATTTTGGTGTTCCTTGTCATGCTGGGCATCCTTGTGGCCCTGATGAACAAGGCCGGCGGCTCTGCCGCCTTTGGCCGCTGGGCCTCCACCCACATCCACTCCCGGGCCGGTGCGCAGTTTGCCACCCTGCTGCTGGGCGTGATGATCTTTGTGGACGACTACTTCAACTGCCTGACCGTGGGCTCCGTCATGCGCCCCGTCACCGACCGGCAGAAGGTGTCCCGCGCAAAGCTGGCCTACCTGATCGATGCCACCGCAGCACCCGTGTGCATCATTGCGCCGGTGTCCAGCTGGGCAGCTGCGGTCACTTCCAGCGTGCCGGAAGGCTCCGGCATCAACGGCTTTACCATGTTCCTGCGCACCATTCCTTATAACTACTATGCCCTGCTCACCCTCGTGATGAGCCTGTTCCTCATCTTCACCGGCACGGACTTTGGCTCCATGAAGCTCAACGAGGACAACGCCAAAAACGGCGACCTGTTCACCACCGCCGACCGTCCCTACGGCAACGATGTGGACGATGGCACCGATACCTGCGGCCATGTTGCAGACCTGCTCGCCCCGGTGCTGGTGCTGATCGTGGCCTGCATCTTCGGCATGATCTACACCGGCGGCTTCTTTGAGGGCGTGGACTTCGTTACCGCCTTTGCGGACTGCAACGCTTCTGCAGGTCTGGTGCTGGGCAGCAGCATTGCCCTGCTGTTCACCTTTGTGTTCTACCGCGTGCGCAATGTGATGACCTTTCAGGACTTTGCCGCCTGCATTCCCGAGGGCTTCAAGGCCATGGTCAGCCCCATGCTGATCCTCTCCCTCGCATGGACCCTGTCCGGCATGACCGGCCTGCTGGGCGCAAAATATTACGTTGCCAACCTGCTGAGTGGCTCTGCTGCAGCGCTGCAGTACATGCTGCCGGTCATCATCTTCCTTGTGGCAGTGTTCCTTGCCTTTGCCACCGGCACGAGCTGGGGCACCTTCTCCATCCTCATCCCCATCGTGTGCCATGCCTTCCCGGAGGGCGAGATGCTGGTCATCTCCATTGCGGCCTGCCTGTCCGGTGCCGTCTGCGGTGACCACTGCTCCCCCATCTCGGACACCACCATTATGGCATCCGCCGGTGCCCACTGCAGCCATGTGAACCATGTGTCCACCCAGCTGCCCTACGCCATTACGGCGGCTTCCTGCGCGGCAGTGTGCTATGTGATCACGGGCATTGCACAGGCTTTCCTTGGCGCAAACGGCAGCCTGTTCACCTCGCTGATCCTGCTGGCCGTTGCCATTGCCGTAGAGCTGGTGGTGCTCAGCGTGATCCGTGTGCGCACGAACAAAAAGGCGGCAGAATAAATTCCTGCCCAAAATTCAGCTGTTTCGCTTTGCGCCGCGGCCAAAACGTGGTATTTTTAAATAAAATGAACTATCGGAGGCACACGACCTATGCTGGAACAGGCATTTCAGGACGTATACACCAAATTCAAGCTGCATTTCTACCAGAACATTTTTCAGCGTTTTGCCACCCGGGAAGCCACGCTGACCACGGTGGAGTCCTTCTGCATGGAGGGCATCATGGCCATGGGCGAACCCACCATTGCGGAGTTTTCCCGCATGATGCAGATCTCCACCCCCAACGCGGCGTATAAGATCGGCAGTCTGGTGAAGAAGGGCTATGTGGAAAAGATCCAGTCCACCACCGACCGGCGCGAGTATCACCTGCGCCCCACCCAGAAGTATATCGATTACTACAACATCAGCTATTCCTACCTGCACACTGTGGTGGAGCGCGCAAGAGAGCGCTTCTCCCCCGAGGACTGTGCAAAGCTGGAGGAGATGCTCACCATTGTGAGCACCGAGCTGATGCCCGAGTTGGATATGCTCAAGAAGGACGAAAAGGCAGAATAAGCAACAAAGAACTCCCGGACATCCGTCCGGGAGTTCTTTTGTTTCCCCTTACTTCTGCTCTTTATCTACTACCTGGATCTTGCCCTTCTTCCACAGGACATAGGAGGTAAGGATGCCGATGGGCAGCATCACGATGATGAAGATGCCCACAAGGCCGCCCAGCACGGAGCCGTAGCCTGCAAGGCGTGCGGCGAGGGAGAGCACTGTCATGATGACCAGAACCGGCAGCACGCCCTTGATGCCGCCCTTGACCACCTTGCTGCCGCTGGCAAAGCTGGCGAACAGACCCAGAGCCATGGAGCCGAACAGGGCCGGCAGCAGCGGGCTCTGGATGATGTCCTTCATGGTTGCCATAAAATGTCCGCCCACTAAATACAGAATGAACGAAAAAAGGCGGGTGCTTTCGGCCCGCCGTCCTTGTGATACGGACAGGATACCGGAAAAGACGGCATCTGTCAAATGAGTATGACTAAAGCACAACCGGCATTTTAGAGATATTTCAGGAACAGGATCCTGCAAAGAACCTTTACTGCATTAAAATAATAAAGCACTGACCGCGAGCCACTTTGTATCCGTTAAAAATTGCATAAAATTTAAAGAAAAAAACTGTCGTTCTGCCAAAAGCAGTGGGGATACACCTTTGCAAAAGCCGTGAGACCTGTTATAATACAGACATATTCATATCGAGAGAATAGGTTTATCGGCGGCAATGAGGCCAAAGAGGAAACCGGCATCGTATTTTGAGGGAAAGACCAATGGAACATGTAACCGAACAACAACTGACAAGGCGGCAGAGCACCGTATGGCGGGCACTGCGCGCCGCCGCACCGCAGACCATCCCGGTGCTGGCGGGCTATTTTGTGCTGGGGATGGGCTATGGCATTTATGTGCAGTCGCTGGGCCTGCCGGTGTGGATGCCCATGCTCATGGGCACGGTGGTCTACGGCGGTTCGCTGGAATTTGTGCTGGCAAGCCTGCTGCTGAGCGCGTTCTCGCCCCTTTCGGCGTTTCTGATGGCGCTGATGATCCAGGCGCGGCATCTGTTCTACGGCCTTGCCATGCTGGAACGCTACAAGGGCTACGGTCTGCGCAGCTTTTATATGATCTTTGCCATGAGCGATGAGACCTTTTCCATCACCTGTTCGGCCGAGCCGCCGGAAGGGGTGGACAGGGGCTGGTTCATGTTCTTCATCACCCTGCTGGATCAGTTCTACTGGGTGGCCAGTGCCGGTCTTGGCGCGGTGGTGGGCTCAGTGCTGCCCTTCAGCACCGAGGGTGTGGACTTTGTGATGACCGCCATGTTCACGGTGATCTTTCTCAACCAGTGGGAAAAGGACCGGCAGCACTACAGCGCCCTGATCGGCCTTGCCGCCCCATTGGCGTGTCTGGTGGTTTTTGGCTCCAGCAGCTTTTTGCTGCCCTCCATGGGATGCATTCTGATCCTGCTGCTGGCTCTGCGTAAACCGATCGAAAAGGCCGAAGGCACCGAAGCAGAAAAAAGCGGCGAGGAGGTGGGCGCATGACCGCAGTCCAGATGGGCCTGACCATTGCAGTGTGCACCGCCGCCACCATGCTCACCCGCTTTCTGCCCTTTGTGGTGTTCTCTTCCAAGGATCAACAGCCGCCGGAGGTGGTGCGGTATCTGGGCCGGGTGCTGCCCGCCGCCATTTTTGGTATGCTGATCGTCTACTGCCTGAAAAGCGTCACCCCCTTTGCGGGCAGCCGCGGCATTCCGGAGGCCATCGCCCTGCTGGTGACGGTGGGCCTGCATAAGTGGAAGTATGAGACCCTGCTCAGTGTCGCAGGCGGTACGCTGTGCTATGTGCTGCTGGTGCAGCTGGTGTTCTGAAGAAAGAAAAAAGCGCGCTGCCGAGCAGGAAGATTCCTGTACGACAGCGCGTTTGTGCATGGGACGATCCGCTGACAGCGAACCGGAGCAGGACCGTCCGAAAAACCGATGCTTTGCGACCCGGTCACGGAAATTTTTCAAAAAAAGGTGTATACTGTAGAAAAATGCATCCGAAGGAGGGTCTTCCCATGCCCAGCATCATCATTATAGGTTCCGGCCCGGCAGGCATTTCCGCTGCTCTGTACGCTGTCCGCGCCGGTGTGGATACCACGGTGCTCACCAAAGGCCCCGGTGCGCTGCACCGCGCCGAAAAAATTGAAAACTATTACGGCTTTGCCGAGCCGGTCTCCGGTGCGGAACTGGAACGCCGCGGCATCGAGAATGCAAAGCGCCTTGGTGTGAGATTCGTCACAGCCGAAGCCGTGGGCCTGACCTATACCGATAAACTCACCGTAGAAACAGTGGATAAAAATTACCCGGCGGACGCTGTGATCCTTGCCACGGGTGCATCCCGGGCGGTGCCGCGCATCCCGGGCCTTGCCGGGCTGGAGGGGCACGGCGTGAGCTATTGTGCCGCCTGCGACGCCTTTTTCTACCGTGGAAAGGACGTGGCGGTGCTGGGCAGCGGCGAGTACGCCCTGCACGAGGTGCAGGCTCTGCTGCCGGTGGCAAAAAGCGTTGCCCTGCTGACCAACGGCGCACCGCTGACGGCGGACTTCCCGCCGGAGGTCACAGTCTATCCGCAGGCGGTGGAGGCTGCTCTGGGCGAAACCGTTGTCACCGGCGTGCAGCTGTCCGGCGGTGTGCAGCTGCCTGTCAGCGGTGTATTTGTGGCGCTGGGCGTGGCGGGCAGCACCGCACTGGCTAGGAAGATCGGCGCAGAGGTGGACGGGAACCGCATCGTGGTGGACGAAAAGATGCAGACCACCGTGCCCGGCCTGTATGCGGCGGGCGACTGCACCGGGGGCCTTCTGCAGGTGGCAAAGGCCGTGTATGAGGGCGCGCAGGCGGGCACTGAAGCCGCCAAGGCCCTGCGGAAAGGATGAAAAGCAATGTCGGAAACAACAAAGGAACACCGCGATTGTCTGGCCAAAGGTTTTCCCTTCTGGAACGACCTGACACCCGACGAACAGGACATGCTCTGCCGCTACACCCGGCCGGTGCACTACGCAAAGGGCGCCCGGGTGCACAGCCCGCTGGAAAGCTGTGTGGGCATCCTGCTGCTGCGCTCGGGCCAGCTGCGGGCCTACCTGCTCTCGGAGGACGGGCGGGACGTGACGCTCTACCGCCTGTTCGGCGGGGAGGTGTGCATCCTGTCGGCCTCCTGCGTGATGGACTCGGTGAACATCGACCTGTATATTGATGCTGAAGAGGACACCGAGGCCTACTGCATCAGCGCGGGCGTTTTCCGCAGGCTGATGCAGCAGAACATGCATGTGCGCTGCTACGCCTATCAGATGACGGCGGAGCGCTTTTCCGACAGCATGTGGACCATGCAGCAGGTGCTGTTCATGAGCGCAGACCGCAGGCTTGCCATTTTTCTTACCGATGAGCTGGCCAAGACCGGCGGCGACGAGGTGCGCATGACCCACGACCAGATGGCAAAATACATGGGGTCTGCCCGCGAGGTGGTGAGCCGGATGCTGAAATACTTTGCGCAGGAGGGCTGGGTGCGGCTGTTCCGGGGCGGCGTGCAGGTGCTGGACAGGAAAAAGCTGCAGCAGCTGGCAAGAGGAGAATAACAAAAAAGGGGCGATGTGAACATCACATCGTCCCTTTTTGGGTCATAGGTTATCCTTTGCAGCCCTGTTCTTCCCAGTCGCCAAAGTCGCTGGCTTCGGCGATCTTGGTGGGGTCGAATTTTCCGCTCTCGTCTTTGGGAGCAACGGCGGGGCCTGCTTCCACAGGGTTCCGGTTGGGAGCTTCCGGGTCGAACACCGGCTTCTCGCCGCCCTCTGCGGGTGCCGCCGGGGCAGCGGCTTCTTCGGCGGGCTGGGCAGCAGCTGCCGCTTCTTCGGCAGGAGCTTCCGGCGCAGCTTCTTCTGCAGCCTTTTCGTTGGCAGCATCGGAGGCTTTGGTTTCCGCTTCGGCGTAGGCTTCGGCAGTCTTGGCGGCTTCCTCAGCGTTCTGCTCGGCGTCCTCCGGGAACTCTACTTCCTCCACATGGAGCGGATCTTTCTGGTTCAGGATCTTGTCCAGTGCCACAATGGCAGCACTGGTAACGGCCACAGCAGCGGCCGTGCCAAGGATACGAAACAGTGTTTTCATGCCGGGACCTCCTTGAAAGATCAGATCAAGAGAATGTTACCACATCGTTCAGCGGCTTTTCGGCAGGCTCCACCGAAATGGCGGTGAGCACCGGGCCTTTGCCGCGGTAGATGTTGTGGAACTTGTAGCCTACCTTTGCGGTCACCCGCACCCATGCGCGCTGCTCCAGCGCCTTGTAGCCATCGTAGCTGCAGGGGAAGCCCACGAACTGGATGTCCTGCACGCAGCAGGTCATGGCGAAACGGCCCGGCACGAAGCTGTTCTTGCCGGCACGGTTGGTCTGACACACCTGTGCAAGGAATTTGACCGTTTTACCGGTGTACTTCTGGGGCTCGTCCTGACAGTCCATATACCAGATGCCGAAATCGTCATCCGGAATGTCGATGATGTCCGCGTTGATGTCAAAGGGCAGCGGATCAGGGATATCGTCGTAGGCCACGCTACCGTCGGCAAACTCGTAGGCGATATCGCACTTGCGGGAAGCCTGACGCACCAGCTTGTGCAGCTCCTGACGGGCGGCATCGTTGTTCACGGCCTCAGCGCGGTTGAACACGATCAGCTCACTGCGGGCGATCTTGTCCAGCAGCAGGCTGCGCATGGAGTTGTCGCGGGCGTAGGTCAGGGCGGTGGTGCCGTCGGCGGTGGCGATGCACTGGTACACGATCCAGCTTTCGGGCAGAGCCTCGGCCAGATCCTGCAGCAGCCACATGCCGTTGTACTCAATGACCACACGGCCTGCACCGGATTCCTTTTCCAGCTTGAGCAGATTCTGCGGGTTCAGCTCGGCCTTGTCCTCCAGCACCTTGACGGTCACGCCGGGAAAGGCGAACTTTTTGGGATTATACTCTTCTTCGCCCTCTTCGCAGATCAGCAGCAGGGTCTTGTCGCCGGAGTCGAAGTTGGGGTCTTCAAAGGTCTCCTGAATGAATTTGGTCTTGCCGCTTTCCAGAAAGCCCACAAACAGGTAGACCGGAATTTCTTTTGCCATAGGAATGGTTTCTCCTT
>ENA-UONY01002271-UONY01002271.1-human-gut-metagenome-genome-assembly--contig:-CS9-NODE-2271-length-13815-cov-4.248765_pt1 | contig 13815 bp, 12 predicted proteins | sample MGYA00242465_ERZ724012 | MGnify/ENA metagenome assembly ERZ724012 | reverse complement strand
TACTCCTTTGCCTGCCGGACATAGGAAGCCGGAATGCAGACGGAGGCAGTCCCGTAGCGCATACCGTCGTCACAGATTGCCTGAATTTCCGCCCAGGTGGCTGTCTGAGAGAGAAGCGTGTGGTCGCACTTAGAAAGAATTTCTTGCATGTTCATAAGAATAACCCCATTTCTAAAATTTCATGAGTCAATGGATTCGCCGCTGCCGTGCAGCTTGATTTTCCGGTGCTCCCGAATGCCGCGAATCCAGCACTTGTGGCACATGGCAATGTAGCTGTCGTTGCCGCCCAGAAGCAGCTGCTGGCCCTGGGTGACGATGTAGCCCTCCCCGTCTACCCGGGCGTTGACCGTGGCCTTGGCCCCGCAGTCGCAGATGGTTTTAATCTCCAGAATGGAGTCGGCCACCTCCATCAGGCGGCGGCTACCCGCAAACAGATGACATTGGAAGTCCGTCCGTAAGCCAAAGCACATCACGGGCAAGTTGTAATCGTCCACAATGGCCCGAAGCTGATCCACCTGCTCCGGCTCCAAAAACTGGCACTCGTCTACAATGATGACGTCGCAGCGGCCCAGCTGCTTGTCCCGGAAGCGGGCATATACGTCGTCGGCAGGGCCCACAATTTCCACGCTGGCCTCCAGACCAATGCGGCTTCGCAAAATGGTTTCACCGTCTCGCATGTCGGCGCTGGGCTTGATGAGCCAAACCTTCAGGTCATTTTCCTCATAATTATACTTGGTGATGAGCGCCTGGGCCGTCTTGGAGGAACCCATAGCCCCATATTTAAAATAAAGCTTCGCCATAATTTCCCTCTCCGGAGCCGCCGTTTTCTGTCGCTGCCGCGCCGCCTCGTCCCCTGCGGGTTCGGAGAATCCGCTGCGCTCTTCCGGCTTGCGTCTTCCTGCACACATTATATCGGAAACTCTCCGCTCTTGCAAGGTGCGCTTCCGCAAATTTAAACAGTTGTCCACTGCCTAACTGGACAAGTATCCCGCACCGACAGGTTTCGCCAGGACCATGACGTTTACTTTTTCTGTGTCCGCTTATTGGCAAGTGCCACAAATTCGCCGTGGGCAGTTCCCCCGAGAGGAGGCAAGGCTGTATGCACATCACCTGCCAACTGAGGAGGAAAATGCCATCGCTTTGCATTTTTTGGCAATGGCAGTTGCGTTTTGAAACCGACTTTGGTATAATAAACAGGCTTTCCCGGTGCATAGAACCGGGTTTTTACCTAGGGGGTATGGGTTGTGCTAATGAATGGCATTTTGATTCTGGCGGCCGTAGGGGCGTTGGGCATATGTCTGGGGTTGGGTAGTTTTTCTACCCTGGCTTTTTTGTGGCAGCTGCCCGTGCTCTTTGCCGGGCTGTGGCTGGGCCTGGTGCTTCTGGCCTTCCTGTTCCTGGTGTTGTGGTGTCTGCCCATCTCCCTGAGCAGTCCCGTGGAGGAAGACAGCAAAGCAGACCGGCGCATCCTCTACCTCTACGAGGAGCTGGCCCTAACCCTGCTCCAGGTCAAAATCCATACCACCGGCCTGGAGAAGCTGCCCCGGGAAGGGCGCTTCCTCCTGGTGTGTAACCACCTCAGCCTGTTGGACCCCCTCATTCTCCACATCCACACTCAAAAAAGTCAGCTGGCCTTCATCTCCAAGCAGGAAAACGACCGGCTGTTCATCGTGAACAAGCTGATGCACAAAACCTTGTGCCAGCCCATCAACCGGGAAAATGACCGGGAGGCCCTGAAGACCATTCTGAAGTGCGTAGACATTCTGGAGCAGGACAAGGCGAGCATTGCCGTGTTTCCGAGGGATATACCAGCCGGACCGGTCACCTGCAGCCCTTCCGGAACGGCGTCTTTAAAATTGCCCAGCGGGCCAAGGTGCCCATTGTGATCTGCACCCTTCGGGGAGCTGGCCCCATCTTCCGCAACGCCGCCCACCTCCGCCGGACCCACGTGTACCTGGACCTGCTGGAGGTCCTCCCTGTGGACCAGCTGAAAGGCCCTACCAAGGACATCGGCGACCGTGTTTTTGCCGCTATGGCACAAAACCTGGGCGAGCCCATCCCAGACGCAGACCACAGTTGACACACGGAACTCCATTTTTGATTTCCCGCTTTTGTTTTGTAGGGCGGGACGACTCGGCCCGCCGCATTTCCATACTGGTAAGGATCGTGCGCCGGGGGCATCGCGCACTACAAGCCCAAAATGGATTTCCGTGCAGTTGACAAAACCCTTTCCCCTGTGATAAGATGAGTCACAGTCAGTAGGCACACCCCATATGCGGGCATGATGGAATTGGCAGACATGCAAGATTTAGGTTCTTGTGCAGAAATGCGTTGGGGTTCAAGTCCCCATGCCCGCACCACGCCGGAGCAAAGTCCGCTTTGCTCCGGCGTTCTTTTCTTCCTGCGGAACAAAAGAACACCATTTGGATGCCTTAGAGGAAGCCTGATACTCTTTCAATCTACCTGGACAGCCGCCATTTCAAAAAACGAGGTGCTAAGCGGCTAAGCGTAGTGTGGCCATTTTTCGGGAATACAAAAATCCGCAATTCCCTCAAATTAACTCTTGACTTTTATTAGCAGGTCTTTCTATGGGTTGTTCCCATTGTACGAAAGGACGGTTTTGTTTTGAGTTTTAGAGAAGCTCTACCAGATTGATACCAGCACGCTGACGCAGGAGAAAGTCCAAACCATCCTCTTTCGCTACATCAGCTACTATAATCCTAGACGCATCACGCCCACAAATGACGGCCTTCTGCAACTGGTGTCCCGGCAGCGCTACCTGGCGCAAGCCAAGGAACACGCCGCCTAAGGCGGGTGCAACGTGGCAGCCAAGACGACAAAAGCCGCAGTCTATATCCATCCTTGCATCGTGGAGCGAAACAAGTCTTGACAACACCACTGGGCTTCGGTTTTGGTCCGGTGCAGGAGTGTTCACGCCCTGCCACTCCGCACAGAATCGTTCGAGGGTCCTAAGACTTGCAACTCGCCTTTGCGGAGCCTGAAAATCATATCGGCTTCTTTTGCTAAATCATTGGAGTGGGTGACAACAATCACACATTTATTGGCCTGATGGGCAGCCTCTCTTAAAAGGGCGGTAATTCCGGCAGCCGTATCCTCATCCAGGTTTCCCGTCGGCTCGTCCGCAAGAATTACCTGTGCATCACTGGCAAGGGCGCGGGCAATCGCGACACGCTGCTGCTGGCCACCAGACAGCTTCAGCACGCTTCGTCTCGCTTCTTCCGAGGTAAACCCTAGTTGTTCCAGAATCGGCATAGGCGGCAGCTTGGAAGTCAAAGCGACATTCTCCACAGGCGTCAAATAGTCAATCAGGTTGTAGCTCTGAAAGATGAACGCCACATGATTGCGCCGGTGATTGGCAAGGCCTTTCTTTTCTATGTCCTCATTCTGATACAGCACTCGGCCGCCGGTGGGGCTGTCCAAACCGCCCAGGAGAGAAAGCAGCGTTGTCTTTCCGCATCCGGAGGGACCAAGGATTGCATACAGCTTACCCTGCTCCATTTGGGCGTTGATTCCTTTCAGGACCCCTTTCTTGTTGTCGTAGCTGTATTGCACATCTTTCATTTCTAAAATACACATAGTCGGGAATCTCCTCAATCAGCTCACCTTTGACACAATTTCTCTTGGCTTCATTTTCAAAACAGGCAATGCTGCAGCCAAAACGGCAGCGCAGATGATCCCAAAACCGGCGCCGTACATGGCCGCTACCACAGCCGGTTCCACGGACACCTCAATTTGCGTCAAGTTGTTTTTACCCTCAAACTGCGGCGCATAATCACTGGAGCCGGAAATGATCACACCGTCTTTGAAAGCTCCCCCTCCATTGGCAGATTCTGCCTGTATGCTGTCGGATAAGGTGTACTCCAAAAGCTGATTGCCAACTGTCTGCGCGACAAAGCTGCTGGTAAAAACGGAAAGAGAAAACGCCAGTCCGGCAATGAGCAAGATCTCAGTCAAATACTGTGCCGTGATATTCCATTTGGACAGGCCCAGGGAAAGAAGCACACCACTTTCGTGTACCCGCTCCTTGATCCGGGTGGACAGCACTAAGTAGAGAATGACCGAGCCGATGGTCAGTACGAGAAGAATTAGGATCGCAACCAACCTGTTCATATTCGCCAGGGGCTTCATCACCGCCGCAACATCACTGTTGTCCACGTTAACGGCAAAATCTGCCGGATCTAAGTCCGGTAAGCTTTTTACTTCTTTTACAATACGGTCCAGTTCCCCGGGATCTTCCACATAGAATGAAATCTTCTCATAGCTTTCATCCCCTATGTCGGGGCGGGCCTTGCGCACAACATCCAGCGTTGTGAAAATGGAATTATCCATAGACCAGTTGGACAGGGATGTGGTGCTTTTTGAAGTTGCTTGAAACAGCCCTATAATCTCAACCGTCACACAGGTGTCCTTGTCATCATACCCCATCATAGATGCTTTGAACGCCGACATACGCAAGGTGATTTGATCTCCAACCTTCAAACCGTTGCGCTCTGCCAGTTTCTTGCTGATCATTGCTGTATTCTGATCTCCCACAGTCACGTGGCGTCCATCTGTCAATTCAAGATACCCACCGTGAAAGTAGCTGTCGTAGACTGTATTTGTGCTTGCATAGGTAGATACTGTTGAATTAAAATCTCCATATCCCGCCATGATGTGATCCATACCGCTTGCGTCGTCTTCGGACTCAATCAGTTCCAGAACGTCACCGCTTTGATTGACCGGAACAGTATAGCTGGTATAGGTCGCATTGTAGCCAACAATGCCTTCTACATGGTCCTGAATGGATTCCGCCAGCTCCACCGTCATCGGCGCGCCGCCATAATAGGAGGTGGAACCATACTGTCCAACATCCGTGGATATCCATTGATCAGGGTCGCTGGTGTTCTGCTGCAGCGTGAAAATGCCGCCTAAAGCCTGGCGAACATTAAGCTGCGCCGTTTGGGCCGCCTCCTGGATGGCAACGCCAGAGAGCGTCAGGGTTGCAATCACCAGAAGAATCAAAAGCAGCAGCAGAGACTTCGTTTTTTTGCGCGTAACATATAAAAACGCGCGGCGCAGGTAAGACATCAACGAAAACCGTCCTTTCTATGGGTTGTTCCCATTGTACGAAAGGACGGTTTTGTTTTGATTTTTATTTGATTTCGTTTTGGTTTAGAAAAATGGTAAAGCGGACAGCGTTCTCAGTATTTTCCATCTTGCAAGCAAGGTGATGCAAATCCAGAATCGTTTTCACGATATAGAGTCCCAGACCACTTCCGCCGCTCTTGCGATTTCGGGATGGGTCCGCCCGATAGAACGGGGTGAACAGCAGCGGCAAATCATCTTCCTCAATCGTGACGCCGGTGTTTTCCACCGTCAGTGCATCCCCCGTTAAGGTAACAACCATGCGCTGCCCCTCTGGCGAATAGCGAACCGCATTTGACAGAACATTGGTGATTGCCTTTTGAAAAAGCCGCTTGTTGACACTGGCGCTGACAGCTTCATTCATCTGCTGTATATCAATTGCAATCTGTTTTTCCTCTGCAAACGGCTGGAGCTCGGCAATGCAAGTGCGCAGGATGGGCGCAAGGGCCTCCTGGGTAAAGGAGGATTCCGGGATACCGGATTCCATTTTTGTAATCGCCAAAACCTCCCGGATGAGCTGCTCCATGCTCTCGACAGCGGCAAGCGTTTGGGGTAGATACTTTTCGTGATTCTGATAGTCTCCAATTCCCAACGCCATACTTTCAAGCTGCCCTTTGAGGATTGTAACCGGCGTTTTTAATTCATGGGATACTGCGGCGAAGAAGTCACGCCGCTGCTTTTCCAAGGTGCGGGAAGCGGCAATGTCCTGCCGGAGCTGCCGGTTGGCGGCCTCCAGTTCCCCCATCGTCTGCGTCAGGCGCTCCGACAACGTGTTCAAGCTCTTTGCCAGCGTTCCCAATTCGTCCGTTCGCCCCGTTTCACAATGCCATGTCATATCCATCTGCGCCATACGTTTTGATACGCTGCTGATTTGCAAAACAGGTGTGACAATGAGGCGGCTGCAAAACCATGCGCTCAGAAAGGAAAGGAGCAGGGTCGCCCCAATCACCAAGGGAAGCATCCGCAGAAATGTACGGGTAATTTCACCGGCGGTGGATGCAGATGCAATCACTGTCAGAACGCTGCTTTCAGAAGATTCAAAAAGATGCAATGCCACAGAGAGAGAATAGGTATTGCCGGCAGTATTCTCCTTTTCACCGAAGGCAGCCACTTCGTCCCCGGTTGACAGAGTTGCCACAGCATGATTTTGAATACAAAAATTATAAATTTCCGTACTGGCCGAAGCGTAATCCGCGCCGTCAATCTTGTGGGCGAGCTGCTCGATCTCCTGGGAAATCCGATCATTTACCAACGCTGTGTATTGCCTTGGGATAATCGCCATCACAATCCCGTAAATGAAGAAGCTGCACAGCATAAGTGCGCACACCACCCAGAGGAAAACCTTTGCCGCCAGACTGTCTCTAATCTTTCGCAAGACGGTATCCCACCCCTCTGATGGCTTCGATTGGGTCAACACCGAGTTTTCTGCGGAGATTCATAATATGGATATTGACTGCTTTCCCATCCCCCATGTAATCGTAGCCCCAAACTAGATTCAGCAGGTTTTCCCGTGTAAATACCCGCCCAGGATGTTCCATAAACAGGCGGAGCAGCCCATATTCAATGCGTGTTAAGCCAACCGGATTTGACGGTACCACAGGGTTGAGCCATCCTGGCCTTCCGCTGCCCGCCTCAGAACCGCTTCAATTCGCAGCAGTACCAGCTTCACAGAAAATGGCTTTGTAATATAATCATCTACCTGCAATTCAAATGCCTTGACCTGCGCTTCTTCCTCGTCCAGAGCAGTCAGCATCACAACCGGCGTATTGCCGCTTGCCCGAATGGCTTTGCACACTCCGTAACCGTCCAACTTCGGCATCATAATATCCAGAAGCACCAGATCATAGTTTCCCCGCCGAAACAGCTCGGCGCCCTCCATCCCGTCACTTGCAACGGCAACTTCGTATCCAGCGTCCACCAGCAGCTCTCGCAAAACGGATTGTATGGGAAGCTCATCTTCAACAATCAGGATCTTTCGCGGCACAGCGGCACCTCCCTCTCCCCAAAAGTAGTAGGAAATCGTAATTTACCTGTTTGTCACTGGCCGGAGCATCAATCCGAACGCATCCGCGTCACTCCACCGATTTCAGCGCTTCGGCCATGTTAATGCGCTCCAGCTTGAAATACAGGAAAAAGTCCACGATGCAGGCAAACAGGAAGGTCAGCAGCACAGCCCAGAGGTAGCTGGTCCAGGAAATCCTGGGGGTAAAATAGACCATATCCACGCGAATCTGGTGGATGATAAAGGCATGCAGCAGCTTCCCTGCAACCATTCCCAACGCGCAGCCCATGGCTGTCAGGGCCATACCCTCCCGGAAGACATAGGCAGCCGATTCCTTCGGGTAAAAGCCAAGGACCTTGATGGTGGCAATTTCCCGGATTCGTTCTGTGATATTGATATTGGTCAGGTTGTACATCACAATGAAGGCCAGAGCCGCCGCGCTGAGCACCACCAAGGCCACAATGTAATCCAGGCTCTTCATCATGCTGGACACCCGCTGAGCCATGTCCTGGCAGAGCATGACGCTGAGCACATCCGCCTGCTGGGAAACCGTGGTAGCGGATTCCTGCGCCGGCTGATTTTCCGGAACGTTGACATACGCGGTGTTCACAGACGGCGTGGTCCCCCATTGCTCTTGAACCGTATCCATAGACACCAGCACATAGTGGTACACGTTGTTATCAAAAATGCCACTGATGGTCACAGATAGGGTATCCATCTCCAGCGTACGGAGCAGCGCCGCGTCTCCCACCTGCAGGTCCATGGTCTCTGCCAGGCCCTTGCTGATCACGGCCTGGCCCTTGCCCGGAAATGCCACCGGTTCCTGATCCCGGTGCAAGGAGACAAAGCCAGTCAGCTCGCCCGGAGACGCCAGAAAATGGACCGACTTGGTCTTGGCCCCGGCGGTGAAGTCCGCCGTGCTCTCATGGAGGAACAGGGCCTCCTGTACCACCCCGGCGCAGCCCTCCAGGAACGCCTCCCGGTCCTCCGTGCTCTGGTTCTCCGAGAAGGTGACGGACATGTCGTAGATCGTAACCTCCCGGAACTGGTAGTCCGCCATACCCGCGATGGAGTCCCGGATGCCAAAGCCGGTGACCACCAGGGCCGCACAGCCTCCCACACCCAGAAGCATCATCACCAGCCGCTTCCGATACCGGAAAATGTTCCGGATGGATACCTTCCGCAGGAAGCTCAAGCGCTTCCAAAGGGACAGGCGTTCCAGGAGCAGCCGCTTCCCCGCCTTGGGGCTCTTGGGGCGGATCAGCTCCGCCGGAACCTCCGCCAGCTCCCGGCGGCAGCAGAACCAGGTCACCGCCAACATGCACCCGGTGTAGCTGCACACAATGAGGGCGCACAGGGGCCACTGGAAGGTCAGCTGAATCCGAGATGCGAAGTTATACATGATGCGGTACCCCTGCCAAATGGCACTGGGGAAAATCACAGACCCCGCGGATACACCCAACACGCATCCCAGGAGCGAGGCGCTGCCGGAGTAGGCCAGGTATTTCGCCGTGATGGCTCCGCTCCCATAGCCCAGGGCTTTCATCACACCGATCTGGGTCCGCTCCTCATCCACCATCTTGCTCATCGTCGTGATGCACACCAAGGCGGCCACCAGGAAGAAAAACAGGGGGAATACCCGGCTGATCCCCTCCACAATGTCCGCGTCGCTTTCATAGCAGACGTAAGCCACATTGGTGTTTCGGTCCAGGAGGTATGTGTCCGGCTCCGTCATCTCCTCCAGGGCCTGGCGGCCCGCCTCCAGCTGCTGCCGGGCATCCTCCAAGGCTTACTTGGCTTCCTTCAGCTCCGATTCCGCCTTGCTCTTCTGTTCCTCGTAGGTTTTCCGGCCCGATTCCAGTTCCTTCCGGGCATCATCCAGCTGCTTCTTGCCCGATTCCAGCTGCTGCCGGTTTTCGTCCAACTCCGTCTGTGCCTGCTCCAGCTCCAGGCGGTTTGCCTCCAGGGTGGCCTGGGCCACCTGGAATTGGTCCGCTGCCTGATTCCGGGCAGCATCCAGCTGCCGCAGGCCGTCCTGAATCTGATCCATCCCGGCCTGCACCTGGCTCTGCTGGGCCTTCAGCTCCGTTTGCTGGGCCTCCAGGGCCGTTTTTTGCTCCGTAAGCGCCTTCTGCTGCGTCAGGGCCTCCTCCTGTTGGGCCTTCAGCTCCGTCTGCTGGACCTCCAGGGCCTGGATTCGCTGCTCCAGCTCCTGCTTGGAGTTCAGGAGGCCCTGGTCCCCCGGGTCTGCCTCCAGCCCCTTCTGGACCACCTCCAGCAGCTGCCGGGCGGCAGTGAGGCCGGTGTCTGTCAGGTGTAGGCCAAGCTCCAGCTGCTCCAGCCCCGTCTCAATTTGCGCGAGGCCGCTCTCCAGCTGCCCCAGGCCCGTCTCCAGCTGCCCCAAGCCCTCTTCCACCTGGGTTAGGCCCTGGGACGCTTGGGTATACTGTTTGGTGAGCTGGGCCTGGGTGTCCGCAAACTGCTGGTAGGTCTGGGCCTTTTGCTGCTGCAGCTGAATTTCTCCCTCCTTCAGCTGCTTGTTGCCCCCGTCAATCTGCGCCTGACCGGCCTCCAGGGCGGTCTGGCCGTTCTTCCATTCCAGCTCCTTGCTCTGAAGCTCCGCCTCCCCCTGATCCAGCTGCTCCTTGGCCTTCCGCAGCTCCGTCTGGGCCTGGTCCCGCTGGGTTTCGTAGGTCCGAAGGCCCTCCTCATACTCCGCCTGGCCCTCCCGCAGCTGCTTCTCCGCCTCTTTCTTCACGGTTTCATATCGCTCCTGAGCCAGCTCCTGAGCCAGCAGCTCCAAGGCGTCTGCCGTGTCTGTCAGGCGCCTGTCATAGGCGGCATCATACATGGGGTAGTCCCGGTCCAGCTTCAAGTCCACCTCTGTGTATACCCCGCCCAGGTCAAAGGCACTCTCCGGCACATACAGATAGGCTGCCAGGGACCCCTTCCCCAGAGTGGTGCTTCCCCGCTCAAAATTCAAAAAGAGGGGGGAGCTGCACAGACCTACAATGGTAAATTCCTCCACCGTAAGCCGTTCCATCGTGTCCGCCTCATTGGCCTGGGACAGGGTCAGGGTCTTGCCAATGTCCCCTTGAGTATAGTAAAAGCCGTCTGCCAGGCATTCCCCCGGCCGCTGAGGCATGCGTCCGGCCTGCAGCTCCGGCACATTGATCCGGCTGGGCAGGCTCAGCAGGCGGAACACCGCATCCTCCTCGGCGGCTTCGCTTCTCAGAAGCACGTCCATGGATATGGCCCCCTCGGCGGCTCCGATGCCCGGCTGCGCGCCCAAGGCATCCACCGCCTCCTGGGTATAGCCATAGGTATTGAGCACCCGAAGGTCAAACAGGGCCTGCTTGTCTATGTAGGTCTGGGCTGTGGCCATCATGTCCCCCCTGACGGACCGCAGGCCCACCAGAAAGCCGGAGCCCAGGGCGATGATGGCCAGAATGGCCAGGTACCGGCCGGCAGACTTTCGGATGGAGCGGCGGAGGTCCCTCCGCGCAGACCGGCTCACCACTCAATCTCCGCGACAGGCCGGGGATTGGGATTCACCCGGCTGTCCACCACCGTGCCGTTTTTCACCTGCACCACCCGGTCGGCCATGGCGGTGAGGGCCGAATTGTGGGTGATGATGATGATAGTCATACCGGTCTGGCGGCCAGTGTCCTGCAGGAGCTTCAGAATCGCCTTGCCCGTGTTGTAATCCAGGGCGCCGGTAGGCTCATCACACAGAAGGAGCTTGGGGTTTTTGGCCAAAGCCCGGGCAATGGCCACCCGCTGCTGCTCCCCACCGGACAGCTGCGCCGGAAAGTTCCTGACCCGGTTTGCCAGGCCCACATCCGCCAGCACCTGGCTTGGGTCCAATGGATCCCGGCAAATCTGGCTGGCCAGCTCCACATTCTCCAGGGCAGTGAGGTTCTGAATCAGATTATAGAACTGGAACACAAAGCCCACATCCTGCCGCCGGTAGGCCGTCAGCTGCCGTTTGTGAAAGGACGAAATTTCCGCGCCGTCCAGAAAGACTTTGCCGCTGGTCAGGGTGTCCATACCCCCCAGAATATTCAAAAGGGTGGTTTTCCCTGCCCCGGAAGGGCCTACAATGACGCAAAGTTCCCCCTTCTCCACCTGAAAGGTGGCATCTCGGAGGGCCTGGACCTGCACCTCGCCAGACTTATAGATTTTTCCTACATTCTGAAATACAACAAACGCCATAGAAATCCCCCGTTTGGCTGTCTATTCTCAGTTTTGTCAGTGCAATTTATTATACACACCACCCGGGGACAATTTATCAACAATTTGTGAATGTTGGCCCCGGCCTGTTTTCTCTCAAATCTCACAGGAATTCTTCTTTTTTTCTCCAAATCCGTTGCATTTTTGTCACAAGCGTGGTATATTGTACAGCTGGAAAAGCGGTCAAAACATGGAAGGAGCGACCTTTTTATGGCGCAGCAAGAGAACATTCGCAACATCGCAATCATCGCCCACGTAGACCACGGCAAGACCACCCTGGTAGACCAGATGCTGAAGCAAGGCGGCATCTACCGGGAAAACCAGGCCACCGTGGAGCGGGTCATGGACTCCGGAGATTTGGAGCGGGAGCGGGGCATCACCATCCTGGCCAAGAACACCGCCGTCCACTATAAGAATACCAAAATTAATATCGTGGATACCCCGGGTCACGCCGATTTCGGCGGCGAGGTGGAGCGAATTCTGAAGATGGTCAACGGTGTCCTCCTGCTGGTGGACGCCGCCGAGGGTCCCATGCCTCAGACCCGGTTTGTCCTGCAGAAGGCCCTGGAGCTGGGCCACAAGGTCATCGTGGTAGTAAACAAGGTAGACCGGCCCGACGCCCGGGTTCACGAGGTCATGGATGAGGTCCTGGAGCTTCTGCTGGACCTGGACGCCACGGACGAGCAGTTCGACTCCCCCACCATCTTCTGCTCTGCCCGGCAGGGCATTGCCTCCTACGGCCCTGACCAGGTGGGCACAGACCTCACGCCTCTGTTTGAGACCATTGTCAACTACATTCCCGCCCCCACCGGCAACGCAATGGCGCCCCTGCAGGTGCTGGTCTCCTCCATCGATTACAACGAGTATGTGGGCCGCATCGGCATTGGCCGCATTGAGCGCGGCACCGTCAAGGTGGGGCAGGAGGTCTCCATCTGCGACTATCACGACCCGGAAATCCGGCAGAAGGGCAAAGTGGTCGCTCTGTACGAGTTTGACGGCCTGGGCAAAAACCCCATTCAGGAGGCCTCCGCTGGAGAAATTGTGGCCTTTTCCGGCATGGCAGACATCACCATCGGCCGGACCATCTGCGCCCCTGACATGGTGGAGCCTCTGCCCTTTGTGAAAATCTCCGACCCCACCATTGAAATGACCTTCTCCGTCAACGACAGCCCCTTTGCCGGGCGGGAGGGCAAATATGTCACCTCCCGAAACCTGCGGGACCGGTTGATGCGGGAGCTGCTGAAGGACGTATCCCTCCACGTGACAGAGCAGGGCACCGACGCCTTCAACGTAGCGGGCCGGGGCGAAATGCACCTTTCCATTCTCATGGAGACCATGCGGCGGGAGGGCTACGAATTTGCCGTATCCACCCCCCGGGTCCTGACCAAAGAGATCGACGGCAAAGTCTGTGAGCCCATTGAGCGCCTGGTCTGCGATGTACCGGACGGCACCATGGGCGCGGTCATCGAGAAAATCGGGCAGCGGAAGGGGGACCTCGTCACCATGGCTCCCGTGGGCAGCCGGTACCGGCTGGAGTTCCTGGTGCCCTCCCGGGGCCTCTTCGGCTACCGCAACGAGTTCCTCACCGACACCCGGGGCGAGGGCATCATGTCCTCCGTCCTGGACAGCTACGCGCCCATGAAGGGCGAGATTACCCGCCGCCTCACCGGCTCTCTGGTCTCCTTTGAGACCGGCGATGCCAGCTCCTACGGCCTGTTCAACGCCCAGGAGCGGGGCGTCCTCTTCATCGGGCCCGGCACCGAGGTCTACGCCGGTATGGTGGTGGGCATTTGCAGCCGGAACGAAGACATGACCGTCAACGTCTGCAAGAAAAAGCAGCTCACCAACATGCGGGCCGCCGGCTCCGATGAGGCACTTCGCCTCACCACTCCCCGGATTTTCTCCCTGGAGCAGTGCTTGGAGTTCCTGGCCGACGACGAGCTGCTGGAGTGCACCCCCAAGAGTCTGCGCATCCGCAAGCGCGTCCTGGACCACGCCGCCCGTATGCGGGAAATCATGAAAAAGCGGGGTTGATCTTTCACACAACCCCGGCAAAAGACCTGCCGCAAGACGCGTCTGATTGACCCGTCCCTGCGGCAGGTCCTTTTTGAACCAAAAACGACTGAGAGTTTTCAAGAAAGGAAAGCAGAGCATGCCTGGATTGGCGTAGGGACGGACCACCGGGCCGTCCGCCAGGAAAAACTTCCCTTTTTTGGCCATTTTCGGCGCATTCGCACTGCCTACCGGCGGTGCGTCCAGTGGCCGCACCCTACGAAGCGCAGAGGTACAACACCCTACGGCGTTACATCGGGAAGCCATATAGTTTGGGACGGCGAAAGGAAAGCAGGGCATGCCTGGATTGGCGTAGGGACGGACCACCGGGCCGTCCGGCAGGAAAACCTTCCCTTTTCCGGCCATTTCCGGCGCATTCGCAC
>ENA-UONY01002268-UONY01002268.1-human-gut-metagenome-genome-assembly--contig:-CS9-NODE-2268-length-13828-cov-5.732448_pt1 | contig 13828 bp, 12 predicted proteins | sample MGYA00242465_ERZ724012 | MGnify/ENA metagenome assembly ERZ724012 | reverse complement strand
AGAAAAGCAAACGCTGCTGTGCGGCTCCATGGAGCCGCACAGCAGCGTTTTTGTGCCTGTATATGGTACTTTTGCGCGGGGAGATCAGGCGCGCTCCTCCACCTCGTACCCTGCGCGGCGCAGGGAGGAGAGGATCTCCTGAATGTGGGCCTTGTCCCGCGTCTCCAGCGACAGCTGTACCACGCAGGAGCCGATGGCGGCCCTGAGGTTGCGGCGCTCGTGGCTCACGTCCAGTACGTTGGCGCCCATGGACGACACGACGGTCAGGAACGACGCCAGCGCGTGGGGCTGGTCGGGCAGTACGGTGGAGAACGTGACGGTGCGGCCCTCCTTGGCAAGGCCGCGGGTGAGGATGCGCTCCAGCATGGTCACATCCACATTGCCGCCGGACAGCAGGGCGCAGACCTTCTTGCCCTCGATGTTCACCTTGTGGTACATGGCGGCGGCGATGCCCACGGCGCCTGCGCCCTCGGCCACCAGCTTCTGCTTTTCCAGCACGGTCAGGATGGCGCTGGCGATCTCGCCCTCCGTTACCGTCACCACCTCGTCCACGTACTTCCGGCACATATCGAAGGTCAGGTCACCGGGGGTCTTGACCTTGATGCCGTCGGCCACGGTGTCCACGCTGGAGAGGGTGATGATCTCGCCCTTTTTCAGGGATTCCGCCATACTGGGCGCGCCCGCCGCCTGTACGCCGACAACGCGGCAGTCCGGCTTCAGGTTCTTCACGGCGTAGGCAAGGCCGGCGATGAGTCCGCCGCCGCCGATAGGTACGAAGATCACGTCCACATCCGGCAGCTGCTCCAGAATTTCCAGACCGATGGTACCCTGACCGGCCATGATGTGGTAGTCGTTGAAGGGGTGGATGAACGTCAGACCCTGCTCGTCCCGCAGGCGCACCGCCTCGGCGTAGGCGTCGTCGTACACGCCGGGTACCAGCACCACGTTGGCGCCGTAGCTGCGGGTGGCCTCGATCTTGGAGATGGGTGCGCCCTCGGGGATGCAGATGGTGGCCTTGATACCCATGTCGCGGGCGGCGAAGGCCACGCCCTGGGCGTGGTTTCCGGCGGAGCAGGCGATGACGCCCCGGGCCTTCTCCTCGTCGCTGAGGGTGGCGATCTTGTAGTACGCGCCCCGCAGCTTGAAGGCGCCGGTCTTTTGCAGACAGTCGGCCTTGAGGTAGAAGTCGCAGCCGGGGACGATGCCCTTGGTGGGGACCACGGGGGTGTAGTTGATAACGGGTGCCAGCACCCGCTGGGCGTCGCGGAGCATATCCATCGAGATCATGGGCAAGCCTCCTTTATATTTGTGGTGAGATGGGGGTCACTGTACGAAGCCGGACACCAGCTCCACCAGCACGTTGGTCATGGTATCCAGACTGGCGGCGGGGATCCACTCCCGTACACCGTGGAAGTTGTAGCCGCCGGTGGACAGGTTGGGGCAGGGCAGACCGTCCCAGGACAGGTGTGCGCCGTCGGTGCCGCCGCGGATAGGCACGCAGGCGGGCGTCACGCCGCTTTTCCGGAAGGCGTCCTCCGCCCGGCGGATCAGCTCCATGTGGGGCAGGATCTTCTCCTTCATGTTGTAGTAGCTGTCGGTGGTGACGGCCGTGGCCGTGCCTGCGCCGTACTTGGCGTTGATGGCGTCGGCGCACCGGAGGAACAGTGCCTTGCGGGCCTCGAACTTCTCCCGGTCGTGGTCGCGGATGATATAGTGCAGCGCGGCCTCCGTCACGTCGCCGGACATGGCGTGCAGGTGGAAAAAGCCCTCGTAGCCGTCGGTCTTCTCCGGCACCTCGTCCGCCGGCAGCATGGCATGGAACGCCATAGCCACGGTGGCGGCATTGACCATCACATTCTTGGCGCTGCCGGGATGGACGCCCACGCCCCGGAACGTCACATCGCCGGAGGCGGCGTTGAAGTTCTCGTATTCGATCTCACCCAGCGGGCCGCCGTCCACGGTGTAGCCATAGTCACAGGCCAGCTCCGCCACGTTCAGACCGTCTACGCCGCAGCCGATCTCCTCGTCGGTGGTGAACACCACCCGAACCTCACCGTGGGGACGGCCTTGCAGCAGCTCCACGGCGGCCATGATCTCGGCGACGCCGGCCTTGTCGTCGGCGCCCAGCAGGGTGGTGCCGTCGGTGACGATCAGCTCCTCACCGGCGTGGGCGGACAGGCCGGGACACAGTGCCTCCGTCAGGGAGACCGTGTCGGACAGGGGCAGGTCGCCGCCCTCGTACCGGACGACGCGGGGCTTCACGTTTTCACCGGGGGCGTCGGGAGCGGTATCCATGTGGGCGATGAGCGCCACCACCGGTGCGGTGACGCCGGGGGAGGCGGGCAGCGTGGCGATGACGTTGCCCGCGCTGTCCATGCGGCCGGCCGTAAGGCCCAGCGCCGTCAGCTCCGCCAGCAGCACGCGGCCTAAATCCTTCTGCCGCTCCGTGGAGGGGGAGGCGCCGGTATGCTCATCCGAGGTGGTGTAATAGGTCACATAACGAAGAAAGCGGGAACGTGCCGTTTCCATGGTGAGATCCTCCTTTAATGTCAGTAGTTTCCTACATACAGTGTAGCACATCCGGCGGCGGGCTGCAACGGGAAAAGCGGCTTTTCCCGTTGGCATAGGGACTGGCCGGCGTGGCATAGGTTCAGAAAAAGGGAGGTATGCGGGTATGCTATCGGCATTTTTGCTGTTGCTGTGCAACAGCCTGTTTTTATCGCTGCACCTGTCCGGCGGCGCGGGGTCATTCCCCAAGCCGCTGACGGCCCAGCAGGAGCGGGAGTATCTGCGGCGTTGCGCGGAGGGGGACTTAGAGGCGCGGAACCAGCTGGTGGAGCACAACCTGCGTCTGGTGGCACACATTATCAAAAAGATGTAGTCCAAAATGCCAATCGGGAATGTGTAAGCCGGGAAAATACAGGGCTGAAGTGAACCCAACGGAGGTTTGGTGGCGTACATCTTCCCTAAGTGTTGCACCACCAAATGCGGGACAACTGCTGTCCGGCAGCCTGAGAGTAGACAGCTACAACCGGCATCTGGATATTGCGTATCAGACGTACCTCCTATTGGCATAGGGGACAAGCACTATAAAACAGGAAGGAAAAAGAGACGGTGTGAACCGTCTCTTTTCCTATGCAAAAATAAATAAGGGAGGAGGAACGCCCATGGCTGTATTCAGGGTGGAGAAAACGCGGAACTACACCGTCATGTCAAACCATCATCTGCGGGATAAGTCGCTGTCGCTAAAGGCCAAGGGGCTGCTGTCCCTGATGCTGTCGCTGCCGGAGGATTGGGACTACACCACCAGGGGACTGGCCTACATCTGTAAGGACGGTGTGGACAGCATCTGCGCCACGGTGCGGGAGCTGGAGGGCGCTGGGTACATTGTGCGGGCGCGGGAACGCCACGCAGACGGTACGCTGGGCGGCATCGAATATACCATTTTGGAGCAGCCCAGAGAGCCGGAAGCACCTAAACGGGAAAATCCCGTTCAGGTGGAAAATGCCGGTGACGCACCTAAACGGGCTTTTCCTGAACAGGTAAAACCTGTCTTGGGAAAACCTGAACAGGAAAATCCCGCGCAATTAAATATAAAAGAACAAAGTAAAGAAATACTAAGTACGGATTCTACTAAGTCCTTCCCTTCCTTCCCTCAAGAGAGTAAGACTACACAGGAGAATGAGTTGGAACGGAGAGACGGCTATCAAGAGCAGATCATGGCCAATGTGGACTACGATTATCTCGTCGGCTACACCGAGGTTGACCGAGGGCGGCTGGACGAGCTGGTGGGACTGATGCTGGATACCGTGTGTTCTACAAAGCCCACCATTCGTGTGGTGGGTGAGGAACTGCCAACGGAGGTGGTGCGTTCAAGGCTGCTGAAGCTAACCGGCGCGCATCTGCTGTATGTGCTGGATCGGATCAACGAGAACACCACAGAGGTGCGCCATGTGAAGCAATATCTGCTGACCGCGCTGTATAACGCGCCGCTGACCATGGATAACCACTACGCCTTGATGGCGGGCCACGATCTCAGCGGTGGAAGTGGGTAGAACGGAATACTGTCAGAGCAAGAGCCGGAAGGCTTTTTTTTTGTTGCACGAAATGGAGGTGTGCTTTTGAAAACCATCGCACTGGCAAATCAGAAGGGCGGCGTGGGGAAAACCACCACAGCTGCCAGCTTGGGTGTCGGCCTTGCCCAGCAGGGTAAGAAAGTCCTGTTGGTGGACGCCGACGCCCAGGGCAATCTCACCCAAATGCTGGGCTGGCGGCAGCCGGACGAGCTTTCTCCCACGTTGGCCGACCTGATGACAAAGACCGTCAACGAGGAATCCATCGCACCCGGCGAGGGGATCCTGCACCATGCGTCCGGCGTCGATCTTGTTCCCGCCAACATTGAGCTGTCGGGACTGGAGGTGACGCTGGTGAACATCATGAGCCGTGAAACGGTGCTGCGGCAGTACTTGTCCACGGTGGCATCGACCTATGACTACGCCATCATCGACTGTATGCCCTCGCTTGGGATGCTGACCATCAACGTACTGACAGCGGCGGACAGCGTTATCATTCCAGTGCAGGGGCAGTATTTGGCCGCCAAGGGACTGGAGCAGCTTATGCGTACCATCGCCCGCGTCAAGCGGCAGATCAATCCCCACCTGACGGTGGACGGTATCCTGCTGACCATGATGGACAGCCGTACCACGCTGGCTAAGGAAATTAGTGAGCAGTTACGCAGGAACTACGGCAGCCGGGTATTCGCCAGCGAGATACCCCGTTCTATCCGCGTGGCGGAGATCAGCGTCACAGGAACCAGCATTTATGAGCATGACCCAGAGGGGAAAGCGGCACGGGCGTATGCCGCGCTGACAAAGGAGGTGTTGCAGCTTGGCCCGCAAATTAAACGGCATAGAGCTGACCCGGTACGATGACTTGTTCAAAACAGACGCAGAGCGGGAAGCCGACCAGCAGGAGCGTGTGCAGATCGTGCCGGCGGAGCAGGTATTCCCCTATGCGCGGCAGCCGTACTCCGTAGACCGGCCCAGCGCCGATCTGGTGCGGCTGATGGACAGCATCGAGCGCACCGGCATTGCCGAGCCGCTGATCGTCCGTCCCCGCAGCGAGGGCGGGTATGAGATCATATCCGGCCATCGGCGCGACTACTGCGCCAAGATGGTGGGGCTGGATACCCGTCCGGTCATCGTACGGGATTACAGTGACGAGGACGCGGATATTCTGGTGGTGGACTACAACATCAACCGGGAAAACCTGCTGCCCAGCGAGAAAGCAAAGGCGTATACCGAAGTACCGCAGGCTGCGCCTGCACCCGCCACACAGCCCAAAGACACAGAGGACATTCCCTCCGAGACTGTCCACGCCAAGACCGGCTATGTGGAGCCGGAGCCGACACCGGAACCGGAACCTACGCCCGAACCAACAGCCCCAGCAAACCGGCAAGCAGCCATTGATGCCGCCAATGCCTACGCGGTAACGCAGTACGGTGTCATCACAGACAGCAGCCTGACGATGGACAACAGCGCCTACCGCTTCCCTGCCAGTGTTGCGACAGATGCCTCGCAGGAAGTGCTGGAGGCCAAGGCGCGGGACATGGTGGACTACACCTTCCGGCAGCTCATGATGCAGGCGGGCATGGATAGCATCGCGGACGCGGGCTTCCATTGCAACGTCTGCATCGTAGAGGACGGTGCAAGCCTGCTGATCTATGTCCTGTACGATGGCTGAGAAAAAACAATACGCAAGACCTCTCTGGAAACAGAGAGGTCTCAGACTGTCAAAAAACCTGCCCGGTTACAAGTATCGGGGGGAAGGATAGTGTGAAAGGGAACCGTCACGGTTCCCTTTCGCGTTCAATCACCCGCCTCCAATGCTCTGTTTCGTAGGAACGGACGATTTGTCAAGCTCTTTGTGCGCCCCGTACCCTACGGGTGGTTCAACGCACCTACCCTGTAGGGCGGGATCCATGTATCCCGCCTCTGCTGTTTTGCAGGAGCGGGCAGCAGAAAATGCAATTCATGCAGGAACACCCTGCATAAAACGGTTTAGCGCTGTAAAAAACCGGGGGGATAAAAAGTGCGCCGATACAGACAAAAAGTGGAATTTGTGGGAACGAAAGGCGGAAAACGGCGGCGGGCGGCAGGATGAATGGCCGCGGGGCGGAGAGAAAAATGAAATTTTGCGCATTTAGATATTGCAAAAACTTTACTCCTGCGATATAATGGCGCCGTTGAATATCGCGGCCCCGGCGCGGGGCGGCGGAAATAGCAATTTTCAGGAAAGAAAACCATATCGACAAGGAGAAAGAACATGAAAAAGCTTTTTGCACTGGTTCTGGCGCTGGTCATGGCGCTGAGCCTGGTCGCCTGCGGCGACAAGAAGGACGACAGTGGCGATGTGACCGCTGAGCATACCGACACCACCACCGTGGCCGTGGGCGCGGTGATCCTGGCCCGCGACGACGTGTCCAGCGACGACGTGTACAAGTTCGTGGCGGACATCTTCGACAACGCCGCGTCCCTGACCACCAGCCACGCCAAGTACGGCGAGCTGAGTCTGGAGTACGGCGCGTCCATCACCTCCGTGCCCTATCACCCCGGCGCTGCCAAGTACTTCGCCGAGAAGGGCTTTGAGGTCGCATCCGTGAAGGACGGCGCCGGCAACACCGAGTCCCGCAACCTGCGCTTCGTCACCGGCGGCGAGTCCGGCACCTACTACGCCTTCGGCTCCGTTATCGCCCAGCACGCCACCAACAACGCGGGCATCAACGTGGTCGGTCTGGTGGGCAACGGCTCTCAGGCCAACGTGCAGGAGCTGGTGGACGGCACCGCGGACTTCGCCTTCTGCCAGTCCGACGTGATGGCCTACGCCTACAACGGCACCAACCTGTTCGAGAGCAAGGTGGAGGGCTTCTCCACTGTGGCCGCCCTGTACATGGAGCAGGTGCAGATCGTCACCACCAACCCCGCCATCAAGACCGTGGCTGATTTGGCCGGCAAGTCCGTGTCCATCGGCGCTCCCGGCTCCGGCGTGTACTTCAACGCCATCGATGTGCTGGGCGCTTACGGCCTGACCGAGGATGACATCAAGCCCACCTACCAGTCCTTCGGCGACAGCGCCGACGCTCTGAAGAACGGCCAGATCGACGCCGCCTTCATCGTGGCCGGCGCTCCCACCACCGCTGTGACCGACCTGGCCACCACCAAGGATACCTATCTGGTGAGCCTGGACAGCGAGCACATCGCCAAGCTGCTGGAGACCTCCGACTATTACACCGAGACGGTCATCGCCAAGGACGTGTACTTCGGCGACTGATCCTTAACGGACAATTGACAAAAACCGAGGCTACGGCGGGGCTTCCCGCCGTAGTCCTCGTGCTATTCTGTATTTTTTGGGGAGAGAAACGACTATGAGCATCGACAAGAAAAAACCGGATAGCAGCCCGGCTGACGGCGTCAACACCGCCGCGGACGAGGCCACGGATCTGGATGCGGTCATGCGCAAGTATGACCGCGAATCCGCTACCCGCCTGTGGGAGGGCACGCCCCAGCTGATCATCCGCATCCTCATGGCCGTGTTCGGCCTGTTCTGCATCGGCATGACCCTGTTTTCCAAGGATATGCCCGAGGTGCGCCTGACCCTGTTCGTGGGCTGCATCATCATCATCATCGGCTTCCTGACCTACCCTGCCAGCAAGCGCCATGTAAAGGTCAACTACCTGCCATGGTACGATGTGGTGCTGATGGTGATAGGCGCGTCCTGCTTCTTCTATTTCGCCATCAACGCCATGACGCTGGTGCGCCTGTCCACCCGTATCGAGACGGTACACGTCATCATCGGCGTGGTGGGCATCCTCGTGCTGATGGAGCTGTGCCGCCGCTGCGTGGGTCTGCCCATTCTGTGCGTGGCGGGCGTGCTGATCGTGTACGCGTTCATCAACCAGCTGAGCTATGCCGGTGCGGTGAACGGCGCCACGCTGTATGACGCGCTGAAAACCATCATCTACAAGCTGTTCTATACCACCAGCGGCGTTATCGGCACACCCATCAACGTGTGCTATACCTACATCGTTCTGTTTATCATCTTCGGCGCGTTCCTGGAGCGCACCGGCATCGCCAACTTCTTCATCAGCTTCGCCAACCGCATCGCCGGCTGGTCCAGCGGCGGCCCGGCCAAGGTGGCTGTTATCAGCTCCGCCCTGTGCGGCATGGTGTCCGGCTCCTCCGTGGGCAACACCGTGACCACCGGCTCCTTCACCATCCCCATGATGAAAAAGACCGGCTATAAGCCGGAGTTCGCGGGCGCCGTGGAAGCGGCGGCCTCCACCGGCGGTCAGATCATGCCCCCCATCATGGGCGCGGCGGCGTTCCTGATGGCCGAGTACATGAAGCTGCCCTACGCGCAGGTGGCGGTGAAGGCCATCCTGCCCGCCATCCTGTATTTCACCGGCATCTTTATCGCCGTCCATCTGGAGGCCAAAAAGCTGGGGCTGAAGGGTGTGCCCCGTGAGGAGCTGCCCAAGTGGAAGCTGCTGGCTCGTGACTGTTATCTGATCATCCCCCTGATCCTGCTGGTGTGGCTGGTGTCCTCCGGCAGCAAGACCATGTCCCACTCCGCGGCGTACTCCATTCTGGCGGCCATCGCCGTGGGCTTCGTGAACTTCTTCCTGCAGGGCAAGCGCGGCGAGGGCGTCGCGGAGCCTCAGTCCGCCGGCAAGGCGCTGGGCAGCGCCGGCAAGCGCTCCTTCTTCTCCGCGGTGGAGTCTCTGGAAGCCGGCTCCCGCGGCGCTATCACCGTGGCCGTGGCATGCAGCATGGCGGGCATCATTGCCGGCTGCATCACCGTTACCGGTCTGGCGTCTATCCTCATCAACGCCATCGTTCAGCTGGCGGGCAACGCCACCATCATCGGCCTGGTGCTGACCATGCTGTGCTGCATCGTGCTGGGCATGGGCGTGCCCACCACCGCCAACTACTGCATCATGGCCTCCACCTGCGCGCCCATCCTGATCCAGCTGGGCTTCCCCGTGGTGGCGGCGCACTTCTTCGTGTTCTACTTCGGCATCGTGGCGGACATCACGCCGCCCGTGGCGCTGGCGGCCTACGCCGGCTCCGCCATCGCCAAGTCCAACCCCATGAAAACGGGTATCAACGCAACAAAGCTGGCGATCGCGGCCTTCATCGTGCCGTATATCTTCGCGTACAGCCCGGCGCTGCTGTTTGAGAACATCAGCGGCTGGTGGGAGGTGGCACAGATCACCGTCAGCGCGCTGCTGGGTATCTTCGCCATCGCCGCGTCCCTCAACGGCTTCCTGTACAAGAAGATCCACTGGGTGCTGCGGCTGGTGCTGGTCATCGGCGGTCTGGGCATGATGATCCCCGGCACGCTGACCGACGTGGTGGGCCTGGCGCTGGTGGCGGCGGTCATCGTCTACCAGAAGCTCAGCGCAAAGAAGAACAGCGCTCCCCAGGTCATCGAATAACAGCTGAGACTGTCGAAAAAGCCTGCCATTGCGAGCCGCTTCGCGCCGCGAAGCAAGTGCCCTTGGGGTACTCCTCGGAATGACAGGGGTGAGGTTTATCGACACGCAAGACCTCTCTGGAAACAGAGAGGTCTTATCTTTTGTAGAGGAGGAAGCCATTTGAAAGTATTCAAACACATGACAGCCTTTGTGCTGGCGCTGGTCATGGCGGCAGCACTGGCGGTGACCGCCTATGCTGCCAGCGTGACGGTCAAGTACAGGGTCTACGTCTATTCTGACGAGATCACATTTCGTCAGTATGATTATAGCCAAAGCACAACGCCGTCCATTACAAATCTGACCATCTCGGCTACCAGCGGCCTCGGCAGCGGCAGTGCCCTCTACCACATGAAATATGCGGATGGCGCGGTGGCTTACTGCATCGAGCCGGGCGTTCACTCCGATGACAGCGGCAGCTATGTCCAGGGCAGCAGCGGATGCTGGTATAACCTGCCCGCTTCTGTGCAGAGCGCCATCGCGCTGGCAATGTCCCTGGGCTATCCCAGCGCCGACTACGGCGCAGCGTCCGGCGACCGGAACAGCAGTGCCATCATCAACGCGGAAAAGTGGGCGGCAACACAGGCCATCATCTGGGAGCTGATCTGCGAATACCGCAACGCCTACACCTACGACGATTGGGGATACAGCCCGTTCTATGGCTGTGTGGATACGAGCCGCTACCCGACCTTCGAGCTGTGGTATGACGAGATCGCGGCGGCGATGCAGAACGCCACGATGATCCCCAGCTTTGCAGAGTACGCACCGCGCTGGTGCGACACCATTGAGCTGAAGAGGAACGCAGCGGGCAGCTATACAGCTACGGTCACGGATGACAATGAGGTGCTGGGTGACTACAATTTCGCCGCCAACAGCGGGAGCGGCATCACCTTCACATGGAAGGGCGACACCCTGACTATCACGGCCACGGCAGCGGCGGCCAAGAATCTCGACACCGAGAAAACCTACTCGGCCACCGGCAGTGCCTATGAGATCGATCCGGATCGAGCGGTGATCTGCTGGTATGATCGGGCGGGACGGTATCAGGCGATGGCCGGTTACACCGGCGTGGGGCGCGACCCCGTGAAGGCGTACATTAAAATCAAAGCCGTGGAGGAGAAGGGCAGCATCAGCGTCCGCAAGGTGGATGCGACAAGCGCACCTCTTGCCGGTGCGGAGCTGCTGTTGGAAACCTCCGCAGATGGCAAGACATGGACGGAGGTGGGCAGAGTGACCACCGACAAGATCGGCGTCGCCAAGTGGGAGAATCTTAAAACCGGTGTGCAGTACCGTGTGACGGAGACCAAAGCCCCAGCAGGCTACACGCTGCCGACCGAGCCGCTGTTCACAGGAACGTTGGACAACAATAACCGAGATATTACCATCACTGCCTGCAACAGCGCGGGCTTCGTACTGCCCTTCACGGGCAGTACGGGATTTACAATCTATTTCCTGTTTGCAGCACTCATGCTTTGCATGGGTGTTTATTTTTGCAAAAAATCTAACATCAAAAAGGAGAGAACCAAATGAAAAAGATCCATCGCGTATTGGCCATGCTCATGGCCGCTATTATGGCTCTGAGCCTCATCACCACGGCATTTGCCGAGCCGACCATCGACCCCGGCAAGAAAGCATCTCTGAGCATCTATAAGTACGACATCACCAAGGCCAGCGCGGACGGCGTGTGGGACGCGGAGTCCTACGTTTCCACTGGCCTGCATGACGACGCGGTTATCGACAAGCTGAGCAAGTACGCCATTCAGGGCGTGGAGTTCACCTACCTCCGTGTTGCCGATATCACCATGAACAATGAATTGGTGGATGGTCGGCGGCAGGTGGGTGTGCTGTATGGCTTCGACAACAGTGATCGCAGCTCCGCCGTGCTGTCTGCCATCGGCCTGACTGCCACAGACGCTCACAAGACCGACAACGGCGTCAACTACTTCACCAGCGATATGCTCAACAACAAGCTGGCTGCGGCTCTTGCGGCCAATGCCACCACTGTCAAGAATGCGCTGGAGGCCGCCGTCAGGAGCGGCGGCGTGGTTATGGCCGAAACGGATGTCGCCGGTCACACCTTTGCTGACCAGATGGAGCAGGGCTTGTATCTCGTTGTGGAGACTCGCGTCCCTGAAAACGTGACTTCCACCTGCAATCCCTTCTTCGTGTCCCTGCCCATGACCACCGTGGACGGTGCGGCATGGAACTATGACGTTACGGTTTACCCGAAAAATCAGACCGGCAATCCTACACTGGATAAGACCGTGCGTGAAGCAAAGAACTCCACCGACAAGAACAACGGCAGCCTGACTGACATCCAAAAACCAAGCTGTGATCCACCTAAGACCAGTAACCACCAAGGGAGGGACTTCCGTCCCTCCCTTGGTGGTTGTCCAGCAGTTTGTCGCAATCGGACCGATTTTATCCAGCGCAGAGAGATCAACGCTTTCCACATATGCTTTGATCTCGTCATCGCCGAGAGAGTCACCCGGCTGAGAAACCAGGCTGATAAATGCGTTTTCGCCGTTGTAAAGGACAATGAACTGATGGTTGCCGGAGTAAACAGACACTGTCTCGCCACGCGCGGTGGTATACGACCATTCATGGTATTCATGGGCATCATCCAGAGAAAGGCAGTCGATGCTCATGCTTCCCTTTACCCGACGGTTTATGGCGATGGTGCAGAAGCTTTCCTCCTCGCCGCCCGTACACCAATCATCCCCGAAGGAGAAGGAACCGTCGTTCCATACCCGATATTCAGGGATACTCTTCCGTGACGGGCTTTCCGGCGTCAAAAAGCCGTCGCTGCCGATGATCTCGCAAAGGCTCGCATATCCGGAGCCTTCGTATAGATCGTCCCACGGCTTGAGAGCATATTTTTCACTGATCTCAAGGAACTTGTTGACCAGCGTTTCCGTGTAAAGGCCGTTGTAGAGCCTTCGATGGGCTTCGCCCCAGTCGCCCAGAGGCTGGTGCAGCGCATCTCCGTTATAACCGTTTGCTTCGTAGGAGCTGGAGAAGGCGTTGAACTCGCGGGAGGCCTCGTATTCGGGGGAGCCGATGCAGCCCTGCATGCTGATGGTCATTCCGTCAGCCAGCTTTTTGCCGGCATATTCACCGTTCACATAGCTGTCGGAAACGATCTGCCTGCCCATCACAGCGTCTCTGATACCAAACAGATTCACCGCGTAGGCCCCCACGCACATGGCGCACAAAAGCGCTATGACAGCCGCCGCCACCAGTACCGATCTTCTGACAGGTCTCTTTTTGTGAATCGTATAGTTTTCCATGTTCATAATCTCCTTTTCGGCATCAGATGCCTCAACCGTCTGCATCAGGTCGATGGCATCCAGTATAAACTTCGGATCAATATTGTTGAACCCGGACAGAAAGTCAAACGATGTCATAGCAATCCCTCCTTAGATAAATATAGCCGTAATTTCTGCCTGGTTCGGAAAAGTGAGGTTTTTACTTTGCTTTGTGAACACTTGAACCTCAAGGCAATGTCCGCTATGGAAGCAAAGAACCAGTAGCGGCACACAAAGATATTTCGGTCGTCTGCTGAGAGTGTGCAAAGAAATTGATTGACCGCCGCGGCAAACTCCTTCCTCTCGCATTCCGCTTCCACGGAATCACCGGAAGCGATGGTGTCCTTCAGCTCGTCCAATACAAGATCAAACTCACCGCCGCCGCGTTTCCGGGCGTACTGCTCCCGCAACTTCATCAGGCTGAGATTTCTGACAATGGCTGCCGCAAAAGCCTGAAAACACGTTGGCCGCTGTGGGGGAATGCTGTTCCATAGGGCCATGTATGTATCAGACACGCATTCTTCCGCGTCCTGCGCGTTGGATAGGATATTGAGAGAAATTTTCGTGCAAAGCCTGCCGTACTTTTCATCGGTACGGGAGATGGCCTCCTGACTTCGCTGCCAGTATAGATCAATGATTCTTTCGTCTTCCATGACGGCCTCCTTTAAGAGCTCTCACCCAGTAAGTTGCAAAAAGCGGTGGACAGGTTACAGTTTTTTCAACGGTGAATGTGGCAGCGCAAAACGCCCGAGGATAAACGGTGTCATCGTCATATTTTAGCGCCTTCCCGTCCGACAGGCAAGGAGAGGTATGAAAACTGGCTTTGTGGAGAGAATCGGCGGCACGATTTTCGTTGTCAACTCAATGTCCGCAGAGAACGCAAAGCATACGCAGGAGGAGCTTGTAAAGGCTCTGATTGCAAAAGAAGCAATGGCTTTGCAGGAAGGAGATGTTGCCTGATTGACTTTACGCACAGCTATGCGCTTTG
>ENA-UONY01002267-UONY01002267.1-human-gut-metagenome-genome-assembly--contig:-CS9-NODE-2267-length-13831-cov-7.232143_pt1 | contig 13831 bp, 10 predicted proteins | sample MGYA00242465_ERZ724012 | MGnify/ENA metagenome assembly ERZ724012 | reverse complement strand
AGGCAATCTGGAATGAATTTTGGCTAAGTTACTGTGAACGGAGTGAACAGTAACGAAATTGCCGTAGAGGCTGTATGAAATTCAGGCAGGCAGGAAATGATATGGAGGATTAAAATGAAATTAATATCCTTACTGGAAAAGCTGGAATATACATGTCTTCAGGGCAGTACAGACCAGGAAGTAAAAAATGTGATTTATGATTCCCGGAAAGTAGAAGAGGGCTCTCTTTTTATCTGTATCCGCGGTGCAGTGGTGGATGGCCATAAATTTGTGCCGGATGTAGTTGCAAAAGGAGCAAAGGTTCTGATCGTGGAAGAAGCTGTGGAAGCACCGGAAGATGTGACAGTCATTCTTGTGAAAGATACACGATATGCAATGGCGTTTATTTCTGCCGCATATTTCGGATATCCCGCAGAGAAACTGAAAACAATCGGTATCACAGGAACAAAAGGAAAAACAACCACTACGTATATGGTAAAATCTATTCTGGAAAATGCCGGATATAAAGTGGGACTGATCGGAACCATTGAAGCGATCATCGGTGACAAAGTGATTCCTGCAAAGAACACAACACCGGAGTCTTATGTGATTCAGGAATATTTCCATGAGATGGCAGAAGCCGGCTGTGACTGTGTGGTTATGGAAGTTTCCTCCCAGGGACTGATGCTTCACAGAACTCAGGGATTTGTTTTCGATTTTGGTATCTTTACAAATATTGAGCCGGATCATATCGGACCAAATGAACATAAGGATTTTGATGATTATCTCAGATGCAAGTCCTTACTTCTGAAACAGTGCAAGGTAGGAATTGTAAACAGAGATGATGAACATTTCGAGAAGATTATTGAAGGTCATACATGCAGCCTGGAAACTTATGGATTTTCACCGGAAGCAGACCTTCGTGCGGAAGATGCAAAGCTGGTCGGAGGTAAAGGATATCTGGGTATTTCCTACCATCTGAAAGGACTTCTGGATTTTCATGTGGAGATAGATATTCCCGGTAAATTCAGCATCTACAATTCATTGACAGCAATCGCAATCTGCCGTCATTTTAAGGTTTCGGAAGAGAACATTCTCAAAGCCTTAAAAGTAGCTAAGGTAAAAGGCCGTATCGAAATGATAAAAGTATCCGATGATTTTACTCTGATGATCGATTACGCGCATAATGCCATGGCTCTGGAGAGTCTTCTGACCACTTTGAAAGAATATCATCCCCACAGACTGGTATGTCTGTTTGGATGCGGAGGCAACAGATCGAAGCTTCGCCGCTATGAGATGGGAGAGGTTTCCGGAAAGCTTGCAGACCTTACCATCATTACCTCTGATAATCCACGTGATGAAGAACCACAGGCGATCATCGATGATATCAAGATCGGTATGGCAAAAACCGATGGAAAATATGTAGAGATTCCGGACAGAAAAGAAGCCATCGCCTATGCGATCCATCATGGAGAGCCGGGGGATATTATAGTTCTGGCAGGTAAGGGACATGAGGATTATCAGGAAATTAAAGGAAAGAAATATCCTATGGATGAACGTGTCCTGATCGCAGATATTCTTGCTGGTAAATAGGTAGCGGGTCAAACAGGAATAAGTTCATGATATATGCTGATATAATAATTGATATTTCCAGTGATAAACTGGACCGGAGTTTTCAATATCGTGTACCGGAAAGGCTGGAGAAGAAAATAAAGGCAGGGATGGTGGCAGCCATCCCTTTTGGAAATGCCGGCCGGGTGCGTAAAGGATATGTGATCGGATTGTCAGATAAACCGAAAATTGCTCCCGAAAAGATTAAAGAAATCAGTGAAATCTGCAGTGGAGAAGAGACTACGGAATCTAGACTGATCGCCCTGGCAGCCTGGATGAGAGAAAATTATGGTTCCACCATGATCCAGGCTCTCAGGACAGTACTTCCTATCCAGGAGAAAATCAAGGCAAAAGATAAAAAATATATATGCCTTGATATTTCCGAAGAGGCTGGAACGCAGTTGCTGAAAGAACTTGAACAAACAAGGTTTAAAGCCAGAACAAGACTTCTGAGGGAACTTCTGGAGAAAAAAAGACTGGATTATACACATGCGGCGAAAGAACTGGGGACAACTTCTGCTGTTGTAAAGAAATTTCAGGAGCAGGGGATTATCCGCATAGAATATGATGAGATAATGAGAACTTCACTGAATACAGGTGATATTTCCGGAGAAAGGCGAATGCCGCTTACAGATGAACAGGAAGCAGCAGTAAAGCAGATACAGAGAGAGTGGAAAAAACCATCGCCGAAGCCTGTACTGATCGAGGGAGTGACAGGGAGCGGGAAAACCCAGGTGTATATAAAGCTGATCGAGCAGACGCTTTCTCAGGGAAAAGAAGCAATCGTGCTGATCCCGGAGATTGCTCTGACATATCAGACGGTACGCAGATTTTATGCCAGATTTGGGGATAAAGTATCAGTTATCAATTCCAGACAGTCTCAGGGAGAACGCTATGATCAGTTTAAACGTGCGAAAAAGGGAGAAGTCCAGGTGATGATCGGTCCCAGATCTGCGCTGTTTACGCCATTTGCCAGTCTGGGACTGATCATTATTGATGAAGAACATGAACCAAGCTATAAAAGTGAAAGCACACCCCGTTATCATGCAAGGGAAACTGCAATCCGGAGAGCTGTTTTAGAACATGCAAATGTGGTAATGGGTTCAGCTACTCCATCAGTGGAAGCCTACAGTAAGGCAATGAATGGGGAATATAGTCTGGTCAGGCTGACAACAAGATATGGAAGCAGACCTCTGCCCCGGGTTTCTATCGTAGACCTGCGTGAGGAATTAAAAGCAGGAAACAGGTCTGTACTGAGCAGAGAACTCCGGCAAAAGATGAAAGGCCGGTTTGAGAAAAAAGAACAGGTAATGCTTTTTCTGAACAGAAGAGGATACGCAGGTTTTGTATCCTGCCGGTCCTGTGGACATGTGATGAAGTGTCCGCATTGTGATGTTTCTCTTTCGGAGCATAATAATGAAAGGCTTTTATGTCATTACTGTGGATATGAGACAGGAAAACCCCGGATATGCCCGGTGTGCGGATCGCCTTATATTGGCGGATTTAAGGCAGGAACACAGCAGATCGAGAAGGTAGTGCGGGAAGATTTTCCAGAAGTCAGGACTCTCAGAATGGATTTTGATACAACAAGAACCAAGGGCAGCTATGAAAAAATCCTTGCAGCTTTTGCAGCTCATGAGGCAGATATACTGATCGGAACACAGATGATCGTTAAGGGGCATGATTTTCCGGATGTCACACTCATGGGAATAGTAGCAGCGGATCTTTCGCTGAATGCAGAGGATTATCGATGTGCGGAACGTACCTTTCAGCTTCTCTGTCAGGCAGTCGGCCGGGGAGGACGGGGGGAAAAACCGGGAGAGGCAGTGATCCAGACCTATCATCCGGATCATTACAGTATTCAGGCGGCGGCAGTGCAGGATTATCAGGCATTCTATGAGGAAGAGATGAGTTACCGTATGCTTCTGGATTATCCGCCTGCGGCACATATGCTGGCAGTTCTGGGTTCAGGTCCGGAAGATGAGAAACTGGTTCAGGCCATGTATTATCTGAAACTTTATATAGAAAGGATATACAGAGAAAATGACCTGCATATCATTGGCCCGGCATATGCGTCAGTTGGAAAAGTTAAGGATATTTACAGACAGGTTATCTATTTAAAACATAAAGATCATAAAACGCTGGTACATATCAAAGACCAGCTGGAGAAATACATAGAGATAAATTCCGGTTTCCGGAAAATATACATACAATTTGATTTCAGTTAATTATGGCAGATTTTTTCAAAATCTCATTACTGAAGTAATCTGCTGCAGAAGGGAAAACCGGAAGGCAGTAATTTCTGAAATCGTGATATAACAATAATCAAGATATCAGGTTAGGGGCAAAATATCTTTTGATTCTAACATCATAATCAAAGAAGAGGAGAATAAAGAAATGGCACTTAGAAAAATCAGATTACAGGGCGACGAAGTACTTGCAAAGGTCAGCAGACCGGTAGAAAAAATGACACCACGTATTCATGATCTGATCGGGGATATGCTTGAAACCATGTATGATGCAATGGGAGTTGGCCTCGCGGCACCACAGGTAGGTATGCTGAAGCGTATCGTTGTGATTGATATAGGAGAAGGTCCTATCGTGCTGATCAATCCTGAAATCCTTGAAACATCAGGCGAACAGACTGGTGATGAAGGATGTTTAAGTGTACCTGGAATGGCTGGTCAGGTAACACGTCCGAACTATGTAAAGGTAAAAGCTCTGGATGAAGATATGAATGAAGTAGAATATGAAGGGGAAGGTCTTCTTGCGCGTGCTTTCTGCCATGAGATCGATCATCTGGACGGACATATGTATACAGAACTGGTAGAAGGAGAACTTCATCAGGTTTCCTATGATGAAGATGAGGAGTGATAATCAAATGAAGATAGTATTTATGGGAACACCGGATTTCGCAGTGCCGTCATTACATGCACTGACAGAAGCCGGATATGCGGTGGCAGCAGTAGTGACCCAGCCTGACAAACCAAAAGGGAGAGGTAAGACATTATTGCCAACACCTGTAAAAGAAGAAGCCGTTATGCACGATATTCCGGTATATCAGCCGGAGAAAGTGAGAAATAACCCTGAATTTCTGGAGATTCTGAAAGAAATCAATCCTGATATCATAGTTGTTGCTGCATATGGACAGATTATTCCAAAAGAAATCCTGGAACTTCCGAAATTTGGATGTATCAATATTCATGCGTCTCTTCTTCCGAAATACAGAGGAGCAGCGCCTATCCAGCAGGCTGTGATCGACGGGGAAAAAGTATCAGGTGTAACGATCCAGCAGATGGGAGAAGGTCTTGATACCGGTGATATGATCTCTAAGATAGTGATTCCGATTTCTCCGACAGAAACAGGTGGAAGCCTGTTTGGAAAACTTGCGCAGGCCGGTGCGGATCTGCTGATCAAGACGCTTCCGTCTATTGAGCAGGGAACCGCGGAGTTTGAAAAACAGCCGGAGAAGAGTCCTACACCTTATGCGGCTATGATCACCAAACAGATGGGACTGATGGATTTCAGAAAATCTGCAGAAGAACTGGAACGCCTTGTACGCGGCCTGAATCCATGGCCAAGTGCTTATACATTTCTTAATGGAAAAACTCTGAAAGTGTGGAAATGTAAAGTCAGCACTGAGAAAACAGATGCTGTTCCGGGAACGATCTTCCTGGCAGATAAAGAGGGGATCCATACAGCATGTGGAGAAGGAGTGCTGATTCTTACAGAGGTACAGCTGGAAGGTAAGAAGCGTATGGAAACAGAAGCCTTTCTCCGGGGATATCACATTGAAAATGGAATTGTTTTTACAGATCATAAGGAGTGATTAGATGTACGGATATTATTATTTTGATCCTACGTATTTACTGCTCATTATCGGAATGGTGCTGTCTTTACTGGCATCTGCAAAGGTAAAGAGTACGTTTTCTGTTTACAGCAGAGTGCGCAGTGCATCGGGGCTTACAGGCGCCGATGCTGCCAGACGGATTCTTCGTATGTCGGGAATTACGGATGTTACGGTAGTACCCATATCCGGCAGCCTGACAGACCACTATGATCCGGGAAGTAAGAAACTGGCACTTTCCCAGGATGTATATGATAAAACATCGGTGGCTGCAATCGGGGTGGCTGCGCATGAATGTGGACATGCTATTCAGCATGCGACTAACTATGTGCCATTGAATCTTCGCTCTGCAATTGTGCCTGTTGCAAACATCGGTTCAACACTTTCCTGGCCATTGTTTCTGGCAGGACTGATTTTCTCAATCCGTCCACTGCTGACTGTTGGAATCATTTTGTTTACATTTGCGGTTCTTTTTCAGCTTGTAACTCTTCCGGTAGAATTCAATGCTTCTTCAAGAGCGTTGAAAATGCTTGGAAGTTCAGGAATGCTTGGAAACGATGAGGTAAAAGGTGCAAGGAAGGTTCTTACAGCGGCAGCACTCACCTATGTTGCAGCACTTGCTTCATCAATCCTGCAGCTTTTAAGACTGATCATACTTGCCGGAGGAAGAGACCGTGACTAATGGAATAAATACAAGAGAACTGATATTACAGATATTACTGGAAATTGAGGAAGAGGGAAAACACAGCCATATTGCAATCCGCAATGCTCTTTCCAAATATCAGTTCCTTCCAAGACAGGAGAGAGCTTTTATTACCAGAGTCTGTGAAGGAACACTGGAATATCGTATTTTAATAGATTATATTATTGATTCATATTCAAAAGTATCTGTAGATAAAATGAAGCCTGTGATCAGGGAAATCCTGAGAAGTGCAGTTTATCAGATCAGGTTTATGGACAGTGTGCCGGACAGCGCAGTGTGTAATGAAGCGGTGAAGCTGGCACAGAGAAAAGGCTTTTACAGCCTGAAACCTTTTGTAAACGGTGTTCTTCGTACGATTGCCAGAGAGTGGAAAAATCTGAAACTTCCTTCAAGGGAAGAAAATCCGGTCAGATATCTGTCTGTCAGATATTCTATGCCGGAAACACTGGTAAACCGTTGGCTTGAGGATTACGGGGAAGAAAAAACAGAAAAGATCCTTACAGATTTTCTCACTGAGAAACCGATCACAGTACGCTGCAGAACTCATAAATATCCACAGAAAGAGATTTATGAGAGCCTGGTCGATCAGGGAGTGGAAGTGAAACCTGCACCTTATCTTCCCTATGCATATGAAATTTCAAATTATAACCATATTCTTGCACTGGATGCATTTATACAGGGGAAAATCCAGGTGCAGGATGTAAGCTCCATGCTGGTGGCAGAAATTGCAGATCCGCAAAAAGGGGATTATGTGATAGATATGTGCGCAGCACCTGGTGGAAAGAGTCTCCATGTTGCAGATAAAATGGGAGATTACGGAACAGTAGATGCACGCGATATCAGCCAGTATAAAGTGGATATGATCGAAGAGAATATTCACAGAACAGACTGCATTAATGTGCAGGCTCATGTGATGGATGCTACGGTATTTGATGTAGATTCAGAACTCAAGGCAGATGTCGTTCTGGCAGATGTCCCATGTTCCGGATATGGAGTAATTGGAAAGAAGCCGGAGATCAAATACAGGGTGACAGCACAGAAGCAGGAAGAGATTGTAATCCTTCAGAGAACAATCCTTGACAATGCGGCAGAATATGTGAAACCGGGCGGAGTGCTGGTATTTAGTACCTGTACTATCGCAAAGGAAGAGAATGAAGAGAACATGTTGTGGTTTATGAATAATCATCCGTTCAAACTGGAGAGTATTGATCCGTATCTTCCGGAAGAACTGCATTCTGAGACAACAGCTCTGGGTTATCTTCAGCTTCTGCCGGGAGTACACAAAACAGATGGCTTCTTTATTGCAAAATTCAGGAGAAAATAAGTAATGACAGACATTAAGTCAATGACGATCGACGAATTAAAGAAACTGATGACCACTCTGGGAGATAAGCCTTTTCGTGCGAAGCAGATTTACAGCTGGCTGCATGAACACCTTGTTACTTCTTATGATGAGATGACCAATCTTTCCAAAAGCCTGAGGGAAAAACTGAAAGAATATCCTGTCACAGCACTGAAGATGGTAGATGTACAGACATCCCGGATTGATGGTACACAGAAGTATCTGTTCCGTCTCAGTGATGGAAATGTGATAGAGAGTGTTCTCATGCGGTATAAACATGGAAATTCTGTCTGTATTTCTTCTCAGGTGGGATGCCGCATGGGATGCAGATTCTGTGCATCTACCATAGGAGGACTGACCAGATGTCTTCTCCCGTCAGAAATGCTGGATCAGATATACAGGATACAGGCTCTGACAGGAGAAAGAGTTTCCAATGTTGTGGTCATGGGAACGGGGGAACCTCTTGATAATTATGAAAATCTTCTCAGGTTTATACATATCCTGACAGAAGACGGAGGACTTCATATCAGTCAGAGAAACCTGACTGTATCTACCTGTGGGTTGGTTCCGAAGATTTATGACCTTGCAAAAGAAAAGCTTCAGATGACACTTGCACTTTCCCTTCACGCACCTAATGATGTGAAGCGACGGGAACTGATGCCGATCGCAAACAAATACAGCATGGATGAGGTTCTGGAAGCCTGCCGTTATTATTTTAAAGAAACCGGGCGCAGGATCACATTTGAATACAGTCTGGTAGCAGGAGTTAATGACAGCGATGAGGATGCAAGGGAACTTTCCGGCAGAATCAGAGATATGAACTGCCATGTAAATCTGATCCCGGTAAACCCTATTAAGGAACGTTCCTTTGTGCGTTCAACAAGACAGGCTGTGGAGAATTTCAAAATAAAACTTGAAAAATGTGGAATAAATGTTACTATTAGAAGAGAAATGGGCAGTGATATTGATGGTGCCTGTGGACAGTTAAGAAAAAGTTATATGGAAAAAACAGAAAGCGAGAAGTGACATGAGGATATATTCAGCTACTGATGTCGGGCAAAAGCGGAAGATGAACCAGGATTATGTGTTCGCAACTGCTGACCCGGTTGGAAATCTTCCGAATCTGTTTGTTGTTGCAGATGGTATGGGTGGTCATAATGCAGGTGATTATGCATCCTCTCATGCGGTTACATCTATGGTGGAGGAAATCCGGCAGGATGCGGATTTTAATCCGGTAAAGGTAATCCGTCATGCCATTGAATGTGTAAATACCGAGATTCTTACCCAGGCACAGCAGGATGAGAAACTCAGAGGAATGGGAACAACGATAGTGGCAGCTACTATCGTAGGACATTACGCTTATGTGGCAAATGTAGGTGACAGCAGACTTTATGTGATCGGAGAGAAGATTCAGCAGATAACAAGGGATCACTCACTGGTGCAGGAGATGGTAAGAATGGGAGAACTTGCCCCTGAACAGGCAAGGAAGCATCCGAAGAAAAATATCATTACAAGAGCACTTGGAGCAGAGAAAACAGTGGATATTGATTTCTTTGATCTGAAACTGGAACCCGGAGATGTAGTTTTGATGTGTTCGGACGGGCTCAGCAATATGGTTGAGGACAGCCAGCTGAGGGAAATCATTTCTGACACATCTACAGATCTGGATGAAAAAGGCAGGATACTTATAAGAGAAGCAAATCGCAATGGCGGCAAGGATAATATTGCAATTGTATTGGTAGAACCATTCGCAGACGAGGTGAAAGCATGTTAAAAACGGGAACGATCATAGCAGAACGCTATGAGATATTAGGAAAAATTGGTACCGGCGGAATGGCGGACGTATACAAGGCAAAAGACCATAAGCTGAATCGGTTTGTTGCTGTAAAAGTTCTTAAGCCGGAATTCAGAGAGGATACGACGTTTATCCGCAAGTTTAAAAGTGAGGCTCAGGCTGCAGCAGTCCTGACACATCCGAATATAGTGAATGTATTTGATGTTGGTGACGATAACGGAGTTTATTACATTGTTATGGAGCTTATTGAGGGAATTACTCTCAAGGAGTACATTTCCAAAAAGGGAAAGCTTTCTGTAAAAGAAGCAACCAGTATTGCAATCCAGGTCTCCATGGGACTGGAAGCTGCACACAGCCATGGGATTGTACATCGTGATGTAAAACCGCAGAATATTATCATTTCCATGGATGGAAAGGTAAAAGTAACAGATTTTGGTATTGCAAGAGCCGCTTCTTCCAATACCATAAGCTCAAATGTAATGGGATCTGTTCATTACAGTTCACCGGAACAGGTCAGAGGCGGATACAGTGATGAGAAGAGTGATATTTATTCACTGGGTATCACAATGTATGAAATGGTTACAGGGAAGGTTCCTTTTGACGGAGATACCACAGTAGCTATTGCTATCAAACATCTTCAGGAAGAGATTGTTCCTCCAAGTGTTTATGCACCGGAGCTTCCCCACAGTCTGGAGCAGATCATTCTGAAATGTACACAGAAAAGCGTGGATCGCCGTTATCAGAACATGGAGGATGTGATCGCAGATCTGAAGCATTCTCTGATCGATCCACAGGGAGATTTCGTAACGCTGACGTCTGTGGATAACGAAGCAAAAACAGTTGTGATCTCAGATAAGGAGCTTGGCGAGATCAAACATATGCCGAAGCAGATCGCAAAGTCAGAACCTGAGGCTCTGGAAGAAGAAATCAATGAAACAGATTATGATGATGAGCCGGAAGTGAAAAAGCACAGGAAGAAATCAGATAAGCCTGAGAAAAAGAAAAAAAGAGGCGGGCATGGGCTGACTATTGTAATGCTTCTGATGGGGGTTGTAATCCTGATAGCAATCATTCTGGTCGCAGGAAAGGCGTCCGGACTTATTGGAAGTAACAATGATACAGACAAAAAAACTGAGGCCTCAGATACATCGGAATCAGATGATGACGGAATGGTAACTGTGCCGGATCTGGTAGGAAAAACAGAGGATGAAGCAAAGAATATCACAAAGGATATGAAACTGGGTATTCAGCCTATGGGCGAGGAGGCTTCAAATCAGGCAAAAGGAACCATTTCTTCACAGGATATTCCAAAGGGAAGTAAAGTAGAGCAGTATACGACCATTAAGTATTATATCAGCAAGGGTGCGCAGCAGATCACAATTCCGGATGTGGATGGACAGACCGGAGTAGATGCACAGCAGACTCTGGAAGATATGGGATTAACTGTTGAGATACAGAAAGAATACAGTGAATTAAATGATGATGGTACTCCGGTTACAGATCCGGGATATGCAGTCTCCACAACTCCGACAGCCGGAAACTCTGTTTCAGCAGGAGACAGCGTAACACTGCTTGTCAGCCGAGGCGTAGACTATGGAGACAGTGTGGAGGTTCCAAGTGTTGTCGGAATGACAAAGAATGATGCAGTTACTACTTTTGGTAAGTTCCTCAATGTGGAAGTAAAAGAGGAAAAGAGTACAGAGGTGGCAGAAGGAGAAGTAATTTCACAGGAACCGGAAGCCGGAAACTGGGAAGATCCGGATAATGTAAATGTTGTGATCACAGTAAGTACCGGAGATCAGGAACCTTCGGCTCAGAGTGACAGCGCAGATACTGCTGCATTATCTGATGCTCCGGCACAGACAGCAGATAACAGTGCGGCGGCAGCAGCCGGGGAAGTATGGAAATGTACACAGACTCTGAATACTCCGTCAGGATATTCCGGAGGTCCGGTTCGTCTGGAACTGATCCAGAATGTAAACGGAACACCGACAGCTTCAGTTGTTCTGGAAGATCAGGTAATCCAGTTCCCGTATGATCTGGATATCACAGGTGCACCTGGTATCAGCGAGGGTACTTTGTATCTGTCTGAACAGATCAGTGGAACTTATCAGGAACTCGGAAATTATTCTATTACATTTGCTAAGGCTGAATGATCCATGCAGGGAAAGATAATAAAAGGAATTGCAGGATTTTATTACATCTATGCAGAAAATGATGAGATTTATGAATGCAAAGCAAAGGGAATATTCAGAAAAGATAAACAGAAACCTCTTGTAGGGGATAATGTGGAGATAGAGGTTTTGGATGAACAGGAGAAGGAAGGCAGTGTGACTGCCATCCTTCCCAGAAAAAATTCATTGATCCGTCCGGCTGTTGCCAATGTGGATCAGGCTTTTGTGATTTTTGCGATGGAGAATCCGAAACCTAATTTTATGCTGCTTGACCGTTTTCTGATCATGATGGAGAAAGAGAATGTTCCGGCAGTCATATGTTTTAACAAGAAAGATCTTGCAAAACAGGAAGAACTGGAGCTTTTATATGAAACTTATAAGAGTTGTGGATATGATGTGATTTTTTCCAGCACTTTTAATGGAGAGGGGCTGGATGAAATACGTGAGATCCTGAAAGGAAAAACAACTGTAGTTGCAGGACCTTCCGGTGTGGGAAAATCTTCAATTACCAATGCACTGCAGGAAAATGTACAGATGGAAACCGGGGAGATAAGTAAGAAGCTGAAACGTGGAAAGCATACCACGCGTCATTCTCAGGTGATACCGGTGGGACATGATACTTATCTGATGGATACACCGGGATTTTCTTCTTTATATCTGACAGATATAGAAGAACAGGAACTTAAGGCGTATTTTCCGGAGTTTCGCAGATATGAAGAACAGTGCAGGTTTCAGGGATGCAGACATATCCATGAACCGGACTGTGGCGTGAAAGCAGCATTGGCTGAGCATGAGATCAGCCAGCTTCGCTATGAAGATTATCTGGGACTTTATAATGAATTAAAAGAGAAAAGGAGATTCTAATTATGTATCAGTTGTGCCCTTCTATTTTATCGGCAGATTTTAACCGTTTGGGCGAACAGATCAAAACCCTGGAAAAAGAGGGGATTGAATGGCTTCATATTGATGTTATGGATGGTGATTTTGTACCGAGTATTTCTTTTGGAATGCCGGTGATAAAGTCTATCCGAAAGGAATCAAAATTGTTTTTTGATGTACATCTCATGGTTACAGAGCCTGAGAGATATATCAGAGATTTTGTGGAATGTGGGGCAGATTCCATTACAGTACATGCGGAGGCATGTGAAGATCTTGAGAGAACTATTGAACAGATCAGGGAAGCAGGTGTGAAGGTGGGAGTTTCCATCAAACCGGCTACACCTGTAAATGATATAAGTCATATGCTCAGCGATGTGGATATGGTTCTGATCATGACTGTACAGCCGGGATTTGGCGGTCAGAAGTATATGGAAGAATGTACGGAAAAGATCAGGGAAGTACGTGAACTGATCGAGGCCGAGGATCTGGATGTAGATGTTCAGGTTGATGGTGGCATCAATGATGAGACAATGGAGACAGTGCTCACAGCAGGTGCAAATCTGCTGGTAGCAGGTTCTTATGTTTTCAACGATGATCTGGCAAAAAATGTAAAACATGCCAGAGAACGAATGGACGAGATCATAAGAAGGATTGACTGAGGAAGAGCATGATAGATACGATAATTGTAAGCGGGGGCAATATCCACAGTGATTTTGCCCTCGATTTTTTAAAAAAGAATGAAGCCTGTCTGATCGCAGCTGATAAAGGGCTGGAATTCTTTCTGGAGCATCAGCTTTTGCCGGATGCAGTTATTGGAGATTTTGACAGTCTGTCTGAAGATGGAAAAAAATTTCTGGAAATTCAGGAAGAAAGAAGTATGGACAGTGAAATTCCCTATGGTGGAATGACTGAGTGGAAATTGCAAAAAGGCTTTGGAAATGAAAAAAAAGAAATAAAAGTTATCCGCCTGAGACCGGAAAAAGATGACTCAGATACACAGTCTGCCATGAATTATGCGATCAGGACCGGTGCGAAAAAGATAGTGATCTTTGGTGTGACAGGAAACAGAGTAGACCATCTGATGGCGAATTTCGGACTCCTTACCCTGGCACAAAACCAGGGGGCAGAAGTAACACTTGTGGATCAGTATAATTATATGAAACTTATTTCAGACGGAACAGTTCTGAAAAAGTCAGAACAGTTTGGAAAATATGTGTCATTTTTTCCATTTGGAGGAAATGTGACAGATCTGACTCTGGAAGGATTTAAATATCCCCTGAGTAACTATTGTCTGACAGCAGCAGACAGTGGACTTACTGTAAGCAATGAGATCATCAGCGAACATGCCAGAGTTACATTTAGCTCAGGGGTGTTGCTTATGATAATGTCAAGAGAGTGAATTACTCGGTAACTGAGTTACCAGAGCATCTGAATTAAGGCGGTATCCCGCCTTTTTTCAGGGTGCATCCATGACACCACTACTGTTTGCTCTTTAGAGCTA
>ENA-UONY01002259-UONY01002259.1-human-gut-metagenome-genome-assembly--contig:-CS9-NODE-2259-length-13880-cov-4.802098_pt1 | contig 13880 bp, 9 predicted proteins | sample MGYA00242465_ERZ724012 | MGnify/ENA metagenome assembly ERZ724012 | reverse complement strand
TCGGCGAACAACGACCGCAAAGAGGTGATGTTGAAAGGATTCCGCGGGGAACTCAAAAAGAAGTAACCCCGCTTCTTCCTGCATTCCAGTCCGGCGGCGCACGATGCTCCGCCGGATTTTTTTTGGGGGGGTCCCGGAGTTACCCCCCGGAGAAGTTGAGTGGGAAAACGGGTTCTTATTAAAAAAAATCCTTTTTTTCTGAAATACACTTGCTTTTCGTCTTCTTTTTGGGTATAATAATACAGGTATTAAATACCGGAGAGAGATATGTTTGATGAATTGGTCCACAAACCGGTCCGCCGCAAGGTGGTCTACAGCAGAATGCTTGAGGAGCTCCAGCAGGCAATCCGCAGCGGCCAGCTGCCGCCGAAAAGCCGGATCCTTTCGGAACCGGAACTGTGCGAACGGTACGGCATCAGCCGGGTCTCGGTCCGCACCGCCCTCGCCAAACTGGAGAAGGAGGGGTTGATCGTCAAAAAAAATGGACTCGGCTCTTTCGTCTGCGATCCGGCGGACCCCGCCTTCTCCCCGCCGCGGGAACTTTACGACATCGCCATCAACCTCACGCAGACCGACTTCAACATCAGCTGGTATCACACCAAGATCTATCTGGCGGCGGCCAACGCGGTGGCCCGGCACCCGATGAAGCTCTCGCTGGTCAACCGGATTTCCGCGGAACTCATCACGCCCGATCACTGGAAAGGGGTGTTCGCCCTGAGTCTGGATCAGAACCCCGATCTGGAAACCATCGCCGGGCGCGGCATCGAAGTCATTCTCTTCAACCGCATCTCCCGCCATCCGGATATCGCCTCGGTTTACGTCGACTATTTTGAAGAGTCCCGCCGGGCAGTGCAACACCTGCAGGAAAAGGGATTTCGAAAGATCGCACTGGTCACCCCCGTCGACACCACCTCCTGCTCCAATGAGAGAGTCAACGGCTATTTGAAGGCGTTGAACCGCAGTTTCCCGGATCCGGAACTTTTCTGCCGCCTGGTGCAGAACCGGCCGGATGCCGAGTATACTGCTGCCATGATCGAGTATCTGAAAACCCATCGCCCCGATGCGGTCTACATCCCGTTCGGTGCCCATTTCCTGCCGTTCGCGGCAGCGGCGCGCCGGCTGGGAATCCGCATTCCGGAGGATATGAGCGTTGTCAGTTTCGACGACATCGGCGAAATGCGCAATTTCTGCGGCTTCCCCTTCGGCTATGTGAAGATGCCGCTGGCGCAGATGACCGAAGACGCCATCCAGTATCTTGCCGATCGAATTGCCGATAAAAAGCATGTGCCGGTTTTGAAACGGTGCTATTCCGCCACGCTGGAATTTGCGGATTGAAGGAATCGAAATCCACGCTTGTTTACACCCTGGATAATACAGGTATGAAATACAGGAGTTTGACATGGATCGCAGAAAAATGACGGGATGGATCGGGGTCGGCTTGTTGGCGGCGGCGTGTGTCGCGGCTCCTCTGGGGGTACAGCCGGAGAGTCTGCGTGACGGTTCCATTGCCGGAACCGACGGGCGCAAAGGGAAAATTTCCGGTGATGTGCGCGTGGTCAAGGGGCTGGATGGGCAACCCGCTCTGCTGCTGAAAGGACCCGAGGCCCGGATCGAACTCCCTTATCCGGGCAATCCGCAGAGCGTGGCGTTCGAATGCTGGGTCAAGCTCCCGGAGAAACCGGTGTTCCGTCACATCGCCCGCCGCCGCGGCAGAAACAATCAGTGGCAGTTTTTCGTAGCTCCCGCCGGAAACGGGGAGTATTCCCTTTACGGCATGACCTGGAAGCAGTCCGACGGCAAGGAGAACTTCATCGGCAGAAGTCCGGTCCGGCTCTCGGCCGGTCGTTTTTACCACATCGCCATGGAGCTGGACGGGCAAAACTACGGCAAACTCTTCATCGACGGCAAGGAGGTGTTTTCGGCGGTTCCGCCCGACGCGCTGCGAACCGGTTCCAGTCCGTTGACCCTCGGCGGCGGCAAGGCGGGCGAAGCCGGTGATCTCGTGTTACAGGACCCGATTGCCTACGATTCGAAACTGCCGGAGAACTGGCAGCAGCGGGTGCGGGAACGGCTCTATCCCTGGGAGAAGAAATTCACTCCGGAGGAGGTGCTCAACTTCTCCTCTCCCGCCGCCTGGCTGACCGCGCCGGTCGAGCTGCTCGACACGATGCCGGAATCACAGATGTGGTCCGCCAAATCCCGTTTCGGCAACCGGTTCGGCGAAAAGATCGAGGCGAAGACGATGCGTCAACTAGCTCTCGGTACGGTTCCGGTCGCGGAGGGGCTCCGCTGGAACCATCACCCCCTCTATCCGACGCTTCATGCCCGGCAGGTTCCGGCGGACTGGAGCAAGGCTCCTGCCGTCTCGTTGAAACTCTCCTCGAGGGAGTCGACCGGCGAGACGGTCTGGCTCGCCTTCTCTGCGGATTCCCCAGCGACACCGTACCGGGACTATTACCGTTACCCGTTCGCCGTCAACTTCACCGGGGAGAAAACCGTCACCATTCCCCGCGACAAATTTCAACCGGCAGGAAGCCCGGCCGGGTGGGACAACATCGACGGCATCTGGTTCTTTACCCGCATGGAAGGGGCACTGCCTCACCCCGCCACCGATCTTGTGCTTCGGCAGCTCCAGCCTTCGAATGAACCGGACAACAGCGGGGCGTTTCCGGGCGAAACCCGGCAGGAAAAGGATGCGGACGGGTTCATTTTCAAAATGAACAAAAATGAATTTCAGCGCGCCTATCTCAACCATCCTTATCCGGAGACCCGGGAAAACCGCGCCATATACGCCCCGTACTCTCACCAGTATTATCTGGCGGCGGAACGGGCAATTTTTGATTACTGCCCGAACTTTCTGCCCGGTTTCGTCAGCTACGGTCCGGACGGAAAGGCGTATATTCACTCCGGCGACCTGGTGCAGTACAAGGGAAGCGACGGCAAGTGGCACTGCACCGACCTCATCCCCGTCTTGAAACGGTGGGCGAAATCCCGGAACTGGCCGGGGCTGCAGCTCAGCTGGGGGCAGTCGCTCGGCGAGAAGGCGATCCGCTACGACAACCACGGCGATTTCTACCTGCTCGTGCCGGTGGAGAAACTCGATGAGAACGGGCGGTCGGTCGACTGGCACACCCGGACCACATTGCTGCTTCACTCGCGCGACAAGTTGAAGAGCTTCGACGTCTATCCGCTGCCGGGCCGCCTCGCTTCGTTTGAAAAACTCGACGGCCACAATCAGGACTGCCTGAAACGGCCGCCGCTGATTCTTCTCGGCGACTACAGCTATTTCCGCGACGGGAATCCGGCGGGATATCTGCTCACTCCCACGCGGAAGGAAGACGGCACGCTCGATCTCGGGAAAAGGATCAAATACGCCGAATTCGCCATCTCGCCAGACCAGCATTCCGGGGGTGGAAATCTGGCAATCACCCGGGGCGACAAGGTGTTCATCGTATTCGGCGTCGCTTCGGTCAATGCGATTGCCATGCGGAATGTAAAAGGCGCGAAAGCGACCGTGATGCCGCCGATTCCCCCAGACCATCCGGGGTTGAAACTGAGCTATCAACAGCAGCGCAGCGGCAAAACCTTCACCGAATACAGCAAGAATGGAACGCCGACTTTCATCATTGAGTACAACCTGAAAACCGGCAAACTCGGCGAACCGCGCTATCTGCTCTCGGGGGGCGCAAATGACGATGGGCACAACTGGCCGGCGATCACCGTCGACAGCCGCGGCATTCTGCACGTCATCGCCAATGGCCACCACAATCCGGTCGCCTACACACACAGTCTCGAACCGGACAACCCTTATGGCGGCTGGAGTGCGCCGGAGTATGTGAAGCCGGGCCGGTTGACCCCGTTCCTGTCGTACGCCACCTTGAACTGCGACAAAAACGATACCTTGTACACCATCCACCGCAGTACTACGGGTGTATACAACAATCATCTCGGGCTCTTCGTGAAACCGGCCGGAAAACCGTGGCAGGGAGAAACGGTGCTGGTCACTCCGTATCGTTATATGTATAAGGTCTGGGGGCACAAGGCGATCTACAATCCGGCCACCGGCGGAATCACACTCGGTTTCTACTCGTACTCTTCGATGAAGCAGCTGACGCTCGATCAGTATCTCTTCGATATTTTCCAGAATCCGGATCACGAGAAGATCTACCGGGGCGGAAAGAGCGATCCCGGCATTCCGGGAGGAAACCGGTGCAAAATGTACATCAGTCCGGCGGCGGAACTGACGCTGCTGACGCATGACCCCGCTTCTCACAAATGGAAACTCACCACGGGCAGTGATTTGAAATGACAACAGGAAGGAGCCGGAAATGAAACATGACCTCTCGCGAAACCATCGGACTTTTACTCTGATCGAACTCCTCATCGTGATCGCGATCATCGCCATTCTGGCGGCCATGCTGCTGCCGGCGCTGAACAAGGCGAGAGACCGGGCGAACTCGGTCAATTGTCTCAATAACCTCAAGCAGCTTGGCAATGCACTGCAGATGTACTGCAACGAGAACAATGATATCCTGATCTCTCAGGAGCTTCCCAATGCTGGTGGCGTTCTGAAATCCTGGTCGGTGAAAATCGCTCTGGACAATGGATTCTCCGGAAAGACGTTCGCCTGTCCGCAAATGCGGGAGGGACAATACCCCATTCGTCAGATGACCCGCAGGGACTGGGAGAACGCATGGAATGAAACCGGCGGTAATTATAATGGCGGCCGCTATATCCACTATGGAATGAATCGTATGATCGGGCGCACCGATACTCTGGGCAGCCGCGGTAAGATGACGCGGGCGGCCGCACCGTCGAAACTGCTGCTGCTGGCGGACACCTATTGTACTAAGTGGATGAATGACGGCTTCTTTCTGGTCTGGTCAAACTTTTCGAATCAGGATGATATTGGTCTGATTGACGGTCGTCACAACTTTTCGAGCAACGTCTGTTTCGCCGATGGACACGTGGCGGCCAAGAATACCGGCGTGCGGATTCCCCGCCACTCCTACGCCGCCGGCATGAATCCCTATGTGCAGGAATTCTACAGCAATGGCGACAAGGATGCGCTCTGGAACATCAACAGCAAATGACGATGAGAAAAATACAACTGCTTTCTCTGGTTTCCGCTCTGACGTGGAGCTGGGTTGCCGCGTCAGGAAACATCCCGGTGAAGATGGAGGAGTTCCACTCCCTCAGTCCGGATCTGGTCCGGATCATGAAGGAACGGAATCTTTCCGAACAGGATCTCTGGTCCAATCAGGAGTTCTCCTCGCGCGAATGGAAATTGCCGCACCGCCCGCTGGAGGAGTTTGACCGCGGTGTACGGCAGGGGTTCTGGCGCGACATGCACCGCTATCCCACACTGGCTCGGACCGGACTCATGCTCGACTGGTCCGGCTGCCGCGCCATCCGGGTCACGCTGGAGTCATTGGTCAAAAGCAACAACATCATCACGCTCGGCTTCCGTTCCGATAATCCGGCAGGGAAGGGGCGCAGCTACTACTGCTTTGAAATTCCCCTCAACTTCACCGGCAAGAGGAGCGTGGAGTTCGAGCTCGCCGCCGCCCGCCCGATCAACCGTCCCGCCGGATGGAACCGGCTCTCCGGCATCTACCTTTTCGCCAAGGCGGGCGGACACCACCCCGCGCCCTGTGCCGCCATGCGGTTGCTGGAGATCGAACCGCTTCCGGGCAAAGCCGCGGCTCCGGCCGCCGTAACGCCGGAACTCTTTCAAATCCGGCTGTCCGACCGGCCCTCGCCGAACCTGAACCACTCCTGGCCGGAGGATTCGGCCGACGGCCCGGTCGTCACCCGCGACCGTTTCATCAGCTACGGCCACCACAACCGGACGGAACGCGACCTTTACGCCTACTACCCCCGCTACAATCCGGGCTATGTGAGCTTCTCCCCGTCGGGCAGAGCGTACATCACGGCAGGGGAGCTCATTCAGTTCCTCGACGACGACGGCCGGTGGCAGGCCGTTTCGCTCCGTCCGCATCTGGAGGCGTGGGCGAAACAGCAGGGGTATGCCGGGCTCTATTACAACTGGGGGGCGCAGGGCGGCGACCCGGTCATCCGCTTCGACCGCGCGGGGAACGCCTACTGTCTCGCGCAGGTGGAGGCGCTCAACCGGCAGGGGAAACGGTATGACTGGCGAACGAGAACCGCATTGCTGCTCTTTTCGCCCGATCATTTCCGCACTTTCAAAGTCTATCAGCTGCCGCACCCGATCGCCAGTTTCGAAAAGATCGACGGGAACAATCCGGCCGCTCTGGAGCGCCCGCCGGTGATTCTGCTCTCCAGTTACGGCTACTTCGATGCGGCGTACCGCGGGCTTCAGCTTCTGCTGCCGGAGCGCACCGCCGACGGGCTGAAATTGGGCGAACCGGTGGAGGTGGCGGAGACTGCCATCGGCTGCAACTACCACTCCGGCGACGGCAACATCGTACTCTCTTCGCCGGACAAACTGTTCGTGATCTGGGGGTGGCTGCTCGAATACTGGCCGAACAGCCGTCGCTGTCGCGGAATCCTTGAAGAGCTCAAAGCGCTCCATCCCGGCGAAACCGGTCTCTCCCGGCTCTGGACGGTCGACAATCTGGCGAAAACCCGCCACGGCCGCTCGCTGCCCGCCTCGTTTCCCGGACCGGAGGCGCCGGCGCGGAATCTGCAGTTCGACGTCCAGTATCACCACTTGTTCCACTCCCGCTTTCTGCCGGTGAGCAGCCGGAACGGGGTGCCGACCTTTCTCACCGTCTACGACCGCAAAACCGGGCGGAAGAGTGCGCCGGTCTACCTCGGCTCCGCCGGCTCCGCGCTGGACGGGCACAACTGGGGCGCGATCAGCTTCGACCCGCAGGGCCGCCTCGAAGTGGTCGTCAACGGGCACCACAACCCGCCGCTCTACACCCGTTCAAAGCAACCGTACTCGGCGGAAGCTTTCGAACCGGTCCGCTTCCTCCAGCCCGAACAGGGGCAGGAGCGGTGCAGTTACGGGTCGCTGAACTGCGGCACTGACGGGACGCTGTACAGTTTTCATCGCTCCACCACCGGGCTTTACAACAACCGGCTGGTGATGTTCCGCAAGAAACCGGGGAAGGAGTGGGAGAGTGCCCGCACGATTGTCGCCCCTTCCAAGATGCTGTATCACAGCTGGATGCACAAAGTTGCGATCAATCCGCACAACAACGCGCTCTACCTTACCTATTTTGCGGTGCCGCCGCAGTCCTTCTGGCCGCCGGACTATTTTGAAACGATGCGGTTCCACTATCCGGAGCTGGAGGAGACGATTCCCTACTCCGCCTCCGCCGGGCAGCTGGAGATGAAACCGGTCCGGCACTGGGAGTCGTGGGAGGCCGGCGGCATGGTGCAGTTGCGCGGCGGCGAGCCGGTGATTCTGGTCTCCCGGGATGGAGGGGACTCCTGGCGTCTCGCCCGTACCGGAGATTTTCGATGAAACCGGCGAAAACATGGCGCAACGGCACGCTGGTCTACACCGCCGGCGGACTTGTCATTCTCTTCCTCTGGCTGATGTGGGGCGATTTCGCCTACTCGATGAAGGACCGGGCCACCGGAACCGTCGCCGGATTGATGTTGAAACGGTTCGAGGTATCGGACTTCCTCTACGGCATCATCATGGTCTCATTCCCGAACTTCACCAATATCTTTCTCTGCCCGATCGTGAGTTACCGCTCCGACCGCCACCGCGGCAGGTTCGGGCGGCGCATCCCCTATCTCTTTATGACCACTCCTTTCATTCTCGTCGGATTGCTCGGGCTGGGCGTCACGCCGCAGCTCGCCCGGTGGATTCAGCAGCTTGTCGGCCCGGAGCATCTCTCCTTTCACCTGGCGGCGCTGCTGGTCTTCTGCTTCTTCTGGGCGGTGCTCGATTTCGGAACCACGCTCGCCAGCGCGATTTTCAATGCACTGGCCACCGATGTGGTGCCGACCGAATTTCTCGGGCGCTTCTTCGCGATGTTCCGCGCGATCAGCCTCGGCTGTGCGTTTCTCTTCAACTACTTTGTGATGGGGTACGCCGAAACGCATGCGATGGTGATTTTCTTCGGACTGGCGTTGCTTTATGGCGCCGGGCTCTTCAGCATCTGCCTCAAAGTGAAGGAGGGGGAGTACCCGCCGCCGGAAACAGTCTCCTCCGGGCCGCCCTCGGTAAAAAACGCGGTCCGGACCTATTTCCGGGAGTGTTTTTCCCTCCCGTACTACCGCTGGGTGATCATGGCCTCCGTCGTTGCGGGCTTCTCGGTGGTACCGTTCAACATCTACGGGATCTTCTATGTGAAGAGCCTTCAGATGGATATGGACTTCTACGGCAAGGTGAGTTCGCTGATCTGCCTGGTCTCCTTCGTGTTGAGTTTCTTTCTCGGCTGGTTCTCCGACCGGTTCCATCCGATCCGGACCGGCATTGTGTCGATGGCGCTCCAGACGGTGATCCTCTTCGTCGGCGGGCAGATCGCCACGACCGAATCGACGTTTGCGTGGCTTTATCTGGTGCAGGGAATCTCCATCATGAGCTACAACACGCTGATGGCCTCTTACGCGCCGCGGCTTTTCCCGCGCGAATACTTCGCCCAGTTCAATTCGGCCATGATGCTGATCAACGCGCTGGCCAGTGTGATCGGTGTACCGCTGGCCGGGAAGTTTCTGGATCTCACCGGAAACTATTACCCGCATCTCTTCACGATGGGGGGAGTCATCGGCCTCTGCGGGCTGTACTGTTTTGTGAAGGTGTACCGCGGCTATCAGCGATACGGCGGGGATGCCGCCTACACGGCACCTGATCCGGCCGCCATGCAACGCGGAAACTCAGTAGAGTGATAATTCCCCGTTTTCTCCGCCGTATGGACCCGGTTTCGCATTTCAGTCCGGCATACCTCCTGCCAGGAGGTTACAACTGTACCGTGCGGCGGGGAGGGGCGCAAACACACAGGGATTACTCCTTGCTCTCCGCCAGCCGGAACCAGCTGGTCAGACGCAGCAGCTCCCGCAGAATCCAGAGCAGATTCGCCCCCGGAATGAGAAAGAACGCCAGCGGAAGCCGTTCGGCGGAGCGAAACCACCCCTCGTAGAGGATCGCGGCGTAACTCAACAGAAAAATCGACCCTGCCAGCCCCGCCAGATAGTAGATTCCGTCAAGCAGAGCGAAAACCGCCAGAATCATGGAGCCGACTTCCAGCAACGCCAGAAACAGCGGCCGCCGCGCCGGACGCAGTGCCGTGTACGCCAGCTCCACTGCGTAGGCCAGGTGCAGCAGCGGAATCCTCCCCGCGAGTGACGGAACCAGTTCCGGGCGGGCAGGAGGTGCAACCGCCGGTTGAGACGGCGCAGTCGCCTTGGATTGGGGCGAAGACGGCCGGGCGGCGGGTTTCACCGGAGTGGCGGAACCGGTGGATTCCGGCGGCGGAACCGGTGCCGGGGCGGGCTCCGGAGGGGGAGGGGGAGGAGGCAGCGTTGCCGCCGGTGTGCCGGCGGATTCTGCCGCCGTTTCGCCCGGCAGTTTCAGTTCTTCCAGAACCGCGGCGACGGCTTCTTCGAAGAACTGAAGCTCTTCCGGCGAGATTCCGGGTTGGTCTTCATGCGCGATCCGGTTGCGGATGCAGCCGATGAATGCGAGCAGTTTCTCCACCTCCCGCGGAAATTTTCCGGCGAGGGATTCCGATTTTTCGCGCAGGCCGTTGCCGGAGGCGCCGAGCGCGACAAGACGGCTTTCGATCTGCCGGGTGAGCGTGATGACTTTGCCGGCAACTTCAATTTCCTGGGAATTGGGTGTGTCCATGGTACGGTTCAGTTCTCCTGCGTCATACTGTAGCAAGTTCCGGCGGGAAGTCAAGGCGGGAAGCGCTTTTTCCCGGGATTTATTCCTGAGGAAAAGCGGTGGTTCCACTGGATGCCGCTTGAAATCTTCCGCCCTCGACATATATTATCCCGGTCATTGCGGTTGGTGAGATAGCGGGAATCCGGTTCATGCGGTTTGCATTTGCTCTGTTCAAATATTTTCCATTCGGCGGTCTGCAGTCCGATATGCTGCGGATTGCCGAGTGCGCGGCCGCCCGCGGTCACGAGGTGACTGTCTTCACCGGCGCGTGGGAGGGGGCCGCGCCCCGTTCCGGAATCCATGTGCGGCTGCTGGAGAATGGCGGCGGTTCGAACCACCGCCGCGCCCGGGTGTTCGCGGAGCACTTCGCCGCGGCGCTGAAGCAGGAGACGTTCGACCTTTCGCTCACCTTCAACCGGTTCGGCGGCTGTGACTGGTATTTCGCTGCCGACAACTGTCTCGCGGTGGAGATGCCGCGCAAGCACTCGTCACTGCTGTTGAAACTGCTGCCGCGTTACCGCTCCTTTCTCGAACAGGAGCGGGAGGTGTTCTCCCCGCAGAGCCGGACGAATATCTTCTACATCACCCCGCGCCAGAAGCGGGACTTCATGCGCTGTTACGGCACGCCGGAGGAGCGGTTTTTCTATCTTCCGCCCGGAATTTCTCCTGAATTCCGCCTCCGGCCGGACGCGGAGCGTATCCGGAAGGAGAAACGCCGGGAACTGGGCGTGCCGGAGCATTCGCTGATGCTGCTCGAAGTGGGCGGCCACTTTTTCGGCAAAGGGGTCGACCGGGTCATCCGGGCCGTTGCGGCACTGCCGGAGGAGTTGCGGGAGCGCTGTTGTTTCTGCATTGCCGGAGCCGCTCAGGCGCACCGCATTCTGACGTTCGGACGCCGTTGCGGAGTGCCGGAGCAGTCGCTCCGCGTACTGGGCCCCCGGAAGGATGTTCCGGAACTGCTCACCGCCGCCGATCTCATGGTTCACCCCGCACGCAACGAGGCGGCGGGCAATGTCCTGCTCGAAGGAATCGCCTCCGGGCTGCCGGTGATCTGCTCGGAGGCGTGCGGATTCAGCGATTTTGTCGTGGAGGCGGGGGGCGTCGTCGTTCCGGAACCGTGGAGTGACAGGGTGTTTCAACAGCAGCTGACGGAGATGCTCGGCCGCCTCGGCGACTACCGGGCGCGGATCATCTCGCACGGCGGCGGGCGGGATTTCTGCCGCCGGGCCGGGGTTGCCGTCGACCTGCTGGAGGAGTTCGTCCGGAACCGGAAATGTACGGTCTGTCAGGAGGAGAGGTAACAGAATGCGCGTTCTCATGCTCGGCAAGCAAAGTTCCTGGATGGGACTTCATCTTTCTCATATCGAAGCGGCCTTCCGGCGGCGCGGCCATGAGATCGCCGTCGGGGACTATCACCGGATGGCGTTGTTCTGCGGCATCTCTCTGCCCCGGCATATGGCCGATGAGCGCCGCCAGCGTTCGCTGGAACGGCTGGTGAAGCGTTTCCGCCCTGACCTCATCTACTGCGTCGCCAGCTGGAAGTATGATTTTGCCCGGTTGAAATCCTATTACAAGGGGGTGGTGGCCATCCATGACCTGGATGGGCCGCACAATCCGGTGAAGGAGGTGGTCGCCACGTTCCGTCAGGTGGATCTGCCGCTCACGGCATCGCAGTACATGGTGCGCTCTGCCGCGGAAGAGGGGGTGAAGGCGTTCTATCTGCCTTCCGCCGCGGATCCGGACTATTATGCGCCGATGGAGCTTTCGCCCGATGACCGCCGCCGCTTCCAGGCGCCGGTTTCCTACATCGGGCGGGCGACGAAGCGGCGGGTGGAATTTTGTTCGCTTCTGGCCGGGAAGGGGCTCGCATTGTACGGCGACCGCTGGCGCCGCAACCCGGAGAGCCGGCGGGCGGGGCTGGATCGCTGCGCCCGCCTGAGCCGCAATGTCGCGGGGCGGGAGCTGGTGAAGATCTATCAGGCTTCCGACGCGATGATCAACATTCTGCAGGAGCCGCTGGACCGGTTCCGGACGATTTTGAGTTTGCAGTGTTTCGCCATACCCTCCACGGGCCGCTGTCTGATCGCGGAGTATGTGGAGGAGGCGGAGGCGGCGTTTGAACCGGGGAAGGAGATTCTGCTGTTCCGCACGCCGGAGGAGCTGCTCGCCCGGGTGGAACAGTGTCTTGCCGAGCCGGGATTTGCCGAAGCGGTCGGAGCGGCGGCGCGCCGCCGTTGTCTCGCCTGTCACACCCACGATCACCGGGTGGCGGAGTTGGAGCGTCTCCTGCAGAACGGGTGAAAAAAGAAAACACGGCGGCACACGAAGTGCGGAGGACGGGGAGTGTCACATCGCCGCCGGCGAAAGAGAAATGGAAGATTTGCGGAGGGGGAAGATGGATTCAATTCTGGTCAAGGTTGCTGCGGTTCTGCTCTATTTTTACAGCAGCAGGAAACGCAAGGAGTTCCGGCGCCGTCACTCCCGGTTCGCCCGGTTGAACCGGAAACTGTTCCGGGCGGGCATCATCGGGGAGCACACCTATGTGGTGCCGGGCAGCACGATCGTGGACTCCCGCACCCGGATCGGGAAATTCTGCTCCATCGCGAAAAATGTCTCGATCGGAACCACCATGCATCCCGTGCATGCGCTGACAACCCACCCGGTCTCCTACACCGGTGAGGAGGACGGGTTGAACATTCCGCCGGAGAACCGGGTTGAATTTCAGAACAAACGCCCCGTCCACATCGGCAACGATGTCTGGATCGGGCTCAATGTGGCGATCATGGACGGCGTATCCATCGGCGACGGCGCGGTGATCGGCGCGGGGGCGGTGGTGACGAAGGACATTCCGCCCTACGCCATCGCGGTCGGGGTTCCGGCGCGCGTCATCAAGTACCGGTTCGACGAGAAAACCGTCGCCCGGCTGCTCAAAACCCGCTGGTGGGATCGTTCACCCGAGGTGATTGCACAGCTGCCGCAGGGCGATGTCCCGGCCGCGCTGGATCTTCTGGAGAAGCTGGACGCCTGACCGCACTTCTCCCGCTCATGAATCCGTATGTCCGGCGACCTCCCCGCCGCCGTTGAGGTGCCGCAGCATCTTCTCCGCCCGGAACTCCCGGGGCGATACGCCCCAGAACTGACGGAAGCGGCGCGAAAAATGGAACTGATCGGCGAATCCGGTCATCTCTGCAATCTGCTTGCAGCTGCCCGCATGATAGAGCAGCTGCTGAGCGGCGAGATTCATCCGCTTGCGGTTCAGGTACTGCATCGGCGGTTCCCCGTAGTAGCGGTGAAAGAGAGCGGAAAAGCGCGACACCGACAGCGCGGCCTCCCGGGCGATCTCCTCCAGCGTCAGCGGATCGGCGATTCTGGTCCACATGAACTCCTCCGCTCTCTGCAGCCGCTTCGGAATCTGCAGTTCCGGGTTCCGGATCAGGCGGCTCAGTTCGTAAAAGAGCAGATCGACCAGGTGTTCGAGCACATATTCATCCTGTTGCTGGCGGGAGTTCAGTTCGCGCAGAATCGCCTCGAAATAACGGAGAAACACCGGTTCGGCATCGGCTTTCAATGCGCGCCCCGCCGGCAGTCCGTGCAGTTCCCGGAGGAGGTTTGCCGCACTCCCTTCGAGCACGCACCAGGAGTGATCCCAGGAACGCTCCGGATTCCCGTAATAACAGAGCGTTCCATGCGGCCAGAGGATGAAACCGCCCCGGCAGTCCGTCTCGTTCCCCGCCCGGGCCGGTGTGTGGAAGAACATCAGCAGAAGTTCTCTCTGCTGATGGTAGCGGAGCATCCCCGGCAGCATTGCCTCATGGATTCCCAGCGAAGAGACCCGGAGCCTCCCTGCCGGAACCGCCGTTTCCGGAGAACGGTACAGCTGAAACGTGCTTATAGGAAAAATATCCATGTTTTCAGAAGAAATCTCTATGGTAATTTATACGATATTCATAAAAAATGCAATATAATAGAGAAAGGATTTCCCCGGATTTATACAGAAGGAAAGATACCATGTATAGGTGACAAGCGATTGTCGGAGTAGAAAAGAACTCCT
>ENA-UONY01002252-UONY01002252.1-human-gut-metagenome-genome-assembly--contig:-CS9-NODE-2252-length-13922-cov-3.495204_pt1 | contig 13922 bp, 10 predicted proteins | sample MGYA00242465_ERZ724012 | MGnify/ENA metagenome assembly ERZ724012 | reverse complement strand
TTTCGGAAGAACTTCTTAATGCTATTTCCCACGGGCTGGGAGCGCTCTTTGGCATCGTGGGCACCGTGCTATGCATTGTCAAGGCCGCAAACACCGGGGATCCCTGGCGCATTGTTTCAGGAAGCATTTTTGGCGTAACTGTACTGCTGCTATATCTTATGAGCTGCCTGTACCACGCGCTGAAAGTCAATATGGCAAAACGTGTTTTTCGAGTTATTGACCACTGTACAATTTTTTTACTGATTGCCGGTACCTACACACCTTTTACATTGGTAACCTTGCGCGGAACCATAGGCTGGGTGCTTTTCGGGACTGGTTGGGGAATGGCTGTACTGGGCATTACGCTGAATGCGGTGAATCTGAAGAAATTCTCGAAGATTTCCGTGGCATGCTATTTGGTTATGGGCTGGGCAATCGTAGCGGCGTTTCAGCCGCTGGCTGAAGCGCTGGCGCCACAGGGCGTTTCGCTGTTGATTTGGGGCGGCATAGCATACACGGTAGGGGCAATTCTGTACGGCATTGGAGCCAAGGTAAAGTATTTCCATTCGGTGTTTCACTTTTTTTGCCTGGCGGGCACAGTGCTGCACTTTTTTGCCATTTACCTCTATGTGCTCTGATCCTGAAAAGAAAATGTAAAAAAGCAGCAATGGAACGGATGAAATACAATCGCTGATGCGTTGCATCAATGAACTGGAAATCATGGGACGATTTTACTCCTCCCCGAGTCGCGGTACAAGCCGGTGCGCAACGACTCCTGACGCGGTGCAGGGCATGAAGGGTTAGGGCCTTTCATATGTTTTGTTCCAGGAATATCCAGGGGGTTTTCAGCGAAGGAAAAAGGAGGAAATGACGACATGAAACGGAAACTCCACATCATATGCCTGTTGGTTTTGGCGCTTTTAGCGTTTGCTGTGGGAGCAAATGCTGAACGCTATGTTACCAATGGCAGCTACACTGCTTATATCGGCGAAAATGACTATACCTATCTGGAAGATCCCACAGGGGTCACCAAGGTACTTCAAACGGCTACGAAAGAGCTGCTTTCCATGACAGATACGCATTTGTATTGTCTGACCATGGATGGACGGCTCTACGATATTGATTTGGCGGCTTCCACCACCAGTGTGGTCTCTTCTTCGCCAACGCATACTGTAACAGCCAAGAAACCCTATACCCTGGAAAATGGTACGCTCTCTGTTACCGGCAGCACGGGCTCACCGGTGGTAGTGGCCACGGGGGTAACCCTGGCGGGTGCAAATAGCACTAATCTTTATTTCCTGGACAATAACGGTGCTTCACTGAAGTCCATGCCCCTGGAAGGCATTGGCGGAGACACCCTGGTGGCTGCAACGCAGATTGGTCCGGGCTCTGCAGGGGCGCTGTCCATGACGGTCACGGAAAATGGCGTTGTCATTGTCGCTGCTGATCATTCCATGATTATTGTCAACCTGACCAATAATTCTTACAGCTATCAGGCAGCCCCCTCCACGGATGTGGTGCTGGGCCTGCTGGTGGGTACCAAGCTGTATTATTATACGCAGGATCAGGATGGCGTGTACCATGTGGGCGGACAGATTAACTTGCAGCAGGATAGTCTGGCCCTGGCTACCAGCACGCCTGCAACGGTTACCGCGACTCCTTCGCCCACGCCTAAACCCACAGCTACACCTAAGCGCACGGCTACGCCCAAGCCTACCTCCAAACCTACCTCCAAGCCTTCCTCCTCTTCCAGCTCCAATATTCGCTATGGCAGCAGTGGTTCCAGTGTGAAGAAAATGCAGAAGCGCCTTGCGGAGTTGGGATATCCCGTTGGTTCGGCGGATGGTGTGTTCGGGGATAACACCTTGTATGCATTGAATCTGTTCCAAGGTGACGTGGGCTATACGGAGCGCAAGTATGCCAACTCCTCCACCCAGGAGAAGCTGTATGCCAAGAGTGCTCCCACCTATGATGCTTTCAGGGGCCTGAAGAAAAACGATTCCGGCATTCGTGTGTTGATCCTTCAGACTTACTTGTACATCAATGGCTATAATCCCGGTGAATTGGATAGTGTATATGGTGCAAATACCAAGGCTGCGGTAGAACGCTTCCAGTTTGCAAGCGGTATTCCCGTAACAGGTGAAGCCGATAAGACCACATTGATTCTGCTCTATGGTCAAGCTGGTCCGGCGTATCCGCTGCCTACCACGCCCACTGCTACGCCGACCATGATTCCTGTGACCGTGCCGCCGGTTATTGTCACAGTGCCTCCTGTGAACCCGGGTACGAGTACGGACCTCTGGCCGTAAAATTCCCTATATCCTTCAGCCGCTATCGTTTGGATAGCGGCTTTTCATATGGGAAAAATCTATTTTTTTACGCAATAGGTCTTGACGTCGTTCACGGAAAGTGTATAATAGACAATGAATTATTATTCATTTTACCGCATAAATACATTGTGAAGGACGGCAAAGCTATGAAACTGTTTATTGATGGCAAGGAAGGCACCACCGGCTTACGGATTTTTCAACGGTTGCAGGGACGCGATGATTTGGAAATCCTTCAGCTGCCCGATGCCCTGCGTAAGGATCTGCATGCCCGTGAGGATGCCATCAATGCCAGCGATGTAACGTTGCTGTGCTTACCGGATGATGCCGCCCGCGAGTCCGTGTCGCTGCTGCATAACGCACATACACGTATGCTGGATACGTCCACGGCGCATCGGACGCACGCAGGATGGGCCTACGGCTTTCCGGAGCTTTCGGCACAGCACCGGGAGGCCATTATCGGTGGGCGCTTCGTAGCTGTGCCTGGGTGTCATGCCAGTGGCTTTATCGCGTTAATTACCCCGCTGGTGTCTGCAGGACTTTTGTCCCCGGATACTCCCCTCTCCTGCCATAGTATTACCGGTTACAGTGGCGGTGGAAAGCGAATGATTGCGCAGTATGAGGCTGAACAGCCTGATTCGAGCTTGATCAGCCCACGGGTGTACGGCCTGAATCAGCGTCATAAGCATCTTCCAGAAATGCAGGCCATACCTGGCCTTACGCTTCCCCCGGTCTTTTCCCCTATTGTTGCTCCCTACTACAGCGGTATGCTGGTGCTGGTACCCATTCATGGAGCCATGGTCCATGCAGCGCATCCCAAGCAGGCGCTGCAGGAATGCCTTGCAACACATTATGCCGCATCACCGGTGATGCGGGTACTGGATGAGGAAGAAGTTGCAGCGTGGCAAGGCTTCCTCCCGGCTCACGCCATGACAGGCAGAGACAGCATGGAGCTGATGGTCCTGGGCAATGATGACAGAATGCAGCTGGCTGCCTGGTTTGATAACCTGGGGAAGGGTGCTTCCGGCGCAGCGGTACAGTGCCTTAACCTGATGCTTGGCTTACCGGAAACCACGGGACTCGTGCTATAAGCAAAGGAGGTTTTCCCATGAAAATTGTGGAAGGTGGCGTTTGCGCCGCACAAGGATTCAAGGCCGGCGGCATTCACTGCGGCATACGGAAAAATAAATCCAAGCGTGATCTGAGCATGATTGTCAGTACGGTACCGGCGCACGCGGCGGCGGTCTATACCACTAACCTGGTCAAAGGCGCGCCGCTCCTGGTGACAAAGGAACATCTGTCGGATGGATGTGCACAAGCAATTCTGTGCAACAGCGGTAACGCCAATACCTGCAACGCCGACGGTGTGGAAATTGCACAGGCCATGTGCACCATGGCCGCACAGGCAACCGGACTACAACCCACTGACATCATTATTGCGTCCACCGGCGTAATCGGGCAACCACTTCCTCTGGCGCCCATCGCGGCGGGCATGGAACCGCTGGCCGCCTCACTCAGTGAACAAGGTAGTGCTCAAGCCGCAGAAGGCATTATGACAACCGACACCGTTCGGAAAGAAATGGCGGTCTCTTTTGTCGTGGGGGGCAAGACCTGTCACTTGGGCGGCATTGCCAAAGGCTCCGGTATGATTGCCCCCAATATGGCAACCATGCTGGTATTTCTTACCACGGACGCAAATATTTCTTCATTCATGCTGCAGAAGGCCTTGAGCGAGGATGTAAAGGATTCCTTCAACATGGTCAGCGTGGATGGGGATACCTCCACAAACGATATGGTTGCCATCCTGGCCAACGGACTGGCCGGGAATGCAGAAATCTCCGCGGAGGGGGCGGACTTCTCCGCTTTCCGTGAGGCGCTGGCCATGGTAACACAAACGCTGTGCAAGGCCATTGCCAAGGATGGTGAAGGAGCCACACGGCTAATTACCTGCAAAGTTTCCGGTGCAAAGACCACGGCGGATGCCAAAATAGCCGCCAAGGCAGTCGTTCGGTCCAGTCTGCTGAAGGCTGCTATCTTTGGGGCAGACGCCAACTGGGGCCGTGTGCTCTGCGCACTGGGATACAGTGGTGCGCAGCTGGACGTTGCGCAGGTGGGGGTTACCTTTGCCTCTGCCAAAGGAAGCATAACCGTGTGCACGTACGGCGCGGGCGTCAATTTCTCTGAGGAAAAGGCCAAGGAGATCCTGCTGGAAGACGCCGTGGAAATCTTGATTACGTTGCAGGATGGCACTGGGGAGGCAACGGCTTGGGGATGCGACCTTACCTATGACTATGTGAAGATCAACGGTGACTACCGAACCTGAAAGGAGGACGCCTGATGACAGCGGGTATGACTAACGGCCAACGGGCCGAGGTGCTGGTGGAGGCGCTCCCCTACATCCAGCAGTACAATCAAAAAATCGTCGTGGTCAAGTATGGCGGCAATGCTATGATTAACGCGGAACTTAAGCATGCTGTTATGCGGGACATGGTGCTGCTAAGCCTCATCGGTGTCAAGGTCGTTTTGGTACACGGCGGTGGGCCTGAAATTTCTCAAATGCTTAAGCGCGTCGGTAAGGAGTCCGTGTTTGTGGATGGCCTACGGGTAACGGATGAGGAAACCGCAGAAATCGTGCAGATGGTGCTGGCAGGCAAAATCAACAAAGGCCTGGTTGCACAGCTGGATAATCTCGGTGGGCGGGCCATGGGAATATGTGGCATGGATGGCGGGCTTATTCAGGCGGAAATGCTGGACGAAAGGCTTGGATATGTGGGGCGCATCAAAGAAGTGCATCCGCAGCCTCTGTTTGATTTGCTGGAAAAAGGCTATATCCCGGTGGTGTCCAGCATAGGTTGTGACGCTTCAGGTCACGTATACAACATTAACGCAGATACGGCCGCGGCAGCAGTGGCCGCCAGCTTGCACGCCGAAAGCCTGATTTCCATGACCGATATTCCCGGCATACTTCTCGATCCCAGTGATCCATCAACGCTGATTCGCAAGGTGGATTTGGTTCAAGCGCAACGTCTGGTGGATGATGGTATCATCACCGGGGGCATGATTCCCAAGGTGGCCTGCTGCATGGACGCTATCAAGGCCGGGGTGAAAAAAGTATTTGTCATCGATGGCCGCATCCCCCACGCCATCCTGGTGGAGACACTTACCGATGAAGGCATCGGGACCATGTTTGTAAAGGAGGATGTGTCATGATGACCCAGCAGCTGGATCAGCAGTTCATCGCGCCCACCTATGGACGCTTTCCCATTGCACTGGTGAAAGGACAAGGAGCCCTGCTCACAGATGAGAACGGAAAAAACTACATTGATATGGGAAGTGGTATCGCCGTCAATACCTTTGGCTCCTGCGATCCCATATGGATGGAGGCCGTTACGCGGCAGCTGCATACCCTGGGGCATACCTCCAACTTATACTATACGCAGCCCCAGACGCGCTTGGCACAGATGCTTTGCCAGCGCACGGGAATGGAGAAGGTGTTCTTCAGCAATTCCGGCGCGGAAGCAAACGAATGCGCCTTAAAGGTTGCCAGGAAATGGGGCGAGGAGCACGGCGGCCGGCATGTAATCGTAACGCTTAAAAACAGTTTCCATGGGCGCACCATTGCCACCTTGGCCGCCACAGGCCAGGAAGTTTTTCACAAGCACTTTGGGCCATTTCCTGCGGGATTCCGCTATGTCACCCCGGGAGATCAGGAAGAACTGAAAGCGGTACTGTCGCAACCGGATGTATGCGCAATCCTGATGGAGCCCATCCAGGGCGAAGGCGGCGTGGAATCTCTGGATGCAGCGTTTCTGCACTTGGCAGAAGAGCTGTGTCAGGCTCACCATTTGCTGCTGATGCTGGATGAAGTACAAACCGGGAACGGGCGCACCGGAAAACTTTTTGCCTACATGCACTATGGGCTTCATCCTGATGTGGTTACCACCGCTAAGGGCCTGGCCGGCGGCCTTCCCCTTGGCGCCACGCTCCTGGGGCCGCAGGTATCGACGGTGCTGGGCAAGGGCGATCATGGTTCCACCTTTGGGGGAAATCCCATTTGCGCGGCAGGAGCATGCAGCGTGCTGGAGCGCCTGGATGAGCCGCTGTTCCAGCTGGTGCTTGAAAAATCCCAGGCCATTCAGGATGCTCTGAAGGAATGTCCCTCCGTGCAGCGCATCAGCGGTATGGGACTGATGCTGGGCATTTCCGCCAGCCGTCCCGCCGGGGAGGTCGCGCAGCGCTGCTTGGAAAATGGCTTGTTGGTGCTGACCGCAAAGGATAAAGTGAGACTTCTTCCGCCGCTGAATATCTCCTGGGAGCATCTTCGGGAAGGAATTGCCATTCTGAAGCAGAATTTATAATATGCCCCATGTACTGTTTGGATACAGTCAGCAGGGTCTCGAAACAGCAAGCGCTTTTTCGGGGCCTTGCCTTTATATGGCGGCTCTGATAGGAAAGCTGCATTGGTTGGAGGTACCTTCTTGGACGAAACGATATGGGAACAATACCGCCGGCATCCGCAGTGGCAAGCGGAGGATCTGTTGAAGCTGATGTATCAACGGCACTGTGGGTGCGGGCATTTTGCCCCGGCGGAGGATGAAGCCCGTGAGCGCCTTCAAAAGGAGTGGCGTCAGGTTGCCGCGGATGCCAGTATTCCCCTTTGGGAATCCATCGGCGGAGGATATGCACGGCTTCATCTGGCGGCCGCAAAGGCCGCAGGAGTTTCGCAAGCGCTGGTACTGCGCATTTTCCTTTCTTCGGTCACCGCACCAACGAGTGCGGACTATGCCTCCTTGGAAAAGGCGCTGCCGCTCTTGCACCCCGAAGCCGTAGGCATCTCTTCTGAGCACTGGTATGCATCCCTGGCTGCCTGGAAAGCTCAAGGCTGCCCCGCGATGAGCCATTCCCAGACATACCGGGACATGTATCATCCGGCCTATCGGGTAGTCCAGGAACGAATTGTGCGCTGGCTCCCACTTCTTCAGGCCATAGAGGCCCGCTTGCAGGCAAGCGAAAGCGTCCTCCTGGCCATTGACGGTCGTAGCGGCTCGGGAAAAAGTGACCTGGCATCATGCCTACAGATGCTGTTTGGCGCTTCCGTGGCGCATATGGACGACTTTTTTCTTCCCGCAGCGCGAAAAACCCCCCAGCGGCTGTCGCAGCCGGGAGGGAACGTTGATATAGAACGCTTTACCCTGGAAGTGGCGAAACCCCTGCGAAAGGGGCAACCTGTATGCTACCGGCCGTACTCCTGCCGTACAGGTACACTGGGGCAGCCGATTCCCCTGCCCCGGGCTCCGCTGACCGTCATCGAAGGCGTATATTGCCTGCATCCAGCAGCCGGCGTTCCCTATACCATGTCCATCTTCCTCAGCGTTCCGCCGGAGACGCAGCGGGAGCGGATCCGTATCCGGAATGGCGAAGCCATGCTGGCACGCTTTGTGGAGGAATGGATTCCCCTGGAGGAAACGTACTTTGCAGCATTCGGGATTGCTTCCAGGGCGGATGTATGCTTTGACACACAGGCATGTAGGGTGGTTCAGCTCTGCCAGCTTTGATAATCTCCCGCGTGCTTTCCAGCTTCCCGCATGCGGCGCAGGACAGCGTTATACTGATCGTGCCGTGGCGCGGGTGCGGGCTGCTGCGGCGGATCGGTGCGTATTTCCTTGGGTAAGGTGGGCGCGGCTGTGAGATCGGTTTCCCGTTGCCCGGCGGGATGCTGGCACTGCCACCAAATCCATTGTTCCTTTTGCTCCTGTGGGCTCAATGCCGCGAAAGGCGAGGTTTTGGTTGGTTCCCGCATGAATTCAGTCCCCTTTCCAATGGCTTCTTGTCATCCACAATATATGCCGGCGCAGGGCGCAGGTGCGCGACGGTACGAAGGAGGAACAGCTTGCTATGACCGGTAAAACGAAGGAAATCAATCTTGGAAACCGAACGCTACTGTTTCATAACCAGCGCTGCAAGGAATGGACCCACCCTTATCCCTATCAGGGAGAGGGAAATCTGGCCAATTCCGGGTGCGGCATTTTCGCCCTGTGCCACGCGTCGCAATGGCTGACGGGGCGCTGCCCCAATGCGGAAGCCCTGGCAGATTTCTCTGTGCGAGAAGGCGGCCGTGGAGATGACGGAACCGACCGGCCAGCCCTTTTGCAGGCGTTGATGCTCCGGGGAGAAAATGTCCCCTTGGGTTTCTCCTATGCCGGGGACGGATTGCGGAATGACCTGGACACGCTTTTTCAGCATATTGCGGTGGAGCACGGCGTTGCGCTGTGCAACCTGCGTGTGGGACACATTGTTGCGCTGGTAGCAGCCCGGGAAGTTCAGGGCGTAAAGCAGCTGCTGGCCATTGACAGTTACAGCGAGAGCGCGGCGGAAAAAGTGCGGGATCATGTGCTGGAGGTGCTTCCGGATTCCGTGATTACCTACCAGGTGAAAAACAGTGCCGGGCTCGTAGTGGGCGAGAATCAATGCTATGGTATGTTCTGGGTGGAAGCATCCTTGCCCCGTGATTTCAATTTACTCCATCCCCTGGCATAAAGGAGGTAGATTCCATGGCAAGTCCGGAGCGCGTTTCCCTTCGTTATGGCGACTGCCGCGCTGAAGTGTTACTGCGCGGAGGGCAGATATGCTCTCTGCGCGGCAGCGATGGACGTGAGGCCATTTGGCAGGCTGATCCTGCCGTGTGGCCCCAGCATGCACCGGTACTTTTTCCCGTGTGCGGCTCTGTCAAAAATGATCAGGTAACCATTGCCGGAAAAACCTATCCCATGAAAAAGCATGGCTTTACCCGCAACGCACCCTTTCAGGTGGCCAAGCTTGGCGACGATTTCGTAGAGCTGGTGTTGGAACCTACAGAAGAATCCCGGGCAATGTACCCCTTTGATTTTGTGCTGCATGTTACGTACAGCCTGTTTGAAAATGGCTATACCACCACTTTCCTGGTGGAGAATCGCTCGGAGTGCGTGATGCCTTTCTGCGTGGGCGGGCATCCGGCGTTTATCTGCCCCATGGAGGAGGATGCCTCCTTCACGGATTACCAGTTGGTTTTCCCGGAAATGGAAAGCGGCAAGGTTGCCCTTGCCCCCGGCGGCGGATTGATTGACGGTGCAGAAATCTTGCCTGATTTTCGTGATGGACAAATTCTCCCCCTGCGACATGAGCTTTTCGATGAACGTGACGCGTTGCTGTTTACCGAGTTGAAAAGCCGCAGCGTTACGCTGCAGCATCAGCGCAGCGGCAAAGGGCTGCAATTTTCCTTTCCAAAGATGGAAGTGCTGGCAGTTTGGACCAAGCCGTTTATGAACGCCAATTATCTTTGCCTGGAACCTTGGCACGGTATGCCAGCTCAGGTAACCGAAAGCGGCGCCATGGAGGAAAAGCCTTTCGCCACGTTACTGGAACCAGGCCGCTGCTACAAAACCTGGTTTACCGCCACCCTGCTAAAATAAGTGCATATACCACAAGGTCCCGTCACTTGCCAAATGTGCAAGCGGACGGGACCTTTCTTATGCCTTTGGCTTGGCCTTCTCTTTCTGTTCCTTCAGCTGATCCAGACGAGCGGAAAGCTGTTTAAGTACCTTCACGCCTTCCAGCAGCATGTCACCTTCTCCTAGCTTGGGGTCCCTGAGCATCAGGGATACCGGCTGAGTAGGCGTCAGGGACAGACGCTTGTCTGTATCCATCATAGCCTGTGTCAGCAGCTGCGGATCAGGAATATAGCGCTGATCCAGGCGCATCACCAGCTGCCCCTTTGCGCGATAGATAACCTGCGCCACGCCCAGGCCCTGCGCCAAAGCGCGCAGCTGAGCAATATCCAGCAGGTTGACCACCGGAGCGGGAAGATCGCCGAAGCGATCAATCATTTCCTCTTCAATATCCTCCCGTTCAATATCCGTGCGTAAGGAAGCGATCCGTTTATACATTTCCATGCGTTGACGTTCATCATGGACATAGTCCCCAGGCAGGAAGGCGTCCACCTTCAGATCAACCCGCGTTGCCAACTCCTGCATCGCCATGGGTTGCCCTTGCACTTCCCGCAAGGTTTCCTCCATGAGCTTGCAATACATGTCATAGCCCACGGTGGCCAAATGGCCGTGCTGTTCAGGTCCAAGCAGATTGCCTGCGCCACGAATTTCCAGGTCACGCATGGCAATGCGGAAGCCCGCGCCAAACTCGGTGAATTCACGTATGGCGCTAAGGCGTTGCTCTGCTTCCTCCGAGAGCATTTTGTCCGGTCGAACAGTGAAATAGGCATATGCTTGGCGGTTGCTGCGCCCCACCCGGCCGCGAAGCTGATACAGCTGGCTAAGTCCAAAGCGATCGGCGTCAAAAACAATCAATGTATTGGCGCTAGGAACGTCCAAGCCGCTTTCAATGATGGTGGTGCAGAGCAGCACGTCGTAGTTGCCATCATAGAAGTCCATCATCACGTCTTCCAGACCGTGTTCCTTCATCTGGCCATGCGCAATGCCAATGCGCGCCTCAGGTACCAATGCACGCAGGCGCTGATAAAACTGCTCAATGGAGTGCACACGGTTGTACAGAAAATATACCTGTCCGCCGCGGCTTAACTCCCTGAGAATTGCATCCCGGATGACCGCGTCAGAGTATTCCACCACATGGGTCTGTACCGGGAGGCGCTCTTCAGGGGGCGTTTCCAGCACGCTCATGTCCCGGATACCCACCATGGACATATGCAACGTCCGGGGAATGGGGGTTGCGGACAGCGTCAGCACATCCACCTGATTTTTTATGTTTTTGATGATTTCCTTATGTGCAACCCCAAAGCGCTGCTCTTCATCCACAATTAACAGGCCCAAATCCTTGAACTTGACATCCTTGGCCAAAAGGCGATGCGTCCCCACCAGGATGTCAATTTTCCCCTCGGCTAGCCGCTTCAGCACATCCTTTTGTTCCTTGGCGGTGCGGAACCGGCTGAGTACGTCGCACTCCACTGGAAAGCCTGCAAATCGCTTCTCCACGGTATGAAAGTGCTGTTGGGCCAGAATGGTTGTTGGGGCTAGAATCGCTACCTGCTTGTTATCCATGACTGCCTTGAAAGCAGCGCGAAGGCTCACTTCCGTTTTGCCATACCCTACGTCTCCGCACAGCAGACGGTCCATGTTGCGGTCCGATTCCATATCCTGAGTGATTTCACGGACGGATTGCTCCTGATCCGGTGTCAGCTCATAGGGGAATTGGTCTTCAAATTGCTTTTGCCATAGGGTATCCGCGCCAAAAGCATGGCCTTTATGCTGTTCCCGGGCCGCGTATAGCTTCACCAGATCGAAGGCCAATTCTTTCAATCCGGCTTTGACTTTGCTTTTCTGGCGCTGCCATTCGCCGCCTCCAAGGCGGTTGAGCTTTGGCGCGGCGTTGGGATTACCAATATAGCGCTGAATTCTATCCAGCTGCTCGGTGGGAACATACAGCTTATCGCTGCCCAGGTACTGGATGGCCAGATAGTCCCGATAGGTTCCTTCGCTTTGCAGACGAACCGTACCCTGATAAATGCCTACGCCATGGTCCTCATGGACAACGTAGTCCCCCACCTTTAGGTCCGTGAATGCTGCAATGCGTTCGCCGCTATTTCGCCGTGTTTTTGCTTTCCGGTAACCCGCTCCATACAGATCCGTATCGGATACAATAACCAGCTTGGCATCGGGCCAGATAACCCCCTTGGATAAGGTCATGGGAAGTACCAGTACCTCACCAAGAATCAGGTTGCCCATTAGATTTTCCGAGAAAGTTGCAGGAGTTCCCAGCTCGGATAATGCTTCGGTCAAGCGCTTGCCGCGGGCTACACCGCCGGAAAGCAATGCCACGCACCAGCCTTCCTTCCGCCACTTTTCGCAGTCTTCCCGAAGTACCTTCACCTGATTTTGATATCCGGCCACACCACGGCTCCCCACGGGAATCACGACTTCTGGCTGAATTCCTCCCATGCCCCGGAGAAATTCCGTGATGGTCACCAGGCTGTGGCCCTGGAAGGAATCCATGACTTCCTCATAGGATAGCAGCAGCTTTTCCTGGGCCGATACAGCATCCCCGCGTTCCATGGCGATGCGGAGATCTTCTCGAAAGCCTATGCTACGTTCTTCTACCCGCTGCCGGAGCTGATCCGGTTGCACCAGAAACACATAGGGAGCATCATACCAATCGTTCAGGGTATACAGTGCATCTGTCACAACCGGCAGCCAGGAGCGCATGCGCTTTAGCGGCACGCCGCCAGTAAGCTGTTCCGCGTCGGACAGAAGTCGCTCCTTGTGACGATCCATCTCTGCGGCAACCTGTGCCGTTTGCATGCGCGGCGTAATCTGCTCGTCAAAGAATGAAGGCAGTTCTTCATCGTCCTCCGGCAGTGGAGGCAGATCATCAAATAAGGGCTTCTCACCGGAAGTTTCTTTCCCCAGCTGCGTAGCCGCTTCACGCATGCGTTCCGCGCCGGCAGCCATGTCGCTTTGGGAAAGGATTACCTCCGTAGCCGGGGCCAGCACACAGGAAGAACGCTTTTCCTGGCTGCGCTGACTAATGCAATCAAAGGTGCGTATGGAGTCCACTTCATCATCGAAAAATTCCAGACGAAGCGCAACGCTCCCCGAAGGAGGATAGCAATCCACAATGGAGCCGCGCAAAGCGCATTGCCCCTTCCCTTCCACCATCTCTACCCGCTCATACCCCATGCGGACCAAGGCGCGGATAAGCTTATCCGGACCAAAACGGTCTCCGGGGGCCAGGCGAAGAATGGATGCCTTAAACAAATCAGGGGAAGCCATGCGCAGCATCAGCGCATCCATGGATGCACACAGCAAACGGATATCACCGTTCACAACTCGCTGCAGGGTTTCCAAGCGCCGCCAGTCACCTTCATGGCTGGAGGTTCCGTGACCCAGCTCGATTTCTCCACCTGGAAAGCAGGCTGCCTGTCCCCCCAGCAACTGCTGTGCGTCATCCGCGGCTTTTCCAGCTGCCAGATCATTGGGTAGCACCAATAATACACGCTTGCCTGTGATATTGGTTACCAGCGCGGCGATATAGGCAGCCTGGCTCTCGGGCAAATCATAGAGCGTAGCCGTCTTTTGATTTTTGAGTGCATCCAGCAGCTGTTGCATCGCAGCGGTTTTCCCACCCGTCAGCAGTCCTTGATTCATGATGCCCTCCCCGTTGATTACTTGTGATTAAAGCGCTGCATGGCGTCGTCAATGCCATGCCCCAGCCAATATTCCACACAATCGGCTGCGCTTTGGAAAGCGCTGGCCATAGCCTCCTGTTCTTCCCGGATGGCATAGCGGCTCAGCACCCAATCGGCCAGTTCCCAGCCCTCAGGCTTTGCCCCTACGCCCACACGAATCCTTGGAAATTCCTGACTGGGCACATGAGCCATGATGGAACGCATACCGTTATGGGTGCCGGCACTGCCGGTTTTGCGTACGCGCAGCTTAGCCAGCGGCAAGTCAATATCATCATAAATAATAAGCAGATGATCTAAGGGGACTTTATACCACTGCAGCAGTTCTTCCACGCACTCGCCGCTTAAGTTCATATAGGTCTGTGGCTGGCAAAGCACCACCCGCCGCCCATCCACCACGGTTTCAGCCAATAAACCTTTGCACCTTT